>JAEEGJ010027735.1_pt1 | contig 11342 bp, 9 predicted proteins | sample 8958761 | NCBI WGS metagenome assembly JAEEGJ01 (sample SAMN16246546, study PRJNA631951) | gut metagenome | biome: gut microbiome; feature: rumen; material: RS-attached | host: Bos | place: Iran: Karaj | collected 2018-10
TGGCGCTGTTTACTACACAAAGGCATGGATTGTGGACGGCGATGTTACGCATGACGTGGTTACATTCGGACCACTGGCGGTGGAACCAACCATGGAAGGAAATGACATCGGCGGAGCACTTATGCGCGAGACTATAAAGCTTGCAAAAGAGGCAGGATATGCAGGGATCGCTTTGATGGGAGAGCCGTATTACTATCCCCGCTTCGGCTTTGAGCGTGGTTCGAAATACGGAATCACTGATGAACAGGGCAACTCCTTTGATGCATTGATGGTTCTTCCGCTTAATTGTGATTTTTCAAATGTTACGGGGAAACTCATTGAGAGCAGGGATTTCGAAAAGCTTGAAGACAAAGAAAGACTTGCGAAGATCAATGAGGAATTTCCTAAATATCGTGTTGTTAAGGTACAAGAAGGTTTTATGCAGATATTTGGACAGCACCTTGGAGTTGTTGAGGCAATAGAAGATGACACATATATGGTTCGTTACTGGGAGCTTGTGATACCCGCAAAGCTTGCAGAGGACCTGGATAAAAAGCCCGAAGCTGGAAGCGATGTGCAGTTCATATGGAACCATAAGGGTGAATCTGAGATCACAAAGGTGTTTAAGAATCTGCTTGAATGAAATGAAGTGAAAAACAGACCTATATCCGTGTATGGAATAGGTCTGTTTTTGTTGTGGGCTAATTCAAAGGATTCTTTATCGGAGAAGGACTGGCAATAGTCGTATGTGCATTGGCCGGATTGGTTGTGCAGTTCGTTTTTTAACTTATGAAAAAATGTGAAAGCAAGTTCAGAGTTTCAATGGGAGGAAAGTATGAGAATACTTGTAGTTGGCGGGACCAGGTATTTTGGAATTCCGATGGTGAATGCCTTATTGGCAAAAGGACATGACGTGACGATTGCTACGCGTGGCAATTCCAAGGTAGAATACAACGGAAAAGTGTCATGGACTACTCTTGACCGAACAGACGCAGTGAGTGTTAAAAAGGCGCTTGAAGGTCAGAAGTTTGATCTGATCATCGATAAAATTGCTTACGGCTCCAACGATGTTAAAGCACTTCTTGAAAATGTCAGTTGTGACAGGTATATTCAGATGTCTTCGTGCTCGGTTTACTGCAAGGAGCATGAAGGTATTACGGAAGACGAGTTTGCTGCTGAGAATTATCCATTGGTATGGGAAGACAGACTTGAGGATTACCCTACAACGAAGCGAAATGCCGAGAGGGCTGCATTGGAGTATATGAAACCGGAAGCCTGTGCTTTTGTGAGATACCCTGTTGTTTTTGGCGAGAATGATTATACTAAAAGACTTCGTTTTTATGTGGAGCATATAAATGATGGGAAGCCCATGAATATAGATGATCTTGATATGGGGACAACTTTCATTAATGAGAATGAAGCCGGAGACTTTATCGCATATCTTGCAGATCATCCGATAAGCGGGGCTATAAATGGTTGCTCAAATGGTAAAGTCAAGATTTCTGAATTGATAAGTTATGTTGAAGATAAGTTGGGTAAAAAGGCAGTGATTGATGCAAAAGGTGACGTTGCTCCGCTGAATGGCCTTCATGATACCATGAGCTTCAGTACAGAAAAGGCTAGAAGAGCAGGCTACACTTTTTCTGATCTGAATAGCTGGTTGTACAAATTGCTCGACTATGAGATTCAGAGGCTTGATCAGATATGAGGGATGATGCAGCGATAATGCGGCGATTGTAAAGGGGGATACATGAAAAATGACCAAGAAATATGACCCTCAGCAAATGATATTACAAGGACGCTTCAGGGACCTATATAAAGAATGGAGCAGGGAAGACAAAGCTCTTTTGATTGATAAAATGGACCTTCTCATTCGTGAGAATGCTCAATATGCTGACTCAAAGAACTATGGGTTCATGTGCAATCTTCTTTCATCCCTTGCAGTAGTTCTGGTTCTTGAAGATAAGGGGATGCCAAGAAAAGAAGCACAGCAATATACAGCAGACGCCATGTATAAGTTCTTAGATCCACAGATAGAGTCGATGAAAAAGCTTGCAAACCATGGCTGGTTTGTCTCCATGCTCAAGATCACAATGCCAATCAAGTTCAAATGGACACTTGGCTATGGATGGGATGTGGAGTTTCCCAAGTGCGGAAAAAACGAGTTTTCAATGACAACGCATAAGTGCATTTTCCGGCAGATATTTGAAAAATACGGGATGCCTGAGATGACTGCGGTATTCTGCAAGGTGGATGATATTCTGTATAGCGATCTGCCTCGCGCAGACTTTTTATATACACAGCAGATAGGGACCGGCGGGACTATGTGTGATTATAGTTTCAGAAAAAAGTAACTGGACAAATCGCAGTTTGGCGGGCTAAGCAGATACATCTGCACGACAGATTGCAGTTTGGCGGACTGCTACCGAGTTGTCGAGTTGCGACAAGTACAGATGTTAACCTCGAAAACGGGAAAAACATCTGTACATATCCTTAACCAGAGGCTGTTAAAATGAGAAAAGTACAGATGTAAACCTCAAAAACAGGAAAAACATCTGTACATTTCTTTAACCGGAGGCTGTTAAACTGGGAAAAGTACGGATGTAAACCTCAAAAATGGGAAAAACATCTGTACATTTCCTTAACCGGAGGCTGCTAAACTGGGAAAAGTACGGATGTAAACCTCAAAAATGGGAAAAACATCTGTACATTTCCTTAAGCAGAGGCTGTCAAACTGAGAAAAGTACGGATGTAAACCTCAAAAATGGAGAAAACATCTGTACCTGTCTTCAAACGAAAGTTATCAAACTGAGTAAGGTCAGATGGAAAACTTAAAATGAGGATACTATCCGTACTTACATACATTTTCACCTGGCGAGCGGGGAGAAGCTGTCCTGCTCGACAATTCCAGTTTATCGAGCTGTCCGCTACAGAAAAGAGTTTGACAACTTCTGCTTTTACAATTAGAAACACTTTTGTAAAAAGAGAATTAAGTATAGGGATCAGCCTTTTTCGAAATATGCTAAGGCTATTGCGCCAGGACCGGAGTAGGTTCCGATTGTCGCTCCAACTTTGGCGTATTGGAGCTTGTCTTCGTTTCCTTCATAGAGGACTTTGGAATCCTCCACGTACTTGGTCAGCACGTCATCTGAGAAACCGGAATATGCCAGGCAGATGGGGCGTGTAAAGTCGATGCCGCCTGTCTTCTGGACAAATTCCATAAGCATGTTGTGGCTGTTTTTGGAGCCTCTGGCCTTTCCGATGACTTTTACAAGGCCGTCTTCTATGGTGATAACAGGTTTTATCATAAGGAGATTTCCTGCGAAGGCTGCTGCCGATGAGAGCCTTCCTCCGAGTTTTAAATACTCAAGGGTGTCGAACACGGAAATAACGTGTGCTCTCTTCATCTCCTCTGAGATGGCGTCCACTATCTCTTTTGCATTCATACCCTGATCTCGCATTTCTACTGCCCTCTGCACGATGATGTACTGTGAGATGCAGAACTGTTTGGTATCTACTACGTGGATGTTGTCTGAGAAGTCGTCTGCTGCGATGCAGGCACTCTGGTACGAGCCGGAGACTCCCGCTGATAAGCAGAAGTATATGAGTTCATCTCCTGCTTCCTCTGCTGCCTTGAAATGCTGTGAATACTCGTAGGGTGATATCTGGCTGGTCTTAGGGATTTCGTCCGTTTCAACCAGCTTCTTGTAAAAGTCGTGTGGTGTGAGGGTTACTCCGTCCAGGAACTCTTCCTCTCCAAATCTTACTTTCAAAGGTATAACTTCTATTCCCCATTCTTTTGCCGTGGTCTGTGGGATGTCACTTGCTGAGTCTGTGATTATGCGTACTGCCATGTTCTCCTCCTGTTAGTTTCCGCAAATCCGCAAAAACTAATGCATTTGCTTTGGTTGATTCTTTTTCGTTTCCACAATACAGGCTGTAGCATACCATACAATTGCATATAATATAATGAGCATTTCAACAAAAAATCCGGGGAATATCCCCGGATTTTTGTGATTATTAGCATCAACCTCTTGGAAAATCATCGTGTATGAGTCCATCAGTAGTGCCCGGCTCATCCCAGTGGTCATCGCCTCTGTGATATCCGGATGCAGGATCTTCATCAAGCGCAGCTGACAGCTCTTTTGCATACTTCCTGTCAGTTAGAATCGACCTGAACAGCCCATGGCATCCCTCGGAGCAGTCGCGCCAGGTAGCATCGAAGTTCCCGGTGTACCATGGATCTGCCACATCGCCGTCTCTATCAGTAAAGTCCAGCATCTTGTAAAGTTTCTTTTCCGGATCACCTCCAAAGAGCCTCTCCAGGTCCCGCATGTTGGCCCGGTCCATTCCGATTATGTAATCGAATCTCTCGTAGTCCTTGCGCGACGTGAGCCTCGCCCTCTTCTCGGATACGCCCAGCTCGTTATCAGCGGTACCAATTCCATTCTCCCTGAGTTTTGCCCTGGCCGGCGGATACACAGGACTTCCCACGCCGTTCCAGATTTCGTCTGTGTGAGTTGCACTGGACTCGATGTGGAACTGGTCGTAAAGGCCCTGCTTGTTTACTATGTCTTTCATTATGAACTCGGCCATTGTTGACCTGCAAATGTTGCCGTGGCACACGAATAGTATTTTTATCATCCTTGTATTCTCCTAGCTTTTGGCTCAACCATGCGGGGTTGAGCCAATCTGTTTTTCATGGTTATTTGGCATATCTTGGCAAAAATCGGCATATTTTTGCCTGCAAAAGTTGTAAAAAAGTTGTAAATTCAATGCTCCGTACAACTCAGTATTATCAGCCATTTGCGCTGATTTTTCCCATGGGTAATCAATATGTGCATTTGAAAAATAAATGACTTTAATTCCATGCTCTTCACAAAGCTTTTTCTTCAGCATATCTCTTTCTAAAGTCTTCAAGTAGAATTCTTCACCACCAAACATATCCACCGGCTCAAAATGTTGCTTACCTTGGCATTCAATAGCAATCTCTAAACCCGGAAGATAGAAATCAAGAAACAATTTCTTTTTATGCCGTAGCCATTTGAAGCTGTACTCTTGATAGAACTCAATACCATTCTTAATCAAAAACTCCCGCATTTCACCTTCAAGATTACTTTGAGGGCATGTCGGGCACCCTGCTCCAAACAAATGATTATTTGGAGTCTGCCAAAACTCTCCATGATCCGGACATATTATACACACTTTTGTGCTAGTATTTTTATAGTCTACTTTAGAATAATCATATCTCCCTTCATGTACCTTCAATGCTTTGTTTATAAAATCCTCACGACTGATTCTTACTCCACCAACGCACTTAGTACAATTACCACCACGCATACATTGCCGATCTGGGGCATTATTATGAAAGTGATGAAAATGCTCTTCTCAACAGAATCAGAGAATATAAGAGCAACTACTTTGACTGGGTTAAGGATTTCTCCATTCCGACAACAAACAACCTAAGCGAAAGATCACTCAGATTTGTAAAAACCAAGGACAAAGTCTCCGGGCAGTTCCAGAGCATTGAATACGCATCATATTTCGCGGACATCAGAACTTATCTTGAGACCTGTGCCAGAAATGGTGTTAATGAATTTACTGCCCTTTTGAAGCTCACTTCCGGAGAGCCATATACTGTAGCAGAGCTTTTAGGCGGAGCATAACTCCGCCCTGTTATATTGCGTTACAGACCAAAACCTAATAGTCAAAGACTTCCTTTCCAACAGGAATTGTTGTGGCTAATATTTCATTCTTGTAAGGCTTTCTGATTTCAAGCATATTCAGAACAGTATAACCTTTTGAGCGAAGGAACTTTATTATAACTTCATTGTTTGGATGTACAAAGTTATAAACCGTATCTTCTCCCATTGATGCAGCTATTTCTTCAGCTTTGTTGAAAAGCATAGTAGCAATACCACGCCTTCTATAATCCTCCCTCACAAAAATATGTTCAACCCACAGACCATTCCTCCGTCCACACAGTCCATTACCCGGTATATTCCTTTTTGTACTTGACAAGAAAAGCAGTAGCAATTATCGCAGCTATTAATTCCGTGGTAGCCTGTGCAAGCCATAAGCCCTCTGTGCCAATAAACAGTGGCAGGACAAAAATACAGGTTGTCTGAAGGAGAAATGTTCTGGAAAAGGCCAGGAATCCGGAGACAAGACCATTATTTAAGCCGGTAAAAAATGCTGAGGAATACTCGTTAAATCCCTGGAATAAAAACGCAAAGGCATAGACTCTCAGTGCATGAACAGCAAGGGTAAATAAGACGTCGTCATAGCCTACATATATCTTGGAAATCAGTGGTGCGCTGATCTGCGCCAAAAGAAACATGATAAGGCCAAATACTATATTAAGGGTCAGGCCTTTTTTCAGAAGGCTTTTAAGTTCAGCTTTATTTTTGGCCCCATAATGATATCCTACGATGGATGTGGCCTGCATCTGCAATCCGTAAAAGAAGGAAGCAAATATACCCTCCACAAAGACAGTTACCCCATACGCAGCAACTCCATCCTCTCCGATCAGTCTCAGAAGCTGGAAATTGTAGAAAACAAAGATCAAAGCAGTGGCCATGTCATTGACCATCTCGGAAGCACCGTTGGTACATGCGTTTATAAGTGGACGTAGCTGTATTTTTCCTTTGACATAATGAAGGGGACTTGTGTTGGGCCTTGAAAAATAGAAAAGGGGAATAAGTCCGTTTAAGCATGCTCCAATGCCGGTAGCTGCGGCAGCTCCTATCATTCCCCACTTAAATACCACAACAAAGAGCCAGTCAAAAAGAATGTTACTGAATAAGTTTCCGATAGAAATATAAAGACCGAGCTTGGGCTTTTCCGCAGTGATCAGAATGCTCTGAAATGTATAACCCAGGATCATGATCGGCAGGAATAAAAAAAGGGTGCGTCCATAGGGAAGCCCATATTCCAGGATCTCAGGCGTTGCACCTATAAGAGTTGCAATCGGGCGAAGAAAAATTATGCCAATTATCGATAATACTATGCCTATTGAAGCTGCAGCTTTTATGATAAGTGTAAAGTAAAGCCTGGCAGTCTGGGGCTTACCATCGCCTAATTCCGATGCAATAAGTGCACTTCCGCCTGAACCAAACATATATCCCACCATAGACAGAATAAGCTGGAAAGGGTAGACGATATTTATAGCGGAAAAAGCTGTCTTGCCAATAAAATTGGACACAAAATACCCATCCACAACGTCATAGGTAATAGATATGAGGATCATTCCTATGGTTGGCATGGCAAAAAGAAGTATCTTGGAATAAGTAAAGTGATCTGACAGTTTTATTTCTTTCATCTTTAACCTTATTAAATACTACTCAAGGACAATTCGTTCAAAGTTCTCAATATACAGATCATGGAACTGAAGCATTATTTCTTCGGAAAAACAATTGGCAGCCCATTCCATCTCAGAATCAAAAAGGCCACTGTTATCATCATTCTCCAAAAATTCAAGTTCCAGACGGGCCCCGGGTGCATGATACTTGTTTACCAGATCAATCTTGAAGGGATGAAGAATGGCAAGTTCATCTGCATTCATATTTTGCTGATAATTGACTTCCATGGGGTCGCTGATAAAAGCAGATTCCTGAGCTGCAAAATAGTCATAGCTGCAGTGAGCAATACCGTTTGTAACCTGCTTTTTTATTTCTGCAATGAGCTCTTCCAAGCCATGGATCTGATCCATGTGGATGCCTACAGGAAGATTTTTTATCAGCATGCCAACAGAATCAGATGCAAAGCTTCCAAGGCGGTTATTGAATATCCAGTTGGTCATGATGTCTTTTTTTCCGCTTGTCTCGTGCAGAGTCTGTATGGCTGCAGCAATAGCGATTATGCTCCTTGAAGCATTCAAACGTTCTTCGGCAGCTTCCAGATCGCTTGCATCAAAAGGAAAACGGACCACACGTCCTGCAGCCTTTGGTACCGGGTCACTTTTATCAGGCTCCGGTATACAGCACCAGTCATATCCACTGTATTGTTCTTCAAAATAGGCCTTGTCCTCCAAATATTGCGGGGACTCCCGGATCCGATCTTCTTTGGCAAGATAAGAACAGTAGTAGTCAGGATGAAGCTCTTTTCCCATGTATGCATCGACGATGCTTGACATGATAATACCTATGCATGCACCGTCCATAGCCAGGTGATGAACATCAAAAAACAGGTAACAGTAGCGTTCCGAGATAAACATCTGCACTCTGAGAAGTGGCGAGTTAAACATTTTAAATGGTCTGACTAGTTCATCCTTATGGCGAATGAGTTCCATATCGGTTATTTTTTCAAATTGAACTTCAGGTATTTGGTCCGGGCAATAGGTCTGTACAAGCTCACCGCTTTCGTCAAAACTAATGTTCATGGAAAGGGCCGGATGATGGTGAATTGCGACATTTACTGCATTTCTCAAGCGCTCTGGATCTGTCTTTTTGTTGAAACGAAACAGATAATACATGTTATTCCACATAGTGGAGTTTGTCCTGGCCAGCTGATTATCAATCAGTATTGTTTGCATAGGGCTGAGGCGATGGGGGTTTTGACGCTCTCTGGCCTCATAATCATCTATAGAATCGCCGCCTGTCTTATTTTTCAGCATAGCAGCAATTCTTTCTATGCTCCTGAGGGAGTATATGTCTGCGCTGGTAACGCCGCAGTCCTTAAGGAGGGATGCCAGCACCATGCTCTTTAGGGAGTCACCTCCCATATCAAAGAAATCATCCTGCACACTTATCTGATCCGGCTCTAAATTAAGAGCTTTGGAAAAAATATCTCTAAGCCAGGTTTCCTTGTCATCCCGAGGCGCTATAATCGCTTTTTCATTTTGAACAAACTCAGGGGTAGGAAGCGCTTTTCTGTCAATCTTGCCATTGATTGTCTCAGGGAAATCCTCAAGCTGAAGTATGACTGCAGGAATCATATAATCGGGCAGTAGCTTTTGCATGTATTCCCTGAACTCTTCAAGGTTAACCACCTCTTTTGCAGTGATATAGCCGGCCAGGAAATCCGAGCCATTATTACATAGTTTTACTGCACTTGCCTGTACGCCGGGATATGCGCTCATAACTCTTTCAATTTCGTCAAGCTCAATACGGAAGCCCCGAAGCTTGATCTGATTATCTATTCTGCCCCAAATGCATATCTGGCCGTTTTCATTCCATGATGCCAGGTCGCCACTATGATAAGCAGGCATATCCCGGAAACTGAAGAAGGCAGCTTTTGTCTTTTCAGGCAGGTTTACATATCCTCGGCCTACACCGTCACCGCAAATAATAAGCTCACCTTTTTCGGTTGGTGGAAGGCAATTGCCGTTTGCATCCATAATAAAGAACTTGGTATTGACCATGGGGCTGCCTATTGTGACTTCACCGCCTGTCATTACAGCTGCAGCACAGCCCATTGTGCACTCTGTTGGTCCGTAGACGTTCATAATTATGCTATCATCACGCAGAGCTCTCAGCTTTCCGTACAAATTAACAGGAAAAGCTTCTGAGCCCACATCATAGAAATCTATTTGTTTGAGTGCTTCAACACACACAGGGATATTTATGATATTTGAAAGAAAAGTTGGTGTACAGGTAATGCTGTTTACCTTATTTTTTATGATAGTATCTGCCAATAAGAAAGGATCATGTATTTCTTCCTCTTTAGCAATACAAACAGTATTCCCGTTACAAAGGGGAACAAATTGCTCAACTATAGATACGTCGAAGGAAAAGGCGGCCATTGCCAGCGCAATGCGGCCGGGCCTTGCGTAATGCATAATTTCAACGGATTTTTCATTGCGATGGACATAATTTACCAGATTGTGGTGTTCAATCATTACTCCCTTGGGACGACCTGTTGATCCGGATGTGTAAATGCAGTATGCAAGATCATTTGGTTCTATTTTTCCGGGAGATGGATAAGAATGATCATCCTCACTTCCGGGTATATCTTCAATAGCTATGATTTCGTAGTTATGCCCGGACAGCTCTGTGCGTTCATCAGCCAATTTCTTATTTGTCAAAAGTATAGCTGCGCCGGAATCCTCCATGCTAAAAATAATGCGGTCATCGGGATAAGGAACAGTAAAAGGAAGGAAGGCAGCTCCGGACTTTAAAATACCCTGCTCGGCCACATAAACAAGTTCGGAGCGCTCCATAAGCACACCTACCAAGCGTTCTTTTCCTGCGCCTTTTTTGATAAGGAAATTGGCGACTTGATTGGAAAGCCGATCCAGCTCACTGAAACTCAGGCTTTTTTCTCCCGAAATCACCGCAGTTTGATCAGGATTGTTTAATGCATGAAGGTGAATCTGTTCAGTTACAGGAATAAATGAAATAGCATGCTCTGTCCGATTGGCCTGTTCGATTGATACGTGATTAGTATTTTTCTTAGCTTCAGTCATAAAAAAGCCTCCGATAATAATTATGCATCATTTATGATTTTATCATTGGCATATAAACTGCAAATAAACATTATATAACATTATGCTTAACAATAATGGTCCGTAGGGACGGAGTTATAGGGTCATTTTGAAATGGACCATTGCCCCCGTCCCCAGGGACCATTATTCTCCAAAAAAACAGAGCCAGATAAGAAAGAAATCTTATCTGGCTCATGTAAATTACTTGCTGACCAGGATGCCCTCGTCATTAAAGGTATATCTCTTGCCCCATCTGATGATGGTCTCTGACTTGGCAATGCGTCCATTGGCCTTTGAATAGTACTTGTTGTCATCGATTGTGATCCTCTACCGGGTCAGTAACGTCCCCTTCACCCGGATCCGCAGCATATACCGCAACAGGCTGCAGAACAAGTGCTGTACTCATTACAAAAGCCAATAATCTTGCAAAGTATCTCTTTTTCATCCTATCCCACCTTTCTAAAATAAAGAAACCTTCTGCGATAGCTCCTCTAAAAGGGGCCACCATCAACTATTCTAAAATGAAATAAAATGAAAAAACATTAACCTTTGGTTAGTATTTTGTGAAAAAAGTTACCGTTCTCAGTTTTTGTGAATGGTAACAATTTTTTAGTACACGTAATATCCCTCGATCACAAGATCCTCAATATCATGCTCGGGAGAATCCTTGTAGAACATAAACTGAAGCTCATCAATGTAGAGAACACCGCCGTCAACCTTCAAAGGAGCATTCAGTACTGCTCTCTTTTCAGGAGCCTCTGCCTCATCCTGCTCAAGCTCACGCAGCTTTGTGATGATCTCGCTCAGATCTGCCGTTACAATCGGCTCTTCTTCATCAAAATCTGAAGTCTGATTCCAGAGAGGGATCGCAGCAAAGTCTACATCCTCATCATTGAAGTTCATTACTCTGCAGAAGTGCTTATAGCCCTCAACGTCGATC
>JAEEGJ010027739.1_pt1 | contig 11341 bp, 9 predicted proteins | sample 8958761 | NCBI WGS metagenome assembly JAEEGJ01 (sample SAMN16246546, study PRJNA631951) | gut metagenome | biome: gut microbiome; feature: rumen; material: RS-attached | host: Bos | place: Iran: Karaj | collected 2018-10
TTGTCTCTTTTTTCCTTAAAAACCCGAACTCCACGAAAATTCTCAGCATATCTTCCGGAAAAATAGCGATAGCAAAAATCAGTTGCGTTTTCAGCAGCTTTAATCTGGTATTCCTCTTTATGTTCTTCCTTTGAATATGCCCAATCACATATAGCTTTGACCATTATCCACTCATGTTGGTCGACGGATCTACAAGCCGCACCTACACCAGCCATCTCCATTTCTCCACCAACAATTGTCTTTTTCTTCTTATCTTTTTCAAACGTATCTATTAACCATTCTTTATATGTTTTATTGTTAACCAACCAATTACCAGACAAAATTGTTCCCAAATAAACATGATAGGGAAAATCTTCATTTGTTGCAAAAGTCGAAAACTGATTACGTATAATATTTCCAGGTTGAATTTTCTCATTTCTATCCAATACCAAGGTGTTCCCTGCCGTATCCTCAGATGGTTTCAAATAAGAATAAGGTTGGATTGCGTAAGAAATAAGCACATCTCCAATCTGTTGGTGAGGCAAATTAGGATATAACTCCTCTCCCGACGGTCTGTCATCTCGTCCATATGCAATCCCTATCATGACAATTAGCGCTGGATCGAAATCAGCAATTGCCGTGGAACATGTCACTTGTGAAGCTAATTCTTTCTCAGAGCCTTGGTTTTTACAATGGACTCGAGCAACCAAGTATTTGCCAAAAAGGCCCACCTTATATTCTTGTGTAGCGCCCATAACAGTTAGATTATGCGTGCCATCTATAGGCCTTATACGCTTATCGACAGCCTCTTTCTCATGCGAGTTTGCAGTCATAAAAAGAATAATTCTTCGCCCGTTTCTCAGGTATTCTCGTTTAAAATCATTAATTGATATCGTACTCACCTTAATTACCCCTTTCCCCAATTGGAATCAGTTGATTATATCATAAAATAGTTTATTTGTAAACTCTATTGAAATTCGTAACTTGAATAATAATTCTTGTACCATACCCATAATTGCCGTTATCATTAAAAGCTGTGGCGCCCCTTTTTTCTTCTTATTTTCTAAAAAAACAAAAATCTACTTATCTGCTATAATGAAAAAGGAATAATCTTAACCTCTTCAGTTATATCGGAGGACTTATGCCAATCGACTACGTTGCCATCGGAAAACGGATGCACAGATTCCGGACTGTCTTGAAAATCTCTCAGGAGGATCTTGCCTTTCAGGTCGGAACATCTCCCGCGTATATCAGCAGCATAGAGCACGGCAAAAAGAAGCCGAGCTTACAGAAGCTATATGATATCGCGGAAATCCTTGGTGTTACCGTTAACGATTTTCTCTACCACATCCCCATCCCGCAGATTGACTATTCCGCCGGCAGAGAATTTGTGGAGCTGCTCTCCCTATGTCCCCCGGATAGGCGCCAGATGTTGTTCGAGAGTCTGACAGCAATTATCAAATCTTTTATTTCACACTAAACGGCAAGGCTAATCTTGCCGTTTTTTGCGAAAACTTAACCTACAGGTTAACAAACTTAACCGTTGGAGTATGGCGAAAAAATGAAAATAATATTATGCTCGTCCGTGACAGAACAAACGCGGGCGGATTTCTTATGACTGAACAGGAAAAGAAACAAAAAAAGAATGACCGAATAAAACAGAAAATCAGAGAACGGTACCGCGGCGTCAGCGAGGACATGCTCGATGTCATCCCCGCGATGCCGCAAGAAGATTTCTATAAGTCCGAAGTCCACAAACGGGTTGCCGTATATGCCCGTGTTTCCACTGACGATCCCAATCAGACATCATCCTACGAATTACAGAAGAATCACTATGAGGACATGGTAAACCGCCGTCCGAACTGGGATCTTGTGGATATCTACGCGGATGAAGGGATTTCCGGAACTTCCCTGCAACACCGTGACAGTTTTCTTCGAATGATTGAAGACTGCAAAGCCGGAAAGATAGACCTGATTGTCACAAAAAGTGTGTCCAGATTTGCCCGAAACATCATCGACTGCATCGGCTATGTCCGGCAGTTGAAATCCTATGAGCCTCCCATTGGGGTTTTCTTCGAGACAGAAAACATATATACGCTAAACGAAAACTCTGAGATGTCTCTCTCGTTCATCGCAACATTAGCGCAGGAGGAAAGCCACACAAAATCCGAAATCATGAACTCTTCCATTGAAATGCGGTTCAAGATGGGAATATTCCTGACTCCGGTGCTCCTCGGCTACGATCATGACGAGGAAGGGAACCTCATAGTGAATAAAGACGAAGCCCTGACAGTGAAATACATCTACTATTCATATATTTACGGGAAGTCTACACAGGAAATTGCCGATGAACTCACTGAGATGGGCCGGTTAACGAAGAAAGGGAATGCCACCTGGTCAGTAGGAAGCGTTCTGGAAACGCTCTCCAACGAACGGTACTGCGGAGATGTCCTTGCGAGAAAAACGTTTACACCGAATTATCTCAACCATAAAGCCAAGGTGAACCGTCACGACCGTAACCAGTACAGGCAAAAGGATCACCATGAAGCAATCATTCCGCGCGAAGATTTTTTTGCTGTTCAGAAGATAATCCGGAACGCTAGATATGGGAACAAAGGGTATTTCCCAGAAATACATGCCGTCATGGCAGGCTATCTGAAAGGATTCGTAACGATTCACCCGAAGTGGGCCGGATTCAGCAAGGAAGATTATCTTGCAGCCAGCACTAGTGCTGTCAAAGGGACAGTCGAGATAATCCCATCGAGGCAAATTATCCTTCAGCCCGGAGATTTTGATTTTCGCGGATATGAACTCGTTCGTTCACAGTTGGTGAGTTCTTTCGGTCAGATGTCCGTTACAGTCTCTGATTCCAGAATACAGTTTAATAAGATATGTGTCGGAAGACTATGGAATGTGCAAAAGATAGAACTCCTCGTGTCCCCTGAAAAACGTATGCTTGCAGTTCGAAAAGCCCCCCCGGATTCTAAGTATGGAATCGAATGGATCCAAAAACACTCTGGTGGGACTACACCCAAGAATATCGGTGGAAAAGCCTTTCTTCCCGTAATGTACAGCATCTTTGGATGGAAAAAAGGCTACGATTACAAGATGACCGGAACCATACACGGATCCGGTGACAACTCCATAATTGTATTTGATGCACATGATGCAATCATGCTGCTCCCCACTGAGAACAACACTGCTACAATAAACACTGATTCCGTTACTGTAACACCTCCGAAAAGGAAAAAACGCAAAAGGGGTGAAGCGTTCCCAACAACATGGGCAAGCTCCTTCGGAGACAGTTATTATAAGCATAAGGCTTGTATTGAAGCTGAATTATCAGCGGGAAGTCGCATCTTTGACGCCACGGATACCTCACCTTTCCGCCTGGACAATTCCGATGCAACCACACCGGAGAAAGCCTTTAAATACCTGAAAGAAATCGTTAAACACATGAGGAGATGCCATGAGTAATGAGCCTCAATCGAAAGCAGAACCTGTTGGCATTCTTGTTCCCCCTAAAGAAAAACCCATCGTGCAGGACGACTCTTTCTCCTTTGACGGGTATGAAGTTGTTCATGGTGAGTTTTTTACCCGGGCAACAGAACCTTATGTGACCTTCAACCATGGCAAAGTACTAGTGAACGCCACCTGCTTAAGAAAGGTTCCGGATTTGGACTATGTCCAGTTTATGGTGAAGCAGAGCGAAAAAAGATTTGTCATAAGACCTTGTTCCGAAGAAACCGTAAATTCATTCCGCTGGGCCGCCTACAATATCGACGGATGGCGCCATCCCAAAGCGATTCCCAGTAAGATATTTTATGCCAAAATCATGGACATGATGAACTGGGACGCAAATTGTCGGTACCGGATACTTGGTAAATTGATCCGCGCAAATGATGAACGTGTTTTTGTATTTGATCTGACCTCTGCTGAAGCATTCCGGCAAAAAAAATCTACCGGTTCTCCCAGGATGAGACAATCATTCTATCCTGAAGAATGGAGAGATAGCTTTGGCATTCCCGCGAATGAGTACAGAAACATGAAACTCGTGAATATTGTGGATGAGTACACCGTTCTACAATTGGATGATACCGAGATCATTCCCGCAACGAGCAATGACATTTCCACCGTGAACCCAGCATTATCGGATAATACTACTGATCAGGAGCCTGACGGATGAAAAAAGAGCTTGACGAAGAAATTAAAACGTTTGAACCATTCATTAGACTGGTTCAACCGCTTACCGAAAAAGAGATAACCGTGCTAAGAAATAAGCTACTCTCTTCTTCAGACGTTCCAATCATCAAAACATGGCAGGGATATCACCTTGCCGATCAGACTGTTTATCAAATATGTCATGAGGAGCATATTCCATTTAAGAAAACCGAACTGTCCTTTGAAAACTGGAAAAAGGCCGCAGTGTTTATCTGCTCCACACAATTAGCGACCAACACATTGACGCCTGAATATCGCAAATATCTGATTGGCCAAAAATTCCAGTTTCTCTTCATGGAAAGTGATGAAACGGATTCACAGGATCCCAAATACAATGTAGCTGCACCTATCGCAAAAGAGCTGAAGATATCCGTTGGCACCGTGCTGAAATATAACTCCTACGCGCTTGCTATCAATGATCTTTTTGATGTGAATCCGGAATGTGCACAGCGAATTCTCCTTCGGAAAATACGGGTATCTCACGAGAATGTGGTTGAATTATCGCGATTGATGCCGGAAGAAAAGAAATCAATTGCCCAGGTAATTGTCGCGGATAATGTTGACAAAATAACCCTCTCCTATATCCGAAGCGAGGCAAAATGGAGCCACGTGAAGACGCAAGCTCCCGTCAGCCGCCGTGAGCGGAAGGAAATAAAAATGCGGAGACAGGCCGGTATCCAGCGCATGCCGCTATATGATCCGGACGCTGAGGTAAATAGTCTCTGTATGACGATGGAATCCTGGATTTCCTCCTTACAAAGGGTCAGGAATTCTGATAACTTTCCGCGGATAACCGACAAAGCAAGTTTGCAATTCATGAAGAAACTGTCGTTTCTCGAACATACAATAAATGATCTCCAGGACTCCCTGGTGGAAAGGAAAGATTATGATTGACGCATATAAAGATTTTATCCCGAATGTCCACTTTGAGCTCATCCCTATCAAGGATCTTGTCTCGAACCAGGAATACCAGAGAAACATCTCCATGATTCATGTAAACAAAGCCGTTGCGGATTTTGATCTGAATCAGATAAATCCCGTAAAAGTAAGTCGAAGAAATGGGGTGAATTATGTCTTTAACGGGCAACACACCGCAGAAATTGTAGCGACAGCCTCCGGCAGCCGAGAAACACCCGTTTGGTGCATGGTTTACGATGATCTCGAATATGCTGAGGAAGCAGATATCTTTGCGAACCAGATGAAAAATGTCAAACCACTCTCCCCGCTTGAAATTTTCAAAGCCAACTGTGAAGCAGGGAACGACACCGAATTACAGATAAAAGGATTAGTCGAATCCTATGAACTCCATGTCGCACCATCCAGCGTTCCTAATAGTATAGTCGCCGTAGGAGCATTGGAATCCATCTATACCAAGTACGGCTATGCCATGCTTGACCGTGTAATTGGTCTGATTGTCATGACATGGGAGGGCGAGCCGAAGTCATTTTCCGGCAACATCATGAACGGAATTGCTCGCTTGCTCTATGCGTACGAAGACACTATAAAAGACGAGATTTTTAAGGAAAAACTCGGTGAAGTATCCATTAAAGAAATCGTAAAAACCGCAAGAGAACGCCGTGCGGGCTCCCTTGGATACGCAGAAGCAATGCTTATCTTCTACAATAAAAAGCTCAAGAATCAGCTCCCATGGCAGCCTCTATTCACCAATAAGATAGATGCTAAGAATAAGAAGAAAAAAGCTACAACTATACAAGAAAAGGACGGCAACCATGAAGTTCTCCCCCTTCAACCGTCCTTAAGCGAACAGAACATTATGGACTTATCTTAATCGCCCGCAGCGTAATACCACCTTACAACAATCTCTTTTCAGAAATTCAACTAACTCTTATACACCTAAGGTTGGATTATAGCAGACAAGCTCACAACGCTGGACTTACCCCTTTCTCCAGTATCTGAATTGCTTCCTCCTATGGAATACCGCGCAAACGGTCCCAACATCCTTGCCCTATATAGACACCCGTGCATATTGTCCGTTTTCGATACTACCTGATGTCCTCTTCCACGTCTCTTTCTGGTAATAATACTTTTTTCCGAAAAAAGAGTATCTTGTTGACATTTATGACGGTTTGTCATATACTTTTGGACAGGAGGTCATGCTTATGAATGATTATTTAAAAAACAAACTTGTGGAATATGGATACAGTCTAGCCCGCATATCAAGTTTTGTCAATGGGGCGGTTATACAACACCAGATTCTTTCAGACGATGGGACCCCATATTTTATTATTTTTGAAGTGAGCGATGTAAATGCTCACGAAATAGGTCCGCTCATAGAGCAAAATTCAAACGGAAGTGAATTTTGTTCTTTATTTGCTCTCTCCGATTCAAACAGTATTATTGTTTTTTCCAAAAACATGAAGTCGAAGCAGTATATTCAACTTCGTGATATGGTATACAGTTCTCGCCACATTCGACTGTTGGGTGCAACGCGGGAAACAATTAATAGTGATAAGTTCGAAGGTATATTTTTTGAAGCTCATTCATTTCTAAGAGATCTTGATGGTCTACATCCTGATGAGGCTTTGGATGAACTATGCAAAATCATTTACGCTAAACTTTTTGATGAAGAGAAGAACGGGACAGCGTTTTCAAATCCTCAAGGTTGTAACGAAGAGTATGCTTCAATAATCAGGAAGACCTATAAAGAGGCGAACAACTATGATATTCGTGTTTTTTCCCTAAGGATACCCGGCTACAAGCGTTCCAGAGGGGTTTTTGACGAGCCGCTCACATTGTCAGCAAACGCAATTTACAAAGTCGGCATGTTGTTTTCTAAATACAATTTCACTTCTGCAGACATAGACTTTAAAGCTCGCGCATTTCAAAATGTATATAAGCCTACAACCCGTGCCGGTATGGGACAATACTTCACCCCGATACAGGTCATTAAGTTTATTGTAAAATGCATCTCACCTAAGTCCTCAGAGCTAATTATCGATCCTTTTTCCGGATCTGCTCATTTTTTAACAGAGACAATGCATTTTGTGGTGCCGACCATAAAAAACACCAAAGAGAAAGATGAATTTGTATTTTATAAACTACATGGAATTGAGAAAAGTGAACGAATGGTCAGAATAGCCATGACAGACATGCGTCTCCATGGTGATGGTCATTCAAACATTCGATGTACTGATTCTCTACTATCGTTTGAATCATACGCAGACCTGACCTCAGGAATGTTTGATGTCGTAATGACAAATCCCCCTTTTGGCTCGAATCTGCAGAAAGATTCCTATGCATATTTGGGAGAGTACGAACTGATCAAAGACAAGTCAAAAATACCACTCGAAGTGTTAGGGCTTGAAAGATCCATTCAATTGCTTTGTAATGGCGGAAGAATAGGAATTGTTTTACCCGAAAGTATTTTTGTAAACAAGTCTTATATCTATGTCAGAAAATGGATAGAAAAAAACTTGACTATAAGAGGTATAGTAAGTTTACCTTTATCAACTTTCGCTCCGTTTGGTGCAAACATAAAAACTAGTATTCTTTTTGCCTCAAAGGGAGCTTCCAATTCACCCTATAATGTATTCACCGGAATAATTGAAAACATAGGTTTTGACAGTAAGGGTGATGATATTCCAGGCGCTGATTGGGAGGAGGTTGCCGAGGAGTTCAATAGATTCATAAAAAAGGAGGGATGGATATGCAAGTAAACATTGTGAATAGCCAAAAACTATTTGCTGAAGAAGCATGGAGCATTACGATGCTTCTCCCTCATGATCAAATCCAAACGAACAAAGAATTCAAACTTGTCAAATTAGGGACTCTTGTAGAAGAAATCAAAGAATTGCTAAAGGCCGAGAACGAAGGAACTGTAAATTACATAGGGTTGGAGAATATCGAAACAGGGACAGGCCGGCTAGTAAACTATTATCCTCGAACTGCCTCTGAAATAAAATCGACAAGCAAACGATTTGAAGTCGGAGATATCCTTTATGGACGATTAAGACCAAACCTGAACAAAGTGTTCCTTAATAATTCAATTACAAATGGACGATGTTCTACAGAAATACTTGTACTAAGGCCAAAAACACAGAAAGTGAACTCTTTATATCTATCGGAATTACTTCGCACAAAAGAAATGAACAATCGAATTGTCGAGTTGATTAAGGGAGCTGCATTGCCAAGAGTCAATTCTTCGGATTTATTATCTATGGAAATACCCTTACCTCGATTGGAAAAGCAGAATGAACTTGCCAAAATAATCGCCAGAAAACGAGACGAGCTTGAAGAACACATTCGTCAAGTTGAGCTTATTCCGAAAGAATTGAATCAGATAATATTAAATGCCTATACATAAAAAGGAAGTCCCGCTATTGGGACTTCCTTTTAGCGCAAACCGCTTATAGTAATCTTTTAAGAAACTCTTGGTACGATTCACAGGAACGAATACGTTTATACATTTCGGCTTTACTCAAACCAACACAGTCAATTCCAAGCGCTTCCGAAACTGCCTTCAATTCTGAAATAGTATATTGATTTCGTTCCTCATCAGGAAAATTCTTATGAATGAACGAAATATAGTGGTCTGCAACTTCATTCGTTTTTCGAATTTCTCTCAATACAGTTCGGGCATTTTCATTATCCGTTTTTATCATTCGAACTAATCCTCCAAAATTAGCAGCGAATGACACCGATTGTGAAACTCTTGTCATTTCTGGTCCAGTCACTCGTTCTCTTTTTCCAGCAGCATTTAGGGGCTCTCCATCGTGGGTACAAGTTAATGGCGAACAATTATCAGGGCAAGCGTCTGAGGAAACAAAAGAGCCCCCTCTTGCAACATGTAAGCTATCTCGAAGCTCAGCAACCCCCTTCGCACGGTCAAAAAAACTATCTATTACAATTGGCGAATAGTGGGTGTTGTCTGTTTTCATCCATTTCCACACAAGAATAAGCAATGAATCATTCTCTTCAATTTCTTTTTTTATAGCAGAAAAATGAGCCTTTGATTCATCCGCTCCAACATTCATGCTTTTCACCTCAATACGAAAGTATTCCCTCTCTCGAGTTGTTGGATTCCATTCAACAGCTCGGCTGATACAGGAAAAATCATTGTATTGGTTATCCGGGAACCACGCGATTTCACAATCAAGTTTATTTTCTTCGAGAATAAGTTGATTCATCATATATCCCCACAGCGCTTCAAGCAAGGCACCCATGCCACTCCCTACTCTTCCCCCTCTTGTCCTTAAGATAGCCTTTGAGAACACGTTCATTCTTTCGCAAGCTTTACTAGATTTCTGGCGAATCTCTTCATATACTTCATTATTCTCCATAACACTAACTCTCCTTAATGTGTCTACTCCTCATGTATGAGTTTTTCATCGAGGTCATCTGCATTTTCTGCATCTCTAAGTGATAAGTCATAAACCACGGTACTCTCATATCTGGCGAATACGTTCTCCTTTTGTTCGAGATTATTCGAAATCATTTATAATATTATCAACCTCATTTGTTCTCCGAGGAAGTAGTGGGTACCAGTAATCTAAAGCATTACCTTGGTTTTTATTGTTTCCCCACCATAATACGAGCGGACATGAATTAGAGATATTCATCTCTGTAGCTGTAAATGTTCCCAATCCGAATGAAGGCCACTTGCTACGTCCCAACGGAAAAAAACATTGATTCACAGTACAAGATTTGACAATCTCAATCCCCTTGAGCAAAAACTCGCGTTCAACAATCTTCCGATTTTCAGCTGAAGAAAACACGCCTTCATATTTCTCTTCGGATTCTTTTCTGTAGAAATATGATTGTCCCCCCATATTATTGGCTCTACATTTGTCAATCAAATCTTTTTCGTATTCTTGAACCACTGTCAATTCACGCAATTCTCTGCAAGGAATAAGGCAGTCCCAACCAGGATCAATCGTTTCATAAGAAGCGCTCATCCCCTCCTTTCCGTGATCACTTATTCTATTGTTCCTAATTACGTGCTGTCTAAAGAGCGCCACTTTAACGTCTTTTTTTGCCTTCAATGAAGGCAATATTTCCTTTGACACATATTCGAATGTGGAAGAACAAGCTACCAAGAAGTACACCCTAATGGAACTCCCTTCCGTTATTCGTCCCACCAAAGAATCTAAATCTTTTTTCAATCTGCTTCCTGTATATAGTCCATCATCAAGATATACATAATTCTTACACTTCGAATCGACAGTGGTCCTTATAGACAAGCCATAGTTTTCTTTTACAAAGCTAGAGAGCCATGAAATAATCGTTCTCTGACTTAATCCGCAGCTCTGCTCATTCACAAACACTGTGTTTCTAATTGTTTGTTCAATAGTTCCCTCTTGACCCATCAGGTTCTTCAAAACATTTTCTATGAAGTTTATAAAACATGCCTTTTTGAAAAACCACTTTTGGAATACGAAAATCGTCTCACTAAGAATCACTTCTCGTGCATTCTCCGAGAACTGATTAATCCATCGGCTCACATGTTCCTCATTAATAGAAATCTCCAATTCGCCCATCCTGTATTGGGAAATCATATCAGCGAGTTGTTGACATTTTTTGTCCATCTGTTCATTCTCCATGTCTTGACTCAAAATGCTCCGCTACTATATCGTCAAGTTGCTTCGCGATTTTCGAAAACTCCATATCTAGATCCAAGGTTCTAACGCTAATCTTGTTTCCGCTCATCTGATATCTGTTGTCTGGCTGCAGTTCCTCTTCAGTCTTTGCATAGAGAAGCATACCTGACACTGAGTGTTCTCCACCACCCATATCAGCATCTTTATTCTTGACGTAAGTGAATATCTGATACAGATTAGCGGAATGAATCATTCCGTGATTAAACCGGCTCTCTGCCAGCGTATGAGCATAATACTTTGCGTCTATGATGAGCACTGTCTCTCCGGACTTACTTTCAAGCAAAATGTCACTCTGCATAACCGGCAAAAGTGTTCCAACGCCATCATCCAAAGCCCATGATATCTGCGATGCACTGGCCTTTATCTCTGGGTGTTCTTTGATGTAATACTCGAGAATAAACTTCTCATATAGGCGATTCATTCTCTGATCATCCACAAATGAAGCCAACTTGTATTCACCATCATCTGTTGTCAGGAGCATTCCCTCGATAATCAATTGGCAAATACTGAGAAGCACCCTATAG
>JAEEGJ010027740.1_pt1 | contig 11341 bp, 6 predicted proteins | sample 8958761 | NCBI WGS metagenome assembly JAEEGJ01 (sample SAMN16246546, study PRJNA631951) | gut metagenome | biome: gut microbiome; feature: rumen; material: RS-attached | host: Bos | place: Iran: Karaj | collected 2018-10
TATTAAATACTTTGTATTTTTATTATTGAATAAATAACTGAAAAAAATTAAAATAATTTATAAATTTTTGTTTAAATTAAAAATATTGTTACATAATAACATTATTTTTTACAAATTTATAAAAAAACACCAATTTTATTATTACATTAAAAGTAAGTTACTTCAATTTCAAAAAAATGCAAATTTATTTGTATATATTTATTGTAATAATTGTATACATATTTTAAATGTATCATTTAATTTTTTATTTTTGTTATATAATAATATATATATTGTTTCAAAATCTTTATATCAAATTTTGAAGGAGAAATAACTTTATTTTTAACAAAAATCCAAGTTAAATTCTCTTCTATTGGTATTATTTTAAATATTATTCTTTCATTAAGTGCAAATTCACCATTACATTTTTTGGAATATTCAAAACTTAAAATAAAAGAATGTTTATTATAACTTTTATTTACAAGAGTATATTCAATAAATACATTTTTTTGTTTATTAAAAACATAAAAAATTGAACCTATTTCACCTAAATTTCCTTCCATTTCAAATAAGTGAGATTTAAAATTATCTAATTTAGAATATATAAGATTTATGTTTATTGCATAATTATAGATTTGATATATTGATTTGTTAATTGTTGTTGAAAATAAAACTAATATTTCATTTAAATGTTCATTTAATCCTTTGTTTATTTTTTCCAGAAAATTTTTTCCATCAAAAAAATTGAAAATATTTTCTATTTCTATCATTTTTTTATAGTCAATTTCTGAATATTTTTCTAGTATTATTAAACTTTTATCTTCACAGGTAATATCAAATAAATTCAATAAAATTCCAATTTTTTGGGAAATCTTTTTATTATTAAATGAAGAAAAACTATATAATATTTGAATATTAAATTCATTATATACTAATATTTCTTCAGAAATAATTAATTGATTGTTATTTGATTTTTCACATAAACAAAAGGAATTCTTTATATTTTTTTTTAATTTTTTAATTTCATAATATTTATTATTAAAAAGGAATTCTTTATTTTGAGAATTTAAAATAAAATTAGAAATTTGATTGATAGTGTTTGTAAGGGTTTTAGAAAATAATATTTTTGAATTATAATTATTATTTATAAGTTCAAAATTTTCCATTTTTCTCATTTGGTTTAGTAATTTTTAAAAAATTATATTTTTGAATTTTTTATTATTCAATTTACTTCATTAAATCTTTTTTTATTTTCAAAGAATATATAATTTTTAATTAGTATTATTAAAATGAATTATTAATTAAAAAGGAAAACTTAAAAAAATTCATTTCAATATATAATAAATCATTAAATCAAAAAAGATTATTAAATTAAATTAAAGAATTTATAACAAAAAATAAAAAAAATTATTTAAAAATAATAATAAATTTTTTAATAAAAAAATGCAAATAAACCCAAATTTAATAAATAACAAAAATGATTTTGAAGTGATAAAAAATCAATCTATATGTCCTTTATGTAAAGGGATATTATGGGAGCCAATTCAATGTTCAATATGTGAATCATGTTATTGTGAAAAATGTTTAGAAGAATATTTTAAAGGAAAAAACAAAATATGCCCAAATAATTGTGAAAATTCAACTTTTAAATTAAGTAAATTAGTAAAAAATATGCTTTCAATATTAAAATTTAATTGCCCAAATAATTGTGATGAAATAATTCCTTATGAACAATATTCAATTCATTTAAGATCAAAATGTTCAAAAGTAGATTATAAGAGTAAATATTTTGAATTGAAGATAAAATTCGATAAATTAAAAGAAGAATATAACAAATATAATCCATACCCTACTGAATCATTAATTAATCAAACTTTTGCTTCAAAATCTCATATTCATAGATTAATGCTATTATTAACCCCTGAAAGAAATGGTTGGAGATGTAATGTTTGTAAAGAAATATATAAAGGAAGTGAAAGAAGTTATTATTGTACTTTATGTGATTTTGACTTATGTAAAAAATGTAAAAAAAATGAACAATCCTCATAAAACAATCAAAAAACCATTAAAAAAATAATAATACTTTTATCAATCAAATAATTTAAAATATTTAAAAATAAATGAAATTAATTTATTAAATGAATTTAAATTAAATATTAATTTATTTTGGTATAAGACCCTTTCTAAGAAAATCAAGATATTCTTTTTTCATTTGATAATTTCCATTACTTTTAGGTAATCCACTTCCAAAGCTCATAATATCTCTAATAGCTTCAGCATAAACTTCCCATTTTTCTTTTCCTTTATCAATCATATCTTTTCCCCAAACATTATATAAATAATCATTAGGTTGAAAAGAACTCATAAAAATTAAAGTAACATCAACATAAGGAAGAGTCATAACTAAAAAAACAGAATATAATAAATCTATAACATCCATTGCAATTGAAAAATTATTTTCAGCTTCAAATTTTATAACACAAGGTTTTACTGGTAAATTTGCATAAAAACCTCCTTTTTTAAATGTTAATATTGATAAATCATTTGATGTTGTTCCTTCAGCAAAAAAACATATATTTACAAAATCTTTTTTATTATATAATCTATTTTGTTTTTCTATTACTTTTTGTAAACTTTGACCTCTATTATTTTTACTTTCTCTATCTACAAAAATACATCCACAACAACAAGCTAAAAATCCTATTAAAGGGTAATTTTTAATATTGCTTCTTGAAATAAAACAAACTGGAATTTTATCTGCATAACACGCACAATCAAATAAAGATGTATGATTTGTTATATATGATACTATATTTATTTTACTTTCATCTCTTTCGTAATTTTCACCTAAATATTTTTGATAATCTAATTTTATATTTTTCTCTTTTATTCTTATGAAAAAACTCAATCTAAATAATTTACCAAATAATTGACATATATTACTTATTTTTTTTAAGATTTTTTCATCTGTTATTTCAGATATTTCTTTTAATGTTTTTCCCCAAAGTAATATTTTTAGTCTTAAATAACAATATATTATACTAAATAAAAGAAGAAATATTTTTATCCACCAAAATAATATTGCTCCTAATAAAAATTTCCAAAAAATCCAATATTTTTGGTCATGTCTACTAAACATATAATACTTTTGATGAATAGGTAAATCTTCTTTTTTAAATTGATGATATTTTTTAGTTTGAATCCAAATGAAAGAAATAAATATAATACATAAAATAATATAGAATATTATTATTTGCAATAACATTTTATAAAAAAATAAAAAAAAAAATAAAATTATTTTAAAAATTGTTAAATTCAAATGTCAAAAATAGACATTAAAACTCAAAATAATGAAAATAAATTAATGAAAATAAGTGATAATTCATTAGACCAAAGTACAATGAACAAAGATCTAAAAAATAAAATTGAAATATCAGAAATAAATTCATCAAAGATAAATAATAGAAATGAGTTATTTCCAAATGATAATGAATTAAGTGAAGAAAGAAAAGTAGAAATTTCAAATTCTAAAGTTAAAAAAAATAAAAGTAAAATTAAAAATAATAATATTAATGAATTATTTGATAATGAATTTAATGTCGATCCTTTACCTAAAGGTTATTGTGAAGCAAATTCTCCAACAGAAAATGAGAATATTCAATTTAAAAGAAAAAATGCAGAAAAAACTAAAAAAATTCTCATGATTGTTATTCCTGTTTTAATAATTTTTGGAATATCTTTTTATTTTTTTTATTATCTTTTTGTTAAAGATTGATAAAATAAAATATTTTAAATTTTTATAAATTTTATAATTTAAGATAATATAAAAATTAGATTTTTCATATTTAAAGTTAAAAATAAAAAAATACAATAAAATAATATATGAATGAAGATTTTGAAATAGCATCAATTAATAGTATTTCCAGTATTCATAGAAAATATTTTGAAGATTTTATAAGAAGTTCTATTAGACTAATTATAAATTCAAGAAAAAAAAATTTTCAAAATAAAAATCGAACATTATCTTTTTCAACAGAAATAAACGACAATCAAATAAATAATTCATCTTTTTTATTTGAAGATTTATCCTTTGATAGTATTCTTAGTTCATCAAATTCAAAATTAAATTCAAAAAATCATATTATTGATTTTTATGGAATTAAACAAAATTATCCCAAATTATTATTAGAAAGATGGACTTTTTCGTTTTTTGAAAACAATAATTTTAAAAGTGACATTTATGCAAAAAAAAAATTAGTTTCTTTGGTAAGAAGTATTTACATTATTAGTAGAATTCTTCCCTGTAATTCTTTTAAAAATTTAAATGATATAATAATTGATTTTCAATCATATCAAAATTACAAAGGGGAAAAATTTTCTTTTAATACAAAAGAATTCCATATTTCAAATAAAAATTTAAATAATATTAATATTACTGTTGAATATTTAAGTTATGAACAAATGAATAATTATTTTAATAAAAATTATAATTTTCATAATAATGATTTAATTAAAACAAAGCAAGAAAAAATAAATAGATGCTACACTTTACCTTTTGAAAAGAGAAACTCTTTTGAAATTTTGAATTTTGAAGAAGAAAAATTGATTTTTAATGAAAAAGATTTAAGAAAATTATCTTTTGATCAACAATTAAAAAATAAAAAAACGGAATACAAAAAGACAAAGAATAATAGTTTTGATTTAAACAATGATTTAGAATTAATAGAATTTGAAGATAATGATAATTTAAATAATAATAATTTCAACGAGAGTTTATCATTAATTTATAAAAATTTAAGAGCTAAAAATATAAATGAAGAAAATAATAATTTAAGTTCTGAAACAAAGAGTTCAAAAGATAATATCCAATCTAAAAGAATTTCTCGTTTTAAAACTTGTGATACTATTGATTTAAATTCTTCAAATTCAAACAATGAAAATATAAATAATAATTCTTTTGATTTTAATTTTACTTCTGATAAAATTAAAAATGATAATGTAAATAAGAAAAATGATATTAAGAGAAAAAATAATCAAAATGTGTATAAAAATGTAATAAATAAATATTTTGAATTAAAAGAAAAAATTGTTATTTCCAAAAATGAAGGATTTAATATTAATAGATTATTTTGTTTAATTAATAAAGATTTTCATTAGATTGGAAATTCAATATTTGTAAATATTAAAAATTGGCTTTGGATAATAATTAACTTGTAATATTTTTTTATTTTATTCATAATTCATTTATAATAGAAAAAATATATTATAATTTTAAAACCTAAATTATTAATTCATTAAATTTAAAACAACTTATTTTCAATCTTTATTAAGAGAAAAATGTCTAATATTTATCATCTTAAAGCTTTATTACAGAAAAATTTGATTTTGATGAAAAGAAATATTTTTTTAACAATATGTGAAATTTTTTCACCAATGATATTAATGTTGTTAGCTTATGTTTTAAGAAGAGCTTTTAAAATAGAATATTATCTTGGAGAAAATGAAGATTTAGAAGAATATCTTTTATCAAATTCCACTGCTTTGACATATGATTATTTTTTATATAATTTTCCTTATAAAGGAACTTTTATAAATTGTTTTGAGAGATTTCATATCGCAACAATAGGAAAAAATTTTCCAGAAGATTTAAAAGAATATTTTGAAGATTTAAGATATACAGAAATACGTTATTATAGATTTAAAGATTTTGAAACTGTTAAAGATTTAGAAGATTATGTTTCATCACCAAAATATGGGAACAAAGAAAATCCGGAAATTTGTTTTGGAATATATTTTGATTATAATGAAGAAAATAAAAAATATGATGTATCATTACATTATTTTGCTTCTAAAAGTATGAATTATCCAAATGATATTCCAAATTCTTTGGAACCTAATTTAGATGTTTTTTTAAAAGGACCTGATTTTCCTGCTTCAAGGAGGTATATTTATTCAGGTTATTTAAATGTAATGAAAAGACTATATGATTATATTTTAATCAAAGAAACTGGACATGATATTTATGTCATAAATAGTGTTGAAATGAATATGATAATGATTAATCAAAGATATAATTTATCTGTTGATGATCAATTTGAAGGTTTTATGGGTTATATATTAGGTTTTTTTTTAATTATTACTTATGCTATTCCTTTAACAAGATATATTTTTATTATGGTCAAAGAAAAAGAAACAAAAGCAAAAGAAGGAATGAAAATTATGGGATTGAGTGAAACTTATTATTTTTTATCTTATTTTATTCAATTTTTTATTTTAAATCTCTTATATACTATTGTCAATTCACTTATATTGAATTTAGTTTTTAAATATATTCCATTTATTTATATTCTTTTATTTTTCTTTTTATTTGGAATGAATATTTTTGGTTTGGTTTATTTTTTTCAAAGTTTTTTGGATAAAACAAGATTAGCAATGATTGTCAGTATATTAATATATTTTTTAATGTATTTTTTATCAACAAGTTTCACTGGAGATGGAATTAAACATTGGGTGAGAGTTGTATTTAGTATTTTTCCTCCAATAGCTTTACAAATTGGATTAAACGTCATGACAAGATTTGAAACATTTCAAAAAAAATTTGAAAAAGGTGATGCCTCTTTATTATATAGAGATTATTGTATAAGAGATATGTTAATAATGTTGACAGTTGATATATTTATTTTTTTATTTTTAGGGTTTTATCTTCAAAATATTATTACTCATGATTTCGGAATTTCAAGATCTTGGAATTTCCTTTGTACAAAATCATATTGGGGATGTGGAGAAAAAAAAAAAAAAACAAAAGAAAAATTGAATATAGATGACAATAATATAAATAATAATGAAAACAATCCCATTAACAAAAACAACGATAATGATAATATAATTACAAACCAAAAAAATAAAAATAATTATGTAACTCCAATTATTCAAAATAACATTGAAAAAGATAAAAACAATTCAGAAACAGTAAAATTATATTCAAAAAATAATTTTTCATCCACAAATCCTCAAACAACTCCTTTAGAATTTCCAGAAGAAAATTTCCAAAGTGAAGAAATATATTCAGACTATACAAAACCAGGAGATACATTAAAATTAAAAAAAATAAAAAAAGTATTTTCAGATGGAAAAATAGCAGTAAATGGAGTATCTTTTAATTTATATAAAAATGAAATATTTGCATTATTAGGTCATAATGGAGCAGGAAAAAGTACTTTAATATCAATATTAACAGGATTATATATTGCAACTGAAGGAGAAGCAGAATATAATAAAATGAATATATTAAATGAAATATCAATGGAACAATTTAGAAAAGTTATAGGAATTTGTCCTCAACATGATGTTTTATTTCCTCAATTAACTGTTGAAGAACATTTAAAATTATTTTGTGTTTTTAAAGGATTAACAAATGAAATTAAAATAAGAAAAGAAGTAAAGAAATCATTACATGATTTTTCATTAATTAATAAGAAAGATACTAAAATAATTAATTTATCAGGAGGACAAAAAAGAAAATTATCAATAGCAATTGCATTAATTGGTGGAAGTAAAGTTATATTTTTAGATGAACCAACTAGTGGAATGGATATAACTTCAAGAAGAAATTTATGGGATATTTTAAAAAGATATTGTGAGAATAGAATTATTGTTTTAACTACTCATTATATGGAAGAAGCTGCTGTTTTAGGTAAAAGAATTGGTATTATTTCAAATGGAAATTTAGTTTGTTTAGGAAGTACCCTTTTTTTAATCGAAAAATATGGGAAATTTATTTCTATTAATATTATTAAAGATAAAAATGCTATCAATCATGAAATTATTAAATTTATTAAAAATATTTATGATGACCATGAAAATGAAATTGAAATTGAAGTTTTAAGTGAAGAAATTTTATTTAGAATTCCAAAGTTTAAAAAAAGGAATAATAGGAAATTTGATTTTGAAAAATTTTTCAGTAAATTAGATGAAAATTTAAAAAATTTAAAAATTAAAAGTTATACTGCTTCTATGCCTACTTTAGAAGATGTTTTTCTTAATGTTTCTTCTTTAGAAAAAATGAGAAGTCAAAACAAAAGTGATTTATCAGAAAAACTCAAAATAGATGTTGATAGAATTTTATTTGATGATAGTAATTATAATCAAAAATATTCTTTTATTAAAAAATTTTATATTGATTTAAGTGTATCAATAAAAAAAAGATTTATACAAATATATCGTGATTCAAAAACTTTTGTTTTAGAAATTTTATGCCCAATTCTATTAATATTAATGGGATTATTTGTAAGTTCAATAGAATATTTTCCAGATAATCCAAAATTTAAATTAACTCCTTCAGAAATAACAAATAAATCTCAAATAATATTATATTATAATCGATGTCTTTTGCCTTTTCAAACATTTCCTGAAGAAGTAATAAAAGGATATGATAAATCTATTAAAAATTTAGAGGTAGAAAAAATTAACATGACTCAAGAATATTCATTATATTCAATAATAGATTTTTGGAATGCAGTAGCAGAAAAAAATTATAGCAATAATTATGGTTCTTATTATTGTTTAAGATTTGATCAAACTTTTCATCAATATGAAATATTAACTACAGTAAATCCAATAGCAAGACAAGGAGCAATTGTTTATTCAAATTATATGTTTCAAAATATAATTAAATATGTAACAAAAAATGATAATTTACAAATTAATTTTGTAAATTATCCTTTACCTCTTCCAAATGAAGATAAAGACAATTCACAAGAAAGAAATAATGTTACTTTAGTTTTTTTTGTTTCAATAGCTTTTACCTTAATTCCTGCAAATTTTATTACAATAATAATAAAAGAAAGAGAAACAAATACAAAACATTTACAAATTATATCAGGAATATCATTATTATCATATTGGTTAAATAATTTTATATTTGAATTAATTAAATATTATTTCATTGGTGGAATTAGTGTATTATTTATTTTTTTATTTGGTTTTTATAAAAAATATTTATATTTACTATATTTATTATATGGTCCATCAATGGTTGCATTTACTTATTTATTTAGTTTTATTTTTTCTACTGAATCTTCAGGTCAAAATGCAGTTATTGTTGTTAATTTTGTTGGAGGAGCTCTTGCTGGAAGTGTTGTTTTAATTTTACGATTATTTGAAGATTTAGTAAAATATGGAAAAAAATTACAATATTTTTTTAGAATTATTCCTTCTTTTTGCTTTTGTTTTGGATATAATGAATTATTATCTATGAATTCTTTGTTTTTTGTTGATGATGAATATTATGATGATTATGAGACACTTATTTCTTTAAAGTATGTTGGGAGTGATTGTGTTTTTATGGCTGTTGAAATTGTTGTTTATTTGTTAATTTTGTTTATTTTTGAAAATCAAAAAAATATTTTTAAATGTTGTTATAATTCAAAATTATTCAAACCTGAATTAAAAGATAAAGTAGATATTAACAATAATAATAATAACATTGGAGGTGAAAATATTGAAAACAACAATCTTAACAATAATAGTAATAATCAAGAAAACATAGTAGATATATCAAATAATAATAAAAATAATATTAATCATGAAAACAATATAGATATCTCAAATAATGAAAACATAATAGATATATCAAATAATCATGAAAGTAATAATAATCATGAAAAAGTAGTTAATATATCAAACATTAATGAAAGAAAAAATATTCAAGAAAATAAGTTAATTGAAGTATCAAATAATAATGAAAATAATAATGAAATAAGTAATATTAATGAAATGAATTTAAATAATATAAATAACTCAAATAATGAAAATATAATATTAGAAAACTTGGGTTCAATAAAAGGTAATATAAAAGATACTCAAGTAATAAAAGAAATTCAGAAAGCAAATGTAAAAGATTTATCAAAAGCAAATTATTCAATAGTAGTTCAAAATTTAATAATGATATTTAAAAAAAGACCATTTTGTAATACTCCAAAAACAATAACAAAAGCAGTAAAAAATTTATCTTTTTGTTTAAAATATGGTGAATGTTTCGGTTTTTTAGGAGTTAATGGAGCAGGAAAAACAACAACATTTAAATGTTTATCTAATGAATATATTCCATCATATGGTAAAATATTAATAGATAATAAAGAATTAAATTCAAACTTTAATGAAATAAGAACATTAATAGGTTATTGTCCTCAATTTGATTCAATATTTGAATATATGACAGTATATGAAAATTTAGAATTTTATAGTAAAATAAAAGGAATGAAATTAGATAAAATGAAAGAAATAATAAATGCATTATTAATAGAAATGAATTTATTTCAATATAGAAATAAAATAAGTGGAAAATTATCAGGAGGAAATAAAAGAAAATTATCAGTATCAATAGCAATGATATGTAATCCTCCTATAATATTATTAGATGAACCTTCAACTGGAATGGACCCTGAAGCAAGGAGATTTATGTGGAGTGTTATTCATAAAATTTCAATAAGAAAAAAGAAAAGTTCAGTTATTATGACTACTCATTCTATGGAAGAAGCTGAAACTTTATGTCAAAGAATTGGTATTTTAGTTAATGGACAATTTAAATGTTTAGGAAGTTCTAATTATTTAAAAGAAAAATATGGTTTTGGTTATGAAATTAATTTACATATTTCTGGCTTAGGAGAACATAAATTTAAAAATATGATATATAATTTTCAAAATGTTTATGAAAAAGTTAATAAAGATAACATTAAAGAAGTTTTATGTTACTATAAAAAAAATGGATTTATTGAAGAATTAAATAAAGGAAGATTTGGATATAAAATGATGAAAGAATTAGAAATTTGGGGAGAGATAAGTTTACATAAATTATTTTCTTGGATTTATTACATTGAAAATGTTTTAAAATTAATCAAATTAGTTAAAGAATATTTTAATAATATTAAATGTTGTGATTTTGTTGATAATAGTTTTGTTTTTAGAGTTCTCCGAGAACATTCTGAAAATGAGAAAACTATTGGTTTTTTATTTGGATTAATTGAAAAATATAAAAGTAAATTCTGTGTTGAAGAATATTCTATTCAATTGACTTCTCTTGAACAAATTTTTAATAAATTTGCTAAAGAAATTGAAAATAATGAAAATGTCTATGATTTAGAACAAATTGATATTGATATTAATGATGATTTATATAACAGATTGCTTTTATAATTCTTTTAAATTTTTGTTAGGTTTTTTATAAATTGAATAGAATGTATTTTTATTTATTTAACAATTTATTTTTTTTCTTAATTATATTATTATATATAAGGGTAATTTATATTTAAGCAAAATTAATTAGTTTTTATTAAATTTAAAAGAAAAAATGAATAATGAATTT
>JAEEGJ010027744.1_pt1 | contig 11339 bp, 13 predicted proteins | sample 8958761 | NCBI WGS metagenome assembly JAEEGJ01 (sample SAMN16246546, study PRJNA631951) | gut metagenome | biome: gut microbiome; feature: rumen; material: RS-attached | host: Bos | place: Iran: Karaj | collected 2018-10
TCCCATTGTCCATAGTGACCGTGGATGTCATTACCGCTGGCCGGATTGGATCAAGATCGTGGAAGATGCAAAACTCACCAGATCTATGTCAAAGAAAGGCTGCTCTCCTGATAACTCCGCCTGTGAAGGTTTCTTCGGCCATCTGAAGATGGAAATGTTCTACGGTCGCAACTGGAGCAACAGCACTCTGGATGATCTCATCCGGGCCATAAACAAGTATATGAACTGGTATCGTACCAGTCGTATTAAATCTACACTCGGAGGGCTCAGCCCTCTAGAATACAGAAGGAGGATAGGTGTGGGTGTCTAAAAAAACGTCCGCACCCCCAGAGTAAGTTATATATTCCAGTTTAAACGACCCACCTTGCTTGGATTGAATAGAGGATACAAGGGCTGTAAAGTACTCTTAGGAGGTAGAAATGTTAGTAAAAAACAAAGAGTTATCAATGCGAGAGGTAATAGAATACGTTGCCAATCTTTACAAAGAAAAAGGCATGCCTGGATTCTATGCTGAAGAAAGCTGGAGTTTATACAGTGCAAATGATGAAATAGGACTGGATACAATATGCATTATCGAAGATCCCGTTGATATCGATGATGATGATAATGAAATTCTTCCTGAGAGTATCGTTGAAAGAAATATGGTTTTTGTATGGAGTGATGAACTGCTTCAAGATACTATATCGAGCGCCATAGACCAGAAAGCGGACGCTTCGCCGGAATTGATTCTTGAGGCAATAAATTATTACGATGTACATGATTGTTTTATGACGATTAAGTAACTAGGTTTACCGGGATAATATTGATAGTAAGTTATATCGGAAGTTAAAGCTGCAAAGGGGATAAAAAGTTATAAGAGTAAAGGAGAGACAAAATGGGATTGTTTGATATCTTTAAGAAGAATAAGGAGACAGTGTTTGATACATTTCCTGAACTTTCTGATTATCGGATATATATCTTTCTGAAAGGCGGTTCGACAGGTGAACTTAAGGCATTGCTCAACGAATACCATGAATTGTATATAGATGAAACGCCGTTTTCCATGGATTTGTATAATACGAATGATCAGTCATGGACTTATATTACGCTTACCTTATTGCCGAAGGTTGGTGAGGTCGAACCGATGTGGGAATATCTGAATATTTTATTGTGGATGAGTCAGAAGGCATCTATATTGTTTGCATACGCTTTTTCGGATAAGGCCGGTAAACTCCCTGTATTTGCAGAAGTAAATAAAGCTGATCCTCTTGGAGAGACCTGCCTTGGGATTGTGAAAGGAAAGAACTTTTTATGCAACATTCCCGAGAGAAGGGCAGAATGGACAGGAAATGTGCCTGCACAGTATGATATTAAGAAGTATATCTTTGAACGTTATGGAATAGATATGTCCTCAGTTATTTAGAAGTCCCTTGCAAGTCCAAGGAATTCCAAGTCGAGATAAATACTGTCATATAGAAAATCATCATCAACCTGCACCCATCTGTCAAGCGTTTCATTAACCTGGTCAAGGAAAGGATATTCGAGGAGACTGTTATCCTGATCATATCCGTTCATTTCGCGTTCATTTGTTTCCCAATCTTTTTCAAGAGAGATCATTTCGCCATCCATCATAAAAGGAATGTGCTGTGTGCGCCGGTTAACAAAGGTTGCCATGAGCATGATGATCTGATATCTTGTCTGTTCATCTGCCCGGTCAAATGATGCCGTATCGATATAATGCCAGGTATGAGATAAAGACAGTAAGAGCGCGTCAAATATCTTCAGACGGATCTTAAATGCTTCATCCTTCCGACCATCCATAAACAGGACAGCGGCTTTATCAAATTCGTCACTGATTATATCATCCCAAAGAACCGCCTGTGATTCAAATGGGATCGGACAGTGCAGGCTGGCAAAGAAATCCGTTCTGTTATTCTCCAGGGCGTCGTGCATCAGAGAATAATTTACTTCATCCATAATGCTTTTTGATCCGCTGCTGTCGATGGCATAGTCATAACATCTTTTTAAAGTCTGGTAAAAGCCGAATCTGAAGAGGAGGTTCATGTTTTCACAGGCAAGGTCGAGTTTCCTTTCTTCGAGTTCCTGTATCGTGACCTGGACAAGCTGCCTGATCTGAGGGATACGCAATCCCTTGTCAAATCCGATATGTTCGTCAACTTTCTGGATGGAATGCATACTTGCTTTCAGCTCTTCTTCCAGTTCCTTTTTGAGTTCTTCGCGTCCGAAGTTGGCTCCGATCATCCTTACGGAAAGGATGCTCATCAGTACCAGTGAAATCAGGAAACTTGAGATGATGCCCATAGTACAGTAGAAGCCGCCCATACATTTATCGGCGATCATTATGATGACGCCATCAATGAAGGTGGCGAGGATATACGAGGTTATGGCGGTGAAGTTCCAGAATTTCGGCTTGATCAGACGATACTGGAACATATCTTCCCAATATACCTGCTTGGTCTGGGTTGAAAGAACGGTAGCCAGTGAAAGTACTATGAATGTGATCTGAACTTCCACGAGGAACAGATCCGTTACAAAACCGTTTTTATCGGCTAGATCAGAGAATATCTGAGTTGATATACCTAAGGAATGATCGATAAGACAGCACAGGACATTTATAATAAGAATGATCAAAAGTGAAGGAATAAGATATTTTATAACACTGTTCTTTTTCATAAGAACTCCTTTCTCTCACAAGCTCGCTGAACTGAATTATACTCAAAACCCGGGGTATCTTTCAAGTCTTTAAAAAGTTTAAACTGTCGGTTTAATGACGATAGGCTTTTTTTGCAATACACTTAAGTACAGATACGTGAGAAAAAGTGACAGTGATATGCGTGTGGAACTACGCGGCACGGAAAGGAGCAGACCATGCAGCCTAAGATTGATTTAATGATCGACAATCCGAAACATTATGATATGATAATGTCAATGCACTTGAATATTTTGAGAGTGTGGACCAGATAGCAAGAGTGAACGATATATATAACGGGGAGAAAGTGACTGCCGTCCTTTGCCATTATCCCATCTTGGAGTGGTGGCACAAGCATCACGGTGTCTGGCATATCTACGGACATATACATACTGATACCGGAGAGACCTTTGAGATAATAAGCAGTTTTGACCGTGCACTTAATGCCGGGGCAGCCATAAATAATTATATGCCCGTATCTTTCAAGGAGCTTGTGGATAACAACCGCGCCTTTCAGGAGAAGGTAAGGCATCACGGATATAAGAACGACAGGTATAACCACGAATCAGGAGATGAATAAAATGGGTAATAACAGGGAAAACAGAAAAGAACAGGCAGCAAGACACCATGCACGGATGCTCGCAGAGAAAGCTGCTGAAATACAAAGATCAATAGCAGAAACAAAGATATATAGTCACGCGGTTGATAATGTCGGGGAATACAACGGCAATCCAGGATCAATGGTTGTGAACATGGATACGGTATCGGCCGTATTAGAATACGGTACCGGGGATGATAAAACGATAGTATTGAACTTTGCTTCGTTCAAGAATCCCGGTGGCGGGTTCCTTACAGGAGCTTTGGCCCAGGAAGAAGCGGTTTGTATGGAATCAACACTTTATCAGGTGATAGGGGATCCTTCTTTTGCCGATTATTACGATTATAATGCACATCATACAAACAGATCCCTGTATGAGGACCGCGCTCTCCTGTCCCCTGGGATCGTGTTTATAAAAAGTGATAAAGAAAGTGCTGCCGCAATGCTTACTGTAGCTGCTCCAAACAGGAGTGCATACCTTACCAATAATGCGGAAGCTACAGAAGAAGAAAACCTGAAAGCTCTGAAAAACAGGATCGGGTTTATAGCGGATATCATCAACGCACATAATGCTGAGGTGGTGATCCTCGGAGCTTTTGGATGCGGTGTGTTCGGACAGGATCCAAAGACGGTAGCAAGCATATTTAAAGATAAGATGAAAAACAGCACAGTAAAGAAGATTGTTTATGCAGTGATCGATAGAGGCGGTCACACAAAAGAAGGGGCATATGCACTATTCAAGAAAGAGATAGAAGGATGAACGTATGAAGTCGGAAAGGACATTCCATATACTGAAACATGTCACAGCGGACTGGGATGAGATAGATAAGCTTGTAGCAGATATCCTTGATGCCGACAGGAACAATGAGGTCGATCATATAGTGATCAGCTATCTTGATATCGGTAAGGACGGTGTCCTTAATGATATTTTTTTACCTATAGTGAGCGGTAAGAAGATATCCGGATATGAACTGGAAGAAGCGGTAAAACTCCGTAATCATCCCGAATATACACGTAATGATAACATAGCCGAACAGGGCAAACAAGAGATGATAATAGTGGCATATTACCCTCGGATATGATACACTGAAGTTGCTTGAGATAGTATTAAATAACTTCGTAATATCATTTAAAGAAGACAAAACTTGTGAAACTGATCATATTCTGCAAACCGTCAAAGGAATTGTGGGCACGAGTAGTTTCTGCAAGCATTCCGTTGACTAAGGAGATTCAGAAGATGGGATAGTATCCCGTGATTAAGGCCATTGATATTAATTGAGTTTACGGAGAAAGGGCATGGCACGAGTAGCATATAATGCGTCAGTAAAACAATTCATTTCCGATTGGGATACCAATCAGTTTATGGATATTATGTGCAAGGGCGCTGAACTTAATAGAATAGGTGGGTCAGCATCTGAAAAGAAATCGTGGGAAGTTAATGCGTCAAAGCTAAGGAGTCTGATTTCATTATCACATCTTCCGGATGATACGGAAGTGGCTTTTGAGTATAAATGTCCTTTATCTGGAAGAATAGATTGTATGCTTTTTGGATATGGAAAAGATCGGAAAAAGCATATTGTTCATATTGAGATGAAGCAGTGGAGTAATGATACCGTCACGCAGATATATGACACGGGCGTTTTTGAGGTTACGGCACTTGTTGGCGGAAGTTATCGACTGCTTTCACATCCATCCCAACAGGCATGGAATTATCAGCAGAATATTCTGAACTATGTGGATGCGGCAGATACTCCGGATTCGCAGCTTAATGGTTATGCATACTGTTACAATTACAAGTATACGGGAAAGCCTAATGATTTATATGCAGAACAATACAGACCTGTCATAGAGAAGTGTCCATTGAATGGAGGGGATCAGGTTGTTGCATTTGCAGAAGTGCTTGACAAGCTTCTTTCCGAAGGGAGAGGAAAAGAGGTTTTTCATGAGTTTACTTCCTGTACGATCAGACCTACTAAGAACCTTATTGATGCAGCCGCGAATATCTTCAATGACAAAGATGAGTTTGTGTTACTGGATGATCAGTTGACAAGTAGCAATATAATATTTGGAATGATCGAAAAGACCATAGCAGATCCCTCAAAGAAGATGGCATTGATTGTTAAAGGCGGGCCTGGCACCGGGAAAACGGTTATAGCACTTAAAGTGATTGCTGAATTGTCAAAGAAGTATCCTAAACTCAATTCGCTGTTTACGACAAGATCCAAAGCACTTAGAAATACACTGAGATTGAAACTGAGGAATATAGCTACTGAAACAAATACAAGTGCGGATGGACTGATCCGTGATATATATGATTTCAGACCGGCAAATTTTGATGAGGGAGAGGTGGACGTTCTTCTGATCGATGAGGCGCATCGAATACGAAAATCATCAAACTTTATGACGGACAGAGGTAATGTGGGAACATACTTGACGCAGGTTATGTCTTTGCTGTATTGTTCAAAGGTTTGTATATTTTTTATCGATGATCACCAGGGAATTAACAAAGAGGAAATAGGCAATTCTTCTGCTATTCGGGAGGCTGCTGAGAATTATGCTCAAAGGATAAAAGATGAGACCAGCGATTTTTTGATTGAACTGGAAGAGAATCGGAAAAAATACTCAAAAACCGAAAAAGAGATATCTGTTCTTTCTGAAATGCAGGCGATGTTGACGATTGAAGAATATACAAACCGATTTGACAGGCTGAAAAAACGCCTGCAAAACTATCAAGAACAGCTATCAAAAGAATATCAGCTTTCGCATATCAGATCAAAAGTATCTGAAGTAGAGATACAAACGATGGAATTAGTATCTCAATTCCGGTGCAACGGATCGGATAATTATCTCGACTGGTTGGATGTTGTTTTATATGAAAGCTCGTATAATGTAAAAGAGCGTGATATAAAATTTAAGGATGAATACAGGTTTGAAGTATGTGATTCTGCTAGCGAGTTAGAGATGAAAATACGTGCGTTGAACATGCCGGAAGATAATCCAAAGCAGATAGCGAGGATCGTGGCAGGTTATTGCTGGAAATGGTCGGATAAACTCCAACCGAACGGAGACTTATATAAGGACGTCAAGATAGGTGATTGGGAGATGCCATGGGAAACCAATAATGTGAAGGCAAGACCGCCATTCAGCGAAAGGTACGCTCCAAGTGCTGATTTATGGGCGTCACATCCGATGGGGATTAACCAGGTGGGGTGTATATTCTCAGCTCAGGGATTTGAAGTTGATTATATCGGAGTGATACTTGGACCGGACATACGTTATGATAGAGACAGACAATGCATTATTACTGAAAAAGGACATACACATAGCGTAAATGATTCTGATCCTAGTTTCGATGAACATATTAAAAATATTTATAGAGTTTTGATGTCGCGCGGGAAAAAAGGATGCTATATTTATTGTGTGGATCAAGCATTAGGTGAGTATTTCAAATTGTACAATTAGTTGGGAGATGTATGGTTATAATGATCGATAAGCTAATCATTTATGATAGTGGAAAGTTTTGGAGTTGTGAGGAGTAAAATGAAAAAAAGAAGTATAGCAGCGCTGTTGATTATATTGCTCATTTCAGCTACGGCTTGTAAGCCGGAAGGCTATGTGGTTGATTTAGATGAATACAGCCCCACACCGACTCCGGCAGATGAGCCGGAAGTTGCGGAAGAAAAAGCTGATGAGCAGGAACCTGTGGAAGAAAAGGCAGAAGAGCAGGAACCTGTGGAGGAAAAGACGGATGAGGCAGAAGAACATTTTATGGCATACTTAAGGGGGGAGGAAGAGGATCCTTACGGTTATTTTTCTACGGAAGATGAAGATGCCGAATATGTGATCACTGATCTGAACGGCGACGGGCAGAAGGAATTGCTTATACGCATGTATGGTACCTGGATACCTGATGTGATGGTATTCCTTGACGGAAAAATAAATTATGCATATGTTTCGAGTGTCGGAAGTTCGGGAGTAAGTTTCATAAACAGTGAAGATCAGTTCGTGAGCGGGGATGTGACTCATGCCGGCCGTGAGCAGTACTGGGTATCGGAGCTTAATCAGAATCAGCATGGAAGGACTCTGGTGTATTTCGCAAAGATGTGGGATGACTGGGCCGAAGTGCCGGGAGAGACCGAATATTACATGCTGGAAGAACCTCTGACGGATGAGTTTATTACAAGAGACTGCGAAAAGATAACGGAAGAGAAATACAATGAACTCGTAAACAGATATACTCAGGAAAAACAGCTGGACTGGAAAAAGATCAGGGATATTCTTTAAAGGCAAAAATACCGCTTATCAGAGCTATGATTCCGAGGATTGCTGTTCCTATACCGAGTTTCAGAAACAGGGAAGAACGGATGCTGACTTTGTGGTAAAAGTCATTTGAGGCATCCTTGACAGCGCCGCCCAGCCAATAGTTAAAGTAACTGAAAGCAAAGCAGAGCAGAGCTGTTATGATCAATATTATTCCTATAATCAGAATTTTCTTTTTCATAGGTAAATCTCCTTATCTAATAAAATATAACACAGACGGGCAGCGCTAACAAGAGATGATAATAGTGGTAAATTACCCCCGGATATGATACACTGTTATTTGTTACACGGACAAGATACCTTAGGAGGAAGAGGATGACTACTGACAAGATAATGGTATACAGCAACGGCGCCGGTACGGAAAAGGCTATGAATGAGGCGGGGCGTTTTGCAAAATATAATGACCTTGGAGATGAGGAGAGCCTTTATCTGACATTGCTTGCGGAAGAGATGCTGGGCATGGTCAAGGGAATAACAGGCAACTTCGAAGGTGATTTCTGGCTCGAGAAAGAGGGCGATGAATACAGGCTGAAGCTCAGAGCCGATACCTATATGGATAAGGAAAAGAAAAAGAAGCTGATAGCTCTGTCTCCCAGCGGAAAGAATGAGAGCACGGTGGGCATCATGGATATGATAAAGAGCGTGCTGCTGGGCGGTCTGGAAAAATACGAGGATATAGAGAATCTGCAGAATGAATATGATGACGGCACGGTGATGTACGGTTCTCTCGGAATGAGAGGCGTTGATGATCTGGATGCAACAGGTTTTGAATGGTCTCTGCTGCAGTATCGCAGCATGGTAGAAAAGGAAAAAGAAAAAGAAAGATCTTTAGGCGCCTGGGACGAGCTGGAAAAATCAATAGTGGCAAATATTGCGGATGATGTGAAAGTAGGCGTCAGGGGAGATACGGTGGAACTGACGATCATAAAACATTTTAATAAAGCTGATTAAGGAGGATCAAATGAGCGAGGCATATACATATAAAACAGAGGAGAGGATCGATACGAGAACAGTTGAAAAATTCTCAGAGGATCTGAAAGCCATACTGGAAAAAGGACAGTACGAACTTGAGATAGATATGTCTGATACGGTATACATATCTTCCGTAGGCTTGAGGGCTCTGCTTTCCACCCAGAGAGAGATCGAGAAAAACGGCGGACATATGGTGATAAGGAAGACAGGTCCTGCTGTTAATAAGGTATTTGAGGTTACCGGTTTTACAAAACTTTTCAGGATAGAATAAAGAATGAAAAGATTCGATAAAAGAACGAAAAGAGTATTCATGACGGCAGCCATATCCTATATGTTCCTGACACTGCTTACGATGGTGCTGTTTGATCTGAGGGATATACACACGCTGCCGGTTACAAGTGTGATCAACATCTCCGTTGACATCTTCGGTATGATAACGGGCTGTGTGATCTTCATGACCTGTCTTATCGATGTCGCGAAGACGCGGGTGAATTACAAGGTATATATGTATCTGCTAAACGTGGTCTTCCTGGGACTCTTTACCGATGCGGGAGCCTGGCTCATGGACGGGATTCCTTCGCTTCGTCCGCTGAACATCATTGACAATACACTTTACTATCTGTGCACACCCATAGCAGCGGCCTTCTTCTATCTGTTCATTACTACCCAGCTTAAGCTCGGAGAAAAGACACTGTATACCATGCGCAAGATATTAAGGGCAGGTCTTGTGATCACGGTTGTTGTCATACTTTTCAATATACCTTTCGGTTATCTCTTTACAGTGGGAGAAGACGGCGTATATCGAAGGGAAGCCTTTTCCCACATCTGCAATATATACGGATATGCTACCATGGTGGCAGCCATGATATTGATAAACCGGGAGAGAAAGCAGCTTGAAAAATACAAGATCGTAACTCTGACAATATATGCGCTGCTTCCGATAGCGGTCAGTCTATTTACTACGGCGGTATACGGACTTTCCATCGGATATGCGGTGACTATGTGCATCATGTTGCTGATGTACTGCATAATCAATGTGAGCCAGGGCAGGGCGCAGGCCGCAAACGAAAGAGACATGCAGGTGGCGTCAGCTATACAGAACGGGATGATGCCCCGCATCTTTCCTCCGTTCCCGGACAGAAAGGAATTTGATATTTATGCATATATGGATCCGGCAAAAGAAGTCGGCGGTGATTACTATGACTTCTTCTTTACGGACGAAGATCATATAGTTCTGGTAATTGCGGATGTTTCGGGAAAGGGAGTTCCCGCTGCGCTTTTCATGATGATAACAAAGGCTCTTATAAAGAACCGAATGCAGGGCGGAGATTCGCCGGCAGAAGCTCTTTATAAGATCAACAACCAGCTGCTGAACGGCACTTCGGATCATGGCATGTTCGTTACCGTATGGATGGCCAAACTGGAGATATCAAGCGGCAAGGGTGTTTCGGTCAATGCCGGTCACGAACATCCGGCTATCTGCAGGAAGAACGGTGAATTCGAGCTTGTTGAATATTCACATTCACCTGCGGTATGTGTTATTGAAGACATGGAATTCGAGGAAAGAGAATTCTGCCTGGATAAAGGAGACATGCTGTTCGTTTATACTGACGGCGTTCCCGAAGCGATGAATAAAAAAAGGCAGATGTTTGATACCGACAGAATGCTTAAAGCTCTTAACAAGGGTAAAACCGGAACGCCTAAAGACTGCATTGAACATGTAAAAGAGGCCATAGCGGAATATGTCGGTGATGCGGAACAGTTTGATGATACTACGATGCTTTGCTTTAAGATGATGTAACTTCAGTCACGGAGGTAGAGGATCATGATAGAAAAGAAATTTGAAGGGATAGCGTCCAATTTTGAAATGGCCCAGGCCTTTGTGGATGAGCTCCTGGTCAGTCACGGCTGTCCGAAAAACGTAAAATTTGAGATAGACCTTGCTATAGAGGAGATATTTGTAAATATAGCCGACTATGCCTATACTCCCGATATCGGGGATGTGGTCATGAAAGCCTGGCTGTCGGAAGACGGCATGAAGCTGACTCTTATCTTTGAGGACAGCGGCACTCCCTTCGATCCGCTTAAAAAGCCGGATCCGGATATAACGCTGCCGGCCAGTGAGCGGCAGATAGGAGGCCTTGGCATATACCTGGTCAAAGAGACCATGGACGAGATGACCTACGAATATGTAGACGGTAAAAATCAACTTACTCTTGTTAAGGGATGGTAGACCGACCACAAGATGTGGGATATTGCAAAATCTTCCTCAAATATTTATAATAGTATGGCTAATATGATGCGAAAGTAGAAAGATTTTGAGGAAAATAAGATGAATAATTCGGATATCGGTATAGATCTGGGGACAGCGTCCATACTTGTATACATAAAGGGACGCGGCGTGGTGCTGAAAGAGCCCTCGGTCGTTGCATTTGACAGAGATACAAATAAGATAAAGGCCATAGGCGAGGATGCCAGGCTTATGATAGGACGTACACCCGGCAATATAGTGGCGGTAAGGCCGCTGAGACAGGGTGTCATTTCCGATTATACCGTTACGGAGCAGATGATGAAGTATTTCATCAGCAAGGCGCTCGGCAAGAAAGCATTCAGAAAGCCCAGGATAGCCGTCTGTGTTCCCAGCGGTGTTACAGAAGTCGAGAAAAAAGCCGTTGAAGATGCAACCTACCAGGCAGGAGCCAGGGAAGTGGCTATCATAGAGGAACCCATAGCGGCAGCTATCGGCGCAGGCATTGATAT
>JAEEGJ010027745.1_pt1 | contig 11339 bp, 13 predicted proteins | sample 8958761 | NCBI WGS metagenome assembly JAEEGJ01 (sample SAMN16246546, study PRJNA631951) | gut metagenome | biome: gut microbiome; feature: rumen; material: RS-attached | host: Bos | place: Iran: Karaj | collected 2018-10
TCCGACGTAAAGTGCGAAAAATGCGGCGCTATGATGGTCTATAAGATGGGCAGATTCGGCAAATTTCTTGCCTGCCCGAATTATCCAGAGTGCAAGAACACAAAGCGCATCGTTGAAAAGATCAACGTAAAATGTCCTAAATGCGGGTCGGAGCTGATCAAGCTCCATACAAAGAAGGGACGCGCATTCTACGGATGCGAGAGGCATCCCGAATGCGACTTCGTATCATGGCTCAAGCCCACGGGCGATATGTGTCCCAAGTGCGGTAAATACATGGTTCAGAAGATGGGCAAGAACGGGAGCTATAAGCAGTGCTCCGACGTCGAAGGCTGCGGGTACGTGCTTCGCATGACCGGCAAGCAGAAGACGGAAGAAGAGGAATAATGAACTTGAAGCCGGTAAAAGTGATCGGAGCCGGATTGGCGGGATGTGAAGCGGCGTGGCAGCTTGCCAGGCGCGGCGTGCCTGTCGAGCTTATAGAAATGAAGCCGAAAAAGCGCACTCCCGCACATTCTTCAAGCCTGTTCGCAGAGCTTGTGTGCTCCAATTCACTCCGATCGGATAATGTCGAAAACGCCGTTGGGCTCCTTAAAGAGGAGCTTAGGCGGCTTGATTCGCTGATAATGGAATGCGCGGATAAGACCCGCGTTCCCGCAGGCGGCGCGCTCGCGGTGGAAAGGCAGGGGTTTGCGGCGCTCATAACCGAAAAGATAAGATCAAATCCGCTCATCACCGTTATTGAAGAAGAAGCCTTGTCGATACCCGAAGGACCTGTCATAATCGCGACCGGACCGTTGACGGACGGCAAGCTGCTCGAAAGCATAGAGGAAACGACGGGTTCCGCGCTTCATTTCCACGACGCCGCAGCGCCTGTCGTCACAAGGGAATCCCTTGATATGAACAAGGTCTTCTCGTCATCAAGGTACGATAAAGGTTCCGATTATCTCAACTGCCCCATGAACGCAGAGGAATATTTCCGATTCGTCAGGGAGCTTGTAAACGCTGAGACCGTACCGCTTCACGAGTTTGAAACGCCGAAGGTCTTCGAGGGGTGTATGCCCGTTGAATCCATGGCTAAAAGAGGCGAAAAAACGCTTGCTTTCGGTCCTCTCAAACCGGTTGGTCTTATCGATCCGAGAACCTGTAAACAGCCCTTTGCCGTCGTTCAGCTGAGGCAGGACAACAAAGAGGGAACGCTTTATAACATAGTCGGCTTTCAGACCAACTTAAAATTCCCGGAGCAAAAGCGCGTTTTCGGTCTTATCCCGGGTTTGGAAAACGCCGAATTCGTACGCTACGGAGTGATGCACAGGAACTCCTATATCGATTCTCCGGGCAAGCTCACGCCATACTATTCGCTTAAAAGCGACGAGAACGTATTCTTTGCGGGTCAGCTCACGGGCGTAGAAGGATATGTCGAAAGCGCTTCATCCGGATTTGTAGCGGGGCTCAATATGGCAAACCGTATGCTCAAAAAGCCCTTCGTGGACTTTGGCGCGGAAACTGCGATAGGCTCTTTGGGACATTACGTTTCGGAGTATAACGGATCCGATTTTCAACCCATGAACGTGACGTTCGGCATAATGGCGCCGCTTAAAGAGAACATAAAGAACAAGCGCGCACGCTATGCCGAGATATCAAAACGCGCATTGGCGCATATAGAAGAACTGAAACAAACAGGAGGTATCTGATGGAAGAATTCAGAGGCACTACCATAGTCGCCGTTAAGAGCGAAACCGGTTGCGCCATTGCGGGCGACGGTCAGGTAACGTTAGGCGAGAACACCATAATGAAGCACACCGCAAAGAAGGTGAGAAGGATCTATAACGGCAAGGTCGTTGTCGGTTTCGCCGGTTCTGTAGCAGACGCGTTCACCCTTTGCGACCGTTTCGAAAGCAAGCTCGAGCAGTTTGGCGGCGGTCTTTCCCGCGCCGCAGTCGCTCTCGCACAGGATTGGCGCAACGACAAGGTCATGCGTCAGCTCCAGGCGCTTCTCATCTGCGCCGACAAGGACGAGCTTTTGATCGTTTCCGGTACGGGCGAGGTCATCTATCCCGACGACGGTATCGCAGCGATAGGCTCCGGCGGTATGTACGCGCTTGCTGCGGCAAGGGCGCTGAAGCAGAACACCGATCTCCCCGCAGACGAGATCGCAAGGAAGGCGATACTCATTGCATCGGATATCTGCGTCTACACCAACAACAACGTAACGGTAGAGGAGGTGTGATGATGCTTACTCCCAAACAGATCGTGGAACAGCTCGACCGTTACATAATCGGTCAGGACGAAGCAAAGCGCTCCGTCGCGATTGCCCTTCGCAACCGTTATCGCCGTTCAAGGCTACCGCTTGAGCTTCGCGAAGAGATCACGCCGAAAAACATAATCATGATGGGACCGACCGGCGTCGGCAAGACCGAGATATCAAGACGGCTTGCAAAGCTCGTCGACGCGCCTTTCGTTAAGGTCGAGGCGACCAAATTCACTGAGGTCGGCTACGTCGGCAGGGACGTCGATTCGATGGTTCGCGACCTTGTGGAGGCTTCTATCCGCCTCTGCAAACAGTCGGAGTACGAGCGCGTACGCTTGATGGCGGAAGCCGCTGCGGAACAAAGGCTCGTTGACATATTATGCGAGGATCCGGAAGCGGCAAAAAAGGCAAGCAAGGCGGCTACGCTGTTCGGCCTTCAAATGCTGCTCAACCCCAACGATACTTCCGTAAAAGCTCCCGAGCTCACGGAGGAGGAAAAGCAGAAGAGGAAGTCCAAGCGTGAATCGGTGCTCGATGCGCTCAGGAAGGGCGCTCTCGAAAACGAGATCGTCACGGTCGAAGTTACCGAATCCGCAAGCGGAAACGACGCGATGCTCGCGATGGGAATCGATCTCAATCTCAACGAGATGTTCGGCGGAATGCTCCCGAAGAAAAAGAAGCAGAGAAAGGTCCCCGTTTCCGAAGCGAGGAGGATAATCGTCGCCGAAGAATCGGATAAACTGATCGATATGGACGAAGTGATCGACCGCGCGATCGAAAGGGCAGAACAGGACGGTATCATTTTCATCGACGAGATAGACAAGATCGCCGCGTCCGGCAACGTATCCGGCGCCGACGTTTCGCGCGAGGGTGTGCAGAGGGATATCCTTCCCATCGTTGAAGGAAGCACGGTAAATACTAAATACGGTCCCGTAAAGACTGATTATATGCTCTTTATCGCCGCGGGCGCTTTTCACGTTTCCAAGGTCAGCGACCTTATTCCCGAGCTTCAGGGCAGGTTCCCGATCCGCGTCAAGCTTGACGCGCTCACCGTCGAGGATTACGAAAGGATCCTTACCCAGCCGGAAAACGCCGTTACAAAACAGTACGAAGCGCTCCTTGAAACGGATAACGTGCGCTTGAGCTTCGACGACGGAGCAAAGCGCGCGATAGCCGAGGCGGCGTTCCGTGCAAACGAGACGAGTGAGAATATCGGTGCGAGAAGACTGCATACGATCATAGAAAATCTGCTCGACGATATCTCGTTCAACGCTACCGGAGAGCATCCGATGATCGACGTTACCATAGACAGAAATTATGTCGAATCTCACCTTAATATCCAAAAAACCAATGAGGACTTGAATAAATACATTGTTTAATGTATAATCATATGTGGAAGGAGGCTGATGGCAACAAATGAAAAAGCTAATATCGATCACAATTCTGCTTATAATGCTGCTCGGCTTGTTTTCCGCATGCAATAACAACAATGAGGTGACAGCCGATTCCGACGCTGTGGATATCGCCGCACCGGACTATTCTGTCGAGCCTGTCGTTACTCCGGACGTCTCTCAAACCATACCGACGGATGAACCTTCTGCTACCGACGAACCGGTCCAAACCGCGAATACCGCAACCGTCACACCGGCTCCGACTCCCGTTCCGACGCCCGTTCCGACGCCCACGCCCGATCCGATCGAGTCCATCGGTTATTGGGCTGCGCACATCAACCGCAACGGCGTCAACCTTCGTTCGGAACCTAATACAAGTTCCGAGGTCATCAAGAAGCTCAATCTCGGCGAGAAGGTATTTCTTACCGGCAAGCTTGAAGGCTGGTACCGCGTGATGTACAATGAAACGACCGGCTTCGTTTCCGAAGATTTCATTACGCTCGGTTCCTTCGCGACGCCCACGCCGAAGCCCACTCCCAAGCCGACCGTAAAACCCACTCCGAAGCCGACTCCCAAGCCCACGACTACTCCCAAGCCCACCAATACTTCGAAGCCTGAATCGTATCATACGGTCTATCCCGGGCAATTCACGGAATCGGAGATCTATCTTGTCGCAACGTATTTGAAGCGCGAGCAGCCATACGGCGGGCAGAAGGATCTGCGGGCGATAGCGAGCGTCATCCTCAACAGAGCGCTGGACACAAAGACCGATATCTTCCCGGACACCATCAGGGGAGTGTTGTTCCAGCATAATCAGTTCTGTACCGAAGAACAGCTTGAAGGCTACGTTCCGGACGAAAAATGCCTGCAGGCAGCCCGATACGTTCTCTACGAACACGGGGCGACGATGCCGAAGACCGTTTTCTTCTTCAGGGCCGCTTATCTCGGCATAGTCTGGCATCCGTACGAGGATTTCACTCAGTATTACACGACTATCAACGGCGTAAATTTCTACAAGGGGATCAAGTACTGGTAATGTTTAATATCGTTCTCGTTGAGCCCGAGATCCCTCAAAACACAGGCAACATTTCAAGAACATGTGCGGTAACGGGGTGCAGTCTGCACCTCGTTCGTCCGCTTGGTTTTTCCGTTGATGACAGGCAGCTGAAAAGAGCGGGTCTCGATTACTGGAAGGATCTTGAAATATTCTATTACGACAGCTTTGAAGAAGTCGAAGAAAAGCATCCCGGTTCAAGATTCCATCTGTTCTCGACACACGCTGAAAAGAACTACGCCGACATCGACTACAAGGAAGGCGATTTCCTCGTTTTCGGCAAGGAAACCGCGGGGCTGGGGGAGAGGATCCTTTCATCTCATTCAGGGCAGACGGCAAGGATACCGATGCGTCCCAACGAACGCTCGCTCAATCTTTCCAATTCTGTTGCTGTAGTAGTTTATGAAGCATTCAGGCAAAACGGATTTAAGGGAATGATCTGATCATGGATACTTTGAAGCAAATCAAAGATACGAGAATAATCGCAATATCGCGCGGGTTTTCTTGGGAAGAGCTTATACCGGCTTCCCTTGCTTTGTACAACGGCGGGATCCGCGCGTTCGAGGTCACGTTTGAGCAGGGAAAGGATCCCATGCTGACAGCGGATCGGATTGCGCGTCTCGTCAAGGCGCTGCCCGAAGGATGCTCGGTCGGCGCAGGCACCGTTCTGAATGCCGAGCAGGTTCGTCTTGCAAGGGATTCCGGCGCCGGTTTTATTATTTCTCCAAACACCGACAGGTCGGTCATCGAGGAAACGAAGCGTCTCGGCTTGATATCGATACCCGGCGCAATGACACCGAGCGAAATCGTCTCCGCGTATTCCTTCGGCGCCGACATAGTAAAGATATTCCCGGCAGGGATCCTCGGAATAAACTATTTCAAAGCGATACGCGCGCCTCTTGAACATATTCCCATGGCGGCTGTCGCAGGCATCACGCCGGATAATATCGCAGATTTCAGCAAAGCCGGCGCTGTGGCGTTCGGCATAAGCAGCGGTATCTATAACCGCGAAGCCGTAATGACCCACAACGCCGAAATGCTCGAATCACTTGCGGAAGCTTTTATTTCAAAACTCGGTTGAATCCATTCACCATCCAACACGCCGCGTATAACGCAGCGTGTTTTTTACATAAATAAATCCGATAAGCAAAGAATAATGAACAGTATTATCTGCTGTAACGGAGTTTAAGCAATGAGTAAAAAGACAGGCACGCAGTCATTTATTCTTCCAAGCGAACCGAAGATAGTCTCTTCCGCTTCGTTTGTCGGACCCAAGGAGGGCGAAGGTCCTCTCGGAGATCTGTTCGATACGGTTTATAAGGACGACACGATAGGTCTCGAAAGCTGGGAGCAGGCGGAAAGCCGAATGCTTGAAAGCGCGGTAAGGCTGGCGCTTAGAAAGATCGGCAAGGATCCCATGGATATTGATTTCTTTATGGGCGGCGATCTTTTGAGCCAGATAATCGCCGCGGGCTTTGCCGCTCGGGAGTTGAAATCTCCGTTCATTGGGATCTACGGGGCATGTTCCACTATGGCCGAAAGCCTTATTACGACGGCAATGCTTACCGACGGCGGCTTTTCCCGTATCGCGGTATGCGGCGCAAGCAGCCATTTTTCATCATCGGAAAGAGAATTTCGTTACCCTTTGGAGATGGGCACGCAGTCTCCGCCTACGGCGCAGAGAACGGTTACAGGCGCGGGCGCAGTCACGGTAGCTGCTGCCGACGCCGAGCTCGACCAGGCTTTCGAAATGATACGGATAACCGGAGGTACTATTGGGAGAGTCTGCGATTACGGCGTGACGGACGCGGGAAACATGGGCGCTGCAATGGCTCCGGCTGCCGCTTCTACGATCTGCGCGCATCTAAAAGAAAACAAGCTCGAGCCGGAATATTATGACAGGATAATCACAGGGGATCTCGGTTCATTCGGCAGCGAGATGCTGTATGAGCTTTGCAAAGGGAAAGGTTACGACTTAAGCCGCAACCATCTTGACTGCGGCAAAATGCTCTTCTCAAGAGAACAGAAAGTCATCTGCGGCGGGAGCGGATGCGGCTGCTGTGCAACCGTGCTTTCTTCCGCGATACTGCCTGCGCTTGAAAACGGCGAGATAGAGAGAGTGCTCTTCGTCGCCACAGGCGCGCTTTTAAGCCCTTTGTCAAGCCTCCAGGGTGAAAGCATACCCTCGATAGCCCACGCCGCTGTGATCGAAAGGAGAGTCGTATGAGCTCGTTTACTCAATATCTTTTTGCATTTCTGATAGGCGGCGCGATATGCACAGCAGGTCAGCTCCTTATAAGTCTGACAAGATTCACGCCGGCAAGGATACTTGTGCTCTTCGTAACGTCGGGCGTGATATTGACGGGATTAGGGCTGTATAAACCGATCGTCGATATCGGCGGCGCGGGAGCAACCGTGCCGCTGACGGGTTTCGGATACGCGCTTGGCAAAGGCGCTGTTGACGGAGCAAAGGAAAGCGGGATCCTCGGCGCGCTGACAGGCGGAATAAAAGCGACCGCCGCGGGAATTGCCGCAGCGATCGTTTTCGGTTACATATTCGCTTTGATTTTCAGACCCAAAACCAAATTATGATTCGGGCACGGGAGCGGATATCCTGTAGTTCCAATCAAGGACATCCACCGCGGGATTAAATCCCACCCAAACGTAAATGCGTCTCGGGTGCATCCTGTAATAGGACTCGGCTACGGGAACAGGATCGCCGACGGGTTTATCGTCTTTATAATACTGCTTATATGACTGGTATTTATATCCGACTTTCGCACCGTTGCCGATATACCAATAGGGAGCGGAAAGGGTGTTGGTCCTGATGTACTCATCCGCGGTAGGTTCGATGACCTCGGTCTGCTCTGCATAGAACTCGATCTTGTCGAACTCATCGGGGAACGCCTCGCCCCAGATCTCACAATGGACGTACTGCTTTTTCTCGTCCACCCACATAAAGAGATAGATATCGGAGCCGGTGTTGTTGGCAAACTTGAAGTCCGGTCCGTAAGAATCGATCGTGGCGTCAAGCCCCCAAGGAACGTACCCGACGTGCGAAGAATGGTTTATTCGATACACGATCTCAAGATCCGCTCTTATAACGGCGTTATACATGGTGGAGGATACATGGCAGACGCCGCCGCCGGGAGAATCTACGCTGTTCGCACCCCCGTTGATGAATCCGGGAGCGGGGAGCCAGCCGCCCGCTTCGGTCCTTTTGCCGAGCTTGGTATTGATGGAGAATACGTTGTCTCCGTTCGCCTTCGAGGGGATCACGGTGCCGTTGACGATACCGCACGCCTTTATAATATTTGCGACTCGGTTGGGGTTGGAATACTGCCCGTGTGCATAGCTGCTCTTATAATGTGAACGCCTGACGATGATATCCTTAAGATCGTCGACCTTGATCTCGGGCTCGATTATCTCACCCTCAACAACGACGGTGCCGAATTCATGCTTTTCCGTGCGTGAGATGATCTCTTCATAAGCGTCTTCTATATTGAGACGGAAACCGTTCTCGCCTTCATGATAGGTGAACCTCGATCCACCGGTATGCACGCTCGATGGATTGGGCACGCAGTAGGCGTTAACGGGATCTTTATCGACCTCCTTCGAGGCGTTGTTGAGCAGAGTGTTGATCAGCGTGCGATTGGGCGATATCGTGCATTCAACTGTATAATTGCGGCCGTTCTTTGCGATATCGTCGATCTCCTGGCGAATGCTTTCAAGCTCGCCCTCGCTGGCGAGCATAATGGCTTCTCCGAGGATCTTCTTCGTATTGAGCTGAGTGGTAAAGCTGCTTTTATCGATCTCAAAGGAAGAGTTGGGGCCGTATTTAACGGTAAAGCCGATATCGTCGGTCAGCTGTTTTTCAACGGGCGCTAATGCAGCAGCGGCCTCATCATAGGTCATACCGCCGATGGGGATCCCGCTTACGGTTATTCCGTCATGAAAAACGCCGGTAGAGATCAAAGCCTGACGCTTTGCCTCAATACCCGCGTTAATATCGTCGGTAACATTCTTTATTCCGGTCGTATAAGCGCCGCCGGCAAGCCTTGCCGCAGCAACGACGGCCGCCGCGCTTAAGATCCCTGTAACAAGATATTTAACGAGCTTTTTCATTGATCCACCTTATAATACTCTTATATTTGTATTATATCACATTTTAACAAATTGTGAACAGGGCAGAACATATATTTTTAGCAGCCGTGCAATGCGGCGCCGATCGCCGTTGCGAACGCGGCATGAGGGGGAAGTATGATCTCATTCGGGTAAAGCGCCGCAAATGCCTCTTTTGTGGATTCTATCTGCTTAAGTCCCGTCAAGGAGCCGGTAAGCACTATGGGACCGTTGGGGTTTTCCGTCCCCTTCGCTGCAAATACGCCGAGCGTAAAGATGGTTTGGAGCACCATATTGACAAGACCGAGGGCAATATCGGCTTCCGTTGTATCGCTGTTGAGATTAGCGAAGTTCGCCGCAGTGATCTCGGAATGAAGCGTGGAAGAAAGACTGCTCTTGGAAATATCGCCGATTGTAAGATCTACGTTTTTCAAGCTGCCTTTTTCGGATAAGCGGCAGAACGATTCAAAGCTGTCGGCGTTCGTAAGCCTGCAGCCGAGTCCGAGCAAGGTTCCTCCGCCGACGCCGCTGCCGCCAATATGCCTGTAAACGCCGTCCTTTGCCTGAACGAACGCCGTGCCGGTACCCATGCTTATAACGATGGCGCTGTCAAGACCGGAGAGCCAAAGCCCGCCCTTACCGATGGCGGAGAACTCCGCTACCCTGTTTGTAGGGATCCCGTAAATATCCCCGTTAAGATAAGAGCTTCCGACTCCGGTTATATAGATACGCTCAACGTCGGTCAGCGGAATACCGTTGGTATCCATATAATTGCCGAGAGCGCCGTAGAGCGAAGTAAGCTGATCGTAGGCCTTGACCATCATAGTGGAGATAAGCCTGCGGTCTTTCTGCATCCCGACGATCTTGGTCGTCGAACCGCCGACGTCGATACCGATTATGATTCCCATAATATTTGCCTTTCGGATGGTTTATTCTAATATTTAATTATACTTCATCTGCATATCAATGTAAAGACAAAGAGCAAAATACTTCAAAATAATATATATTGACATTCTCGCAAAATGAGTTATAATATCAATGTTCAAATTGAATACGGACGGGTTCCCGAGCGGCCAAAGGGAGCGGACTGTAAATCCGTTGTCACAGACTACGATGGTTCGAATCCATCCCCGTCCACCAAATATGCGGGCATGGCGGAATTGGCAGACGCGTACGGTTCAGGTCCGTATGGGGGCAACTCCATGGAGGTTCAAGTCCTCTTGCCCGCACCAATGTAATAATAACTTTTGTCTACCAGGCAAAAGTTATTATTTTTTGCATTTTGGCACAAAAAACAGCCTAAATCAGGCTTTTTCTGCTGAAAACAACAACAAAACAGGCTCCGGAGCGGTCGATCGGCTGTTCCGGAGCCCTATTTTTGTGCCCGTAAAAGCGAAAACAGGTGTACTTTTTGTATTTCTTTACATCTGCAAAGAAATACAAAAAGGATCAGGGCAAGAGGACTTGAACCTAAAAAGCCCTGTGTTTATTGGGTTTTCTGAAAACAGCCTGTTTTCCCGTTCCTCCACCATTCGGCCAAGAGGACTTGAACCTTGCAGCAGTTATCAAGATTGTAGTATAAAGAAAGCTTCGAGGGGTTCGGTAACTGTTCGTTGAGATATTAGATCTTTGATTGATTTTTAGCGAGTATTGTTGAAAAATGATTGGATGTATGATATACTGTGCAGGAAATCAGCAATAACCTTATAAGCTCATTTGGAAATGGAGACGATAGAAATGACTTATTCATACAACAAGCTTTGGAAGCTGATGATCGATAAGAAGATCAATAAAACCGCTCTGCGAAAAGAAGCGGGCATAACTTCTAACGCCATGGCGAAAATGGGCAAGGATCTTCCGGTCAACGTTGAAGTGCTGGCGAAGATTTGTCATGTACTGGACTGCTCACTTGATGACATTGTTGAGATAATCGAAGATAACGATAAAGAGGATAAACAAAATGGCAATTAAGAAAAGCGAATTATATAGCTCTCTGTGGGCGAGCTGCGATGCGCTTCGCGGCGGAATGGATGCGTCCCAGTAGCCTGATCTCGTATGCCGTTGGCTGCATGTTCGGGCGGTACTCCGTCAACGTGGAAGGTCCTTACCGTTGTGCAGCTTGGTCAAGAATAGGCTGAAATGGGAAGACGGGATGTCATATCGCATCCCGGGAAAGTCCTACCCTGCGCAAAAGATCGCGGTTTTTGATTTGACAGCAGCAACAGAGATCAAAGGAATAGAACGACCCAAAGACAAATAAACGGTCGGCGATGACTTCCTGGTGATTAGGTATGAAATACAGAATCGTCAAAAACGCCATCCGGTGTAACTATTGCGGAGACATAATAGAGAGCACTCACAGGCACAACTACAAGACTTGCTCCTGCGGCCGTGTTGCCGTCGACGGCGGGCATGATTACTTGCGGCGCTGTTTCACGGAAATAGAGGACTTTACCGATCTGTCTAAAGTAATTGAGGACGGAGAAGAGGAAACAAAAAAGAAGACAGGAGCATGTTAAATACG
>JAEEGJ010027747.1_pt1 | contig 11338 bp, 8 predicted proteins | sample 8958761 | NCBI WGS metagenome assembly JAEEGJ01 (sample SAMN16246546, study PRJNA631951) | gut metagenome | biome: gut microbiome; feature: rumen; material: RS-attached | host: Bos | place: Iran: Karaj | collected 2018-10
ATTTTAACATTGAAATTTTTAGCCGTCAAGCAATAAGTTAGCCCCGAACGGCTGTCAATCTCAATATTAAGAGAGTTCTCTTATACGATTTGTTATAAGCTTTAGGAATTCTTCTGTGGGAGTGCATCCGGAGATTCATTTGCTGCATCTGTTATGGCTTTTCGCAGAATTACACACTTAATTCGGTTAAGAATTCTCTTTGCAAGAGGAATTTTATAGTGTTTCTGGAAGTCTAGAACAGCCTGATCCATAGGAATGTCGTCACCGAACTTCTTTTTGAGGTCATCCCAGTAGCGAACGGTCCATACATATAAATCTCCCAGAGTACGGCCTGGGAAATCTCGCAGAATGAATTTTTCGCGGATTATTGAAGCCAGCGGGAAGTACACATTATAGAACCATGATTTAATGGCTTCTTCCATAGTAACTTCGGTTGTCTTATTCTGATTCATATAATACTTATGAGTGAGAATATGATTGTAAATTACATCGTAACGTCCTGGACTTGAAAAATCGAGACACCAGTAGTCGGTAATATCACCAAAGCCTGTTTCGCTGTAAAAAACACGTTTTTCATAGTTTATGATTTGCTTCTGGATTTCCTTGAGGGAATCTGCCTTTTTGAGCTTGATTTCACTCTGTAAAGATACTACTTCTGCATCTATAAATTCAGTTCCACGGGCTTTCGCAACTGAAACACGGTGATTTCCATCGCGAACAAAATAAAGTCCTGCAATTTCATAAACCTTAATTGGTGGAAGGGTGATGTCGTTTAAGGCTGCTTCATCAACATGCTGCCAGCGGTTTTTAAGGTGAGTGCTTTTTGGGAAAAATCGGTTGTCAAAATCCTTGTAGCGGCCTTCGCTTCCAACTATTTTATCGATAGGAATAACCTTCATTCCAATATAAGTCTCTGCATTTGACTTAATCATCTGTTTTACATCATTAAGAGAAATAAGACTTGCTTCTTCTGGAGAAAGCAGATGTTGAATTTCATTTATAAATGCTTTTGCGTGTGCTTTGTTAAAATCTTCTTCTGATTTTGCTTTTGAAAAATCCATCCTAGTTGTCCTTCTTTTGAGTTGTTTTCATTGGCAGTTCAATTACATAATGAGCATATGCATTGACTACAGTGGTATCAAAATATTTTCCTACACGTTCTTCCCTTAAATCATAAAGATGAATATGACCATGGACCATATAAGTAGGTTTGAATCGCTCGAGGAACCAATTGTAGCATTCGAAACCGACATGACAAGGATCTTCGTGGTCATGAATGTGTCGCGGTGAAGCGTGAGTCATGAAAATATCAAGATATCTTCCATATTTTAACTTATTATAAATCAATTTAGGCACCAGTTTGAGAAGCTTCCATTTCATCTGGGAGTCTGTAAACTGGCAGAGTCCATTATTATAACGCATTGTGCCAGAGGCACCTGCAATAAGGAGCGGTGTTTTGTTTCCGGTTTCAGGATCTTCAAACATCAGGTTTTCGTTTATAAAACTCTTAAAACCAAGGTATGTTGCTCCGTGACCGTTCATAGACTGTTCATAGCGGGACGGACGATTCCCGTCAAAATGACTGTCGCGGTGGTAAAAATGATATTCTTTAAGATCGTGATTGCCAAATACAAAGTAAGTTGGCTTATTGAAAACAGTGACTATAAAGTCAACGTAATCCATAGGCAGGTCGCCGGCACACAAAATGAGGTCAATATCAGGAAATGCTTCTTTTACATTCTGTGTGTAGATAAGAGGATCTACATAGTCGGAGACACAGAGGATTTTCATTTGTCACCAGCTTTTGAAAGCAGTGCTTCAAGTTTTTGTTTTTCTATTAATTCTACAGGTCTGTTTTCCGCATAACGCTTTGCTGCGGTATTAAAGCCTGAACTTGAAAACAAAAAGGATTTTACACTGTTAAGAGTTTTCATTTCATCAAGAGCTTCGTGAATCTGGGCTTCTTCTACAGGCTCTGGTTCGCGGTAGAATCGGATAAATACTACCTGTTTACGCACAGCCATCCAGGATTCATCACTCTTGTTTACTCCCGTAATCTGGCAACCCCATTTTTTCTGGTCACAGCTGAGAACCTGAAGTCCAAGACCTTTAATTACTGCATTTTTACATATATATGGGAATTCTTCGTTGCTACAGGTAAGGTAATCTTTTAGATAATCATTTGCCTGAAGGTCTTTATATTCTGAAAGTTTTGCAGAAACATCGCGGAAGCTCTTGTTACGCTTGTAAATTGCTTCCCATTGTTCAATTGCCTTGTCGATTTTGCGGCTTTTTTCATAGCAGGCAGCAAGAAAATAACGTGCATAAAGAGTTTCTGCCTGAGTTCCTTCTTTATCGAGTTCGATAGCGCGTTGAAAATCTACAAGAGCATTGTCTATGCGGCCTGCAATCATATAGCAGGAACCGTGTTCTATAATAGCTTTCTGCTTTAATTCCGGGTCGCGCTGAGCTTTTTCAAAGGATTTAATGGCTCCCTGAAGGTCTTTTGCATCTTTAAGAATCTTTCCAAGATAATAGTATGATGTATAGGTTTCAGGGCTAAGCTTAATAGCCATATCAATTTCTTTTTTAGCCTCATTAAACTGCTTTGTTCGATAAAGCATAAGACCGATTTCTGCATGAGCCTTTGCATGTCGTTTATCTAACATTGCGCATTTTTGCATAAAACCCAAGGCCAGATCATAACGGTTCTGATCTTCATAGATTCTTCCAACCTGATAAAAGTTTTCTGCATTCTGAGGATCAAGTTTTGTGAGCAAAAGAAAGTTTTTAAGGGCTTCATTCTGCTGATTATATTTAAGAAGAAGCTGAGAGTATTCAGAGCGGAAGGCTAACTCGTTAATTCCTTCACCAAATAAGGCATTATCATTTACGTTTTTATATTCAATTACTGCAAGTTCGGTTCTGTTTTCTTTTATATAGGCTTTTCCAAGATAATAATGTGCAAGATAGTTTTTCTGATCTTTTGCAATAAGCTGCTTTGCAATTTTAATTGCGTTTTGTGTTTTTCCCTGCTTTATAAGTCGTGGAATTGCATCAATCTTTTTAGGAGAGACAATGGTTTTTAGGATTACTATAATAAGAGATATGATAACTACTGCAGCTATAGCTATGATGATAATAAACATCTTTTATACTCCAAATTGATTATGTGAGATACACTTAAAGCAGATTAAGTCTTAACATAATTGCACGATAATAAGAGTAGTAGATTTATGTCGATATGTCAAACACGAAGGTCGTATAATATGAAAATAAAATTTAAGCAATCTTTTTTGATGATGCTGATTTTTTTTGCACTTACCGCGCTTAATGCTCAGGCTGGAGGTCAGTCAAATGGTTTGTCGCGAGGTGAAAGTTTATTTAAGGAAAATAACGCAAAAGATGCAGTTCAGGTTCTTGAGTACGAAATACTGAACGGTCAGATATCAGATAATACTTATAACTTTCTTGGCTTGGGCTATTATCAACTGGAAGAATATGAAAAGTCTCTTGATGCTTTTAAGCGCGGATTAAAGGCACAACCGGAAAATGCAAAAATCCTTTCTTATAATATGGGTAATACTTATTACGCAATGAAAAATTATCCGGCGGCAGCAGAGTCTTATTCAGATTCGCTTAAGGCAGATCCAATTTTTTATGAGGCCTTGCTGAATCGTGCAAATGCACTTCTTATGGCAGGTCAGCTTCTGTCTGCAAAGGAAGAATATATTGATTTTGTTACAAAATGCCCTGATGACCCTCAGCGTGAAAGAATTGAACTATTGATAAAAGCTCTGGAAGAAGAAATCGCCCGCCGTGAAGAAGAAGCCCGTCTGCTTGCCGAACAGAATAAGGCTAAGTGGGAAGAGTACGATGGTAGTATTGATGAAAAGACAAAAGACAGATTTTCTCCGTATTGGGAAGAGGTAGAGGCTTTGCTTGCTGATGAAAAAAAGCCGGATGATGCTGCAGAGTGGGAAAGAATTCATGGTGAAGATCCTGGTACAGTAGATAATGGTAATGGTGACGAAACAATTGCACAGGATGATGAAGGAAAAAATGGTAAAAGCTGGGAACAGTTTGATAATGAGCCTGCCGGAGAGATTGCAAAGGATGAAAATCGTCCTAAAGACAGCGCTTACTGGGAAGAGTTTGAAAATGAGTCTGCAGGGGCGCTTGCTTCGGATAAGAACTCTGAGAAAGTTGCTGAAGAGCTCGTTGAAGATGAAGCTTGGCTTACTTTTAGTGATGACGAACTTGTAGAAATGAAGGCTCTGGAGGAAGAGTCGCGGGCAGAACATGAGAAGTGGCTCGAGGATGTTCGAAGGCGCGAGGCACAGGCTGCAGAACGTACTGCACAGGCAAGACAAAAGGAACAGCAGCAGTCCTACGAAGATGAAAAGCGTATACGTGAGCAGTTGCTTGAAGATATGCGTAAGGCAGAAGAAGATCGCCGCAAAAAATTACTCGAAGATGTTGCAAATTCCTTGCAGGGAACAGATTCTACAAATCTGACTTCCGGGGCAGAAGATTTAATTGAATATGATCTTGAAGGAGAATTAGACTAATATGAAGTTTATTCACTGGAAAGATTTGACTGATGAACAGAAGAATGCCCGATTAAAGAAGATTTTTGGTGCAGCTGCAGTTATTTTTATTGTGATTCTTGTACTTCTTTTGATGAGATGTGAAGGTTGTTCAAGTGAAAGCACTAAAAAGAAAAGAGATTTTGGTGATGGAAAAGGTCATGCTTATGGAGAAGAGATTTCCGGGGCTGATATTTTTAATGATGATTATGGAAAAGATTCTGAAGATTATACTTTGGTAGATTCTCAAGCTGATATTGATGCTGAACAAAAGAGAAAAAATGAAGAAGAAGTTCTAGCTAAAAAAGCTTTAGAAGAAGCTGAGTCTAAAAAAGCCGCCGAAGAAGCCGCTGCAAAAGAACTTGCAGAAAAAAAAGCAAAAGAAGAAGCTGAAAGAAAAGAGTTAGAAGAAGAAAAAGCAAAGAAACTCGCTGAACAAATAGCTAAACAGGCTGCAAAAGAAGAAGCAAAAAAAGCTGAGGAAGCAAAACTTAAAAAACAAAAAGCCGAGGCTGAAAAGACGCGTAAAGCAGAAGAGGAACGTCGTAAAGCAGAAGCAAAGAAACTCGCAGAAGAAAAGCGAATCGCTGAAGAAAAAATAGCTGCAGAAAAAGCTGCTGAAGAAAAACGTCTTGCAGAAGAAGCTGCAAAAAAATCCCTGGAAGCAGCTCGCAAAAAAGCTGAAGAAGATAAACTTGCAGAAGAACGCTCAAAAGCAAAACTTGATGATATTGCAAAAAGACTCGCAGAAACTTCAAGCGAAGCAGAAAAGCAAAAACTCCTGGAAGAGGGCGTAAAACTTGCCGAAGAACTCGCAAAATCCGGAATTGAAAATGATGCAGCTCATTATATAAACGCACAGGATGCACAAAAGAAAAAAGATTACAAGCGTGCTCTAACCGAACTGGAAAAAGCAATCAAACTGAATGAATCAAATTATCTATATTATTATGATATGGGAAAACTGCAGTATATGTTGCGTCGGTATGAAGATGCCAAGGGTTCTTTTTTACACTCCATATCCTTGAATAATAAATTTCCGCCAAGTGTTTATAACCTTGGGCTTACATATGTAAAACTGAATAATGAGGATAAAGCCCTCGAATCGTTTAAGAAATCAGTTGCTATAAATCCTGATTATGAAAAAGGGTATATTGAACAGGCACGTGTTTATAATCGACAGGGAAAGCTTGAAGAATGCGTAAAAGCTTATGATAAAATGATTAACATGTTCCCTGATAATACCTCGGCAATAATGGAATTAGGTTCTGTGTATTATCAGTATGGTAAGTATGAAGAATCAGAAGCACAGTATAAAAAGGCATTGTCAAAGCTTTCGAAGAGCGAAGAAAAAACTCTGACCTTATATAATCTTTCTAAGGTTTTATATGATGATGGAAAATATGATGAAGCAAATCGTTATGGCTGGAATGCCTATGATGAAAGAGATTTTCTATTAAATGATGCACAGCAGGCAAATATCACCTATAACTATGCACTGATTCAGGAAAAACTGGGTAAGACAGACGAAGCAATCAGACTTTACAACGAGGCTTTACAGCTTAATCCAACTCATATAAAAACTAAAATCAATCTTAGTGCGCTTTATATGTCAAAAGAAAATCCTGATACAGATAAAGCAATGTTGCTGCTGGATGAAGCTTATAAAGCAAACAGTGAAGATTTCAGCATAAATAATAACCTTGGAACTGCATATATGCAGAAAGAAAATTATCCAATGGCAATAAGCTTTTATAAGGCTGCACTTGGAATTAAAAATGATGATGAAGATGCTCTTTTTAATCTTGCAAATGCACAGGTAAAAAATGGGGACCTTTCAGATGCAATAAGTAATTTTAAACAGGTTACTGCTAAAGATCCTGAAAATCTGGAAGCTTATGTAGGACTTGCAAAGGCACAGCTACAGGCCGGAGATGCACAAGGCTCATATAAAAATCTGCTTTATGTACGAGGAAAAAATCCGTCGTTCCGTAAAGCAGAAGTTGATAGTCTGATTGCCCTGATTGAAGACAGCTTATAATTTATCAGGTGCGTTTTACAAGCTCAAAAAGCTTTTCGCGGCTGATAACGGTATAAATCGGTCGGCCGTGAGGGCAGTGAGGATCTTCCAATGTAAAGGCCTGTTCAACAAGACGGGCTGCAGTTATATCGTCGAGAACATAACCATCTTTTACTGCGGCTTTGCAGGCTGTCATTGCGGCAATTGAACGGATGATTTCTTTAGGCTCAACTTGTTTTACGAATAACAGAGTTCGAAGATCGTACTCGGTGCCAGTCCAGCGTTCTGGAATTGTTTTGATTTCCCACAAACCGTCTGAAACATGTTCTGTTTCAAAACCAATTCTTGTAAGTTCATCTTTTAATTTATCAAGCTGATTGTCCTGACTTTTTGATTCTGTTTTGATTTTATATGGAATCAAAAGGGGCTGACGTCCAGACTTTCCCTGAGAATTCATAAGACGGTCAAAAAGAATGCGCTCGTGAACGGCATGCTGGTCAATCAGATAGAGGCAGTTGTTTTTTTCTGCGAGTAAGAAAGTTCCAAGACACGAGCCGATAAAGCGTATGTTTTTATTTTGCGCAATCGCAGCATTTCCCGTCGCATCCGCATCACTTCCCGCAGCTGCGGCCAATGCGCTTTCTGCCAGAGAGCGTGTAGAACTTTCTGATTTTGGAGTCCATATTGTATTTGTATGTGAACCACCGCTGGTTTTTATTCCAAGATATTTTGAACGGAAATCAGAGAGATTTTCGGCCTTAGTTTCAGATGCCTTGTACGAAATGTGTTTTTCATATAAAGAATCAGATGCATTACTTGTACTTGCAGCGGGCTTTTCGTATGAAGTGTTCGTACTGGTATCCGGTACCTGAAAATCGAACTCCTGTGCGCGTTCTTCGTCTGCAGGTTTATCTTCTGTAAAATTAGTATAAGTGTACTGATGGAAAAAAGTTCTGATTGTGCTGCTCAAACCATGGTGAAGGGCTGAAATATCAGAAAAACGAGCTTCGCGCTTTGCAGGATGAATATTAAAATCTATGAGATCTGGTCGAACCTGTGCAAAAACAGCCGCTACCGGGTAAGTTCCGTTTGGGAAAAAGCCCTGTGCTCCATATTCAACGGCCTGTACCAGAGAATACTCCTGAATACGGCGGCCGTTTGCGTAAATATAAATATCTTTTTTGTTAGTTCGTGAAACTGCCGGTTCACCGATTACAACAGTGAAGGACCATTCTGGGGTTTCTCCACCTGACGACTGCCCGAACTCGTAAAATAGATCAGTGCCTTCGCTGTAATTATTTGCTGAAACAAATCGATCTTTAATTGACTGGCCGGCAGGTAAATCAAGTTTTGTCTCTCCATCAGATACAAAACGGAAGGCAATATCCGGGCGGGCAAGGGCTTTTTCAACAAAGGTATTGCGGCACATAATTCCTTCTGTTGCCGGGCGTTTTAAGAACTGGCGGCGGGCAGGGAAGTTTTCAAATAATCCTTCTGACTGTACGATTGTACCTTTGAGTGGAGCGGCTGGTTCAATAATGTGATCTTCAGTAATTGAGGCGCGCATTTTGTAGCCGCCACTTTGAATCGAAAGTCGTGCCACTGCTGCAATGGAAGCCAGTGCTTCGCCACGGAAGCCTAAAGTTGAAAGATTCATTAAGTCAACTTCAGATTCAATTTTACTTGTGGCATGAGGACGGGCACAGTTCTGCAAATCATCTTTTGTCATGCCAGAGCCATTATCAATAATACGGATTTTGTCGATTCCGCCACCGCTGATTTCCACAGTGATACTTGTGGCCCCCGCATCAATTGCGTTGTCCATAAGCTCGCGGATAATTGCGTTTGGGCGGTCAATAACTTCTCCGGCGGCAATTTTTCGTGCCACCTCAGGATTCAAAGTTCGTACAGGACGCTGTTCGCTCATTTTCTGGTTCCGTTTACTTCGCCGTCATCGTTGAAAAGTTCAAACTGCGGCGGATTTTCCTTTGTCATAGGAGAAGGTTCGTTCATAAGAATTTGAATTTTACCTTCGATTTCGTCGAGCTGCTTTTCCATTCCAGAAGCAAGCTTAATGCCTTCTTCAAAATCTTTGAGAGCGTCTTCGAGCGAAATGTCGCTGCGTTTTATGTCTGTGGTAAGCTGTTCGAGCTTTTTTAAGTTCTCTTCAAATGTGTTGTTCATGTTGTTGACCTCCATAATTGAGTTATGAATGATTTTCAGCGGAGAGGTTCCAATCCGAAAATCATTCATTACGTTAATTTAAAATATAAATGTCATTCAATTTGAACAACATTTGCAGTAATCTTTCCACGGGCCGGGGTAATAACCAGCTTATCGCCGACGTTCAATGCGGCGGCATCCCGTACAACTTTGCCGTCCGGGCCTGTTACCATCGAGTAGCCGCGGTCAAAGATTGTCTGCGGACTCGCGTTTTCGAGCACCGTCACGTTCTGTTTTAGTCGCACGCGAAGGTCGCGGATTTTGTCCTGTAAGTTTTGTGGTAAAGCTTCGCGGGCGGCTGCGAAACGGTTGAGTAGCGGCTGCTGGATGTTTCTGAAGCGCACTTCAAGACTTTCCGGATTAAAGGCTTTGACCATAAGCCGGGCATTATTGGTGCGCTGTTTTATTATATTGTAGAAATTGTCTTTATAAGTGGCGAGGTTTTGCTGGATGTCGGCCAGCAGCGGTACGGCCATTTCTGCTGCGGCGGATGGCGTAGGGGCGCGGCGGTCTGCGGCATAATCGCATAGTGCCCAGTCAATCTCGTGTCCAACTGCACTAATTGTTGGAATACGGGAAGCGGCAACGGCTCTTACAACACTTTCTTCACTGAATGGAAGTAAATCTTCAAGAGAACCACCTCCACGTCCTACAATCAGAAGGTCACAAAGCTGGTAAAAGTTTGCAATTTCAATCATCTTGCAGATTGTCTGTGCGGCTCCATCTCCCTGAACAATTGCCGGAAGAACGATAATATTCATTCCCGGATTTCGTCTTTTTGTAACATTAAGAATATCGCGGATTGCAGCTCCTGTAGGACTTGTTACAACGCCAATAGTCTTTGGTATAGCAGGAAGCGGCTTTTTGCGTGAATCATCAAAAAGACCTTCTGCGGCAAGCTTTCTTTTTCGCTCTTCGAGCATCTGAAGAATATTTCCAGCCCCCGCAATTTCCATTGTATTTACTATTATCTGATAATTTCCCTGAGGTGCATAAACAGAAAGGCTTCCTGTACAGCGAACCTTGTCACCATCTTTAGGGCGAAAGTTCAGTTTCATAGCAGCACCGCGGAAAATAACCGCCTTAATCTGAGCTGCATTGTCTTTTAATGTAAAATAAATATGTCCTGCAGCACTTGGCCGCCAGTTCGAAATTTCACCTTCAATTGTAATTGTGCGGAATGAGGTCTCAAGTATTTCTTTTATTAAATCTGTAATCTGCGAAACGCTGAAAATAATATCCTGTGGTAATCCAGCTGCGTTCATTTTCCCCTCGCTTTTTTCCTTAATGTCAACTTACCTTATTTTATTAACTTATTCAATGAAATGCCGATAAAGAAAGTGATGAAAACCATAGTAATTTTTTATGATAACGACTCTTTATACCAGAACGAAAAGGTATTTGATGGAAAATCAGCTGTAGAACTTTCTTCACAGTGGGCTGTATGGCTTGGCTTAGAGGCCTTTACTCTGAAATCAGCTACTCTTGCAGAGCTTTTATCAGATATGAAAAAGATTTGCGAAGAAAAGCAGGCAGAAACTGTACTTTTTTCTTACATAGATCTTCCATGTCTCAATAAATCAGTTTCAAAAAAAATCTGGGACTCACATATTGAATATAAATCAGAATATACCTTTGCAGATGGTTATCCTTATGGTTTTACTCCCGAAGCACTTAATTCAGGAACAATTGGAATTCTTGCTGAGCTTGCAAAAACAAGTCAGAAAGCTCTCGGTGATGCACCAGTTACCAGAGATGGAATCTATAATCTTATTAAAACTGATATCAATTCATTTGATGTAGAAACGGTAATTTCAGATACAGACTGGCGCCTGTTACGTCTGGCCTTTAATTGCGGTACAAAAGATAATTTTTTGCAGTGTAAGGCATTAGCTGGGGTGGCTTCAAAAGAAGAATATGATGATGTTGAAAAACTTTCAGCCCTTGCTTCAAAAAATCCTGCCTGCTTAAAGACAGTTCCGGGTTTTTATAACCTTCAGATTTCTGGAAAGACTTCTTTTGAATCAAGTTATCTGCCATGTACAGTTCCGGTGGCTGAAAATATGCCTTTTGAAGAGTGTGCAAAACTCATAGAAAAGCTTGCTGCCTTCAGTGAGAACGCTGTAGTAAGTCTTTCTGCCTGGGGAGAGCCTCTTTATCATCCTGATTTTCTTAAAATTGTTGTAAAAATCCTTTCGTATCCGGGACTTTCAGTATTTATTGAAACAGACGGCCTGTCACTGACTCCAGAACTTGCCCAGAATCTTGCAAAAGTGGCTGAGACAGCAGCTCCACGAACTCATCAGTGGCAGAAAATCATGATTGCCGTAACTTTAGATGCTGTAACAGACGAGACTTATCAGAAACTGCATAAAAACAACCCGGAAGGATCTTTCCAGAAAGCTGTAAAATCTGTTGCTATGCTTAATTCTGCACTTGCCGGCTGTGTTTATCCTCAGTTTGTGCGAATGAATGATAATGAAAATGAGCTTGAAGCCTTTTATCG
>JAEEGJ010027749.1_pt1 | contig 11337 bp, 10 predicted proteins | sample 8958761 | NCBI WGS metagenome assembly JAEEGJ01 (sample SAMN16246546, study PRJNA631951) | gut metagenome | biome: gut microbiome; feature: rumen; material: RS-attached | host: Bos | place: Iran: Karaj | collected 2018-10
CCATTGAGTATATGTCTTTGATATGGAAAAATTCTCAATATCATTGAGAATTATTCCTGCGTTGTTAAATTCTATCCGTTGTGATAGTGGAAGGTATGATTTGACACATAATCTTGAAAATGTTGTTTATAATGAACTTATCTATATGGGATATAAAGTAACGGTTTATGATAATCTAGGTCGTGAGATAGATTTTTTGCAGAAAAAGGAAATTATAGATATTATATTCAAGTTGCGTATAATGTAGCTGAAGAGAAAACATACCAAAGAGAAATTTAAGATAGCAGGACACACCGTGTCTAATAAGAGAAAAACGGCATTTCTCGCTTTGTGTCGTGGACTTTTTAGAGGGTGAATCCTATTATCGAATTGTAATTCGGATCATCAGATTCGAAAAAACTGAAACATTGAAAGGACTTTTAAAATGGATCAGAAAAAGACAGGTTCATTTCTCCAGTCTCTGCGTAAAGAAAGAAATCTTACTCAGGAAGAATTAGCTGAGAAGTTTTCTGTAACCAGCAGAACTGTATCGAGATGGGAGACCGGTAAAAATATGCCGGATATTTCTCTTCTTACAGATATTGCTGATTTTTACGAAGTGGACGTCAGAGAGATAATTGAAGGAGAGAGGAAAAGCGAGATTATGGATGAGGAATTAAAAGATGTAGCTGACAAGATGGCAGACTACGCTGATATGGAGAAGAGCAGACTATGTAAGTGGGTACAGATAATAGGATTTATAGGAGTGGTATTAGCAGCACTTTCTATTATACTTCAAGGTATAAGGTATGAGTCGGGATCTGGGGATGGCATAGCTATAGTTGCAACATTTGTAGCTCTGATTGCGATGGCTATAACAACTCTATATGTAAATGGAATTCTTTCCAAGCTGATAAAGAAAAAGGCTTTTAATTATTTTATAAAGTTTTCGGTTTTTGCACTTGTCATAGTCAGTCTGAAGTATGTTTTAGGAATACTGTTTGTTATTATATATGTGTTACATGGCATATATGCACCTTTAGGAAAAGTAGAAGGGGCAGATAAGTATGATAAAAAAATGATAGTTGAGAAATATTCTAGTGATCTGAATTCTAAGTTGTTACTTTTTCCTGATTCGCTGGAAGGGGCAGTGGATGCAGATTATCACCAAGGCTTAAAGGAAGGAATATTTGATACAGATGGGTATATTTTTCTGGAAGTAAAATATAGTGATGAGGATTACGAGACAGAGAAGAAAAGGATATCTGAAACATCAAATGAGGTGGATTATGATCTTGGTGATCATAGTACAGTTAACAAAGAAGTTAAATATGATGATGAAACCTATAACTATCCGGCCTATGTTGCCAATGACGGATATAGTTATGCATATGAGTACACATTAATGGATGAAGAGAATGACACCATTATATATGTAGCCCTTAGCTATCCTGAATTCTATAAGATGTCCAAATATAAGGATTATCTAAAAATAGATAGGTCTGAATATAATATAGAAGATTCAACAGCTCAGTTTACTATATACTATTGAGAGTGTAAACAAGATGACTGATTATATCCTCCTAGATTGATATTTAGAAAATATTGATCCAGGAGGGTATTTTTATGCAAGAACCAAAAAGCTCTCGCCGGAGCGCAAGGAATTCATCAACAGTCTCATATGGGTCTATTGACCTTTCATTATTCATATCATATACTGATTTCGAAGGCAGTAATAATCTAATTTCTTAATGCGAAAGCATTCTTTCAAATTTTCTTGATCTTCTGCTTTCAATCCCAAATTTAGAAGCAGGAGATTATAGCCTCCTGCGAAAACTATTTTCACAAGGAGGATTTTTTAATGGGAACAGTCAACAAAGAGTACGCATCCAGCACATTTGCAATGTATTTTTCAATACCGGAAAATCTGCTATCGTTGTATAATGCAGTTAACGGTACATCTTACGATGATACTTCCGAACTGGTGATGAATACATTACAGAGCGAGGACGGAATCGCCGACAGTGTTTTTTCTAAGATGGCAAATGACCTGTCATTTATATTCCACTCTAACCTAAGTCTGTATGAGCATCAGTCCACGTATAATCCTAACATGCCGCTAAGGATGCTGTTTTACGTCAGCCAGCTGTTAAAGGAATATATAACCGGTAAAGATCTGTACAGAGGACGCGTGATAGAGATACCGACGCCAATGTTTGTGGTATTTTATAACGGAAGCAAGGATATACCGGATAAGATAACGATGAAGCTCTCCGAACAGATGGCTGTTAAGGTTGAAGAACCATCGATGGAACTTACAGTAACCGCTTACAATATCAATTCCGGTAGTAATATAGAATTGATGGAAAGCTGTAAGCCTTTAAGTCAGTATTCTGAATTCATTTTCAGGATGAGAAGTGCACTTGCAGGAAAGAAAACTAACCCAGAGAAATCAGACGCGATCAGGCATGTTATCGAAGAATGTATTAATGATAATATCATGAGTCAATTTTTGAGCGAACATAGGGAGGCAGTCATGAAAGCAAGTTTAGTCGAATATAATGAACAGGATGAACGTGAAGGCATACTGCTTGATGGTATAGAACAGGGCTATGATAAAGGCCGCAAAGAACAGCGTATTGAAGATGAAAAGATCATTGCAGAGAAAGACGCAAACATCGCAGAGATGGGTGCTATGATCAAAGATCTGCAGAGTAGGCTTGCTGTTTATGAAAAAGTCTGAAGACCTTGAAGCGAAGCTTGCTGCTAAAGGATAATTAATCCGTTCACGGTTCAGGAAGCGGTATCGACTGAGTTTTGTCAGAACGGATCTTCCTGTTTACTATATGTGCGAGACCGTGAGCTATTTTCATATTCACTATCATGAATACTATCCCGGTAACGCATGAGATTACGGATGCGGTATTCCAATCCATAAGTCCAGCACATTTTATGAGTATAAGAATACTGATCGGCAGGCAGATGGAACTTGTTATCACACACGGAATATATTTTCTGATGTATATCGAATGACCGATGTGGATGAAGAAATGGCCGGTCAAAGACATAAATATACCAAACCATAGCCCAAAGAGAATATCATTCGGGAAATAGTATGCCAAAAGACTTACTCCGAAGAAGGGGATGAATTCTTCATAGACAGCAAGGGTAAAACCTGTGTGTGTCATGCCACGGTAAGTATTCATCACCTTTGGAAAACGATCGAAAAGATATATGTTTCTCTTAAAGAACCAGACAAAACCTGCAATCTCTTCCATATCATGAAAGATAAATATGATTGGTAAGAGCAAGATGTATTCTCTCATACGTACCTCCGCACAACTGACACAAATGTATCTTTTAGCCATATTAACGTTGAACACTTGGAATGTAAACAGAATGGATCAAAGATACACTAAATTGCGAAAAAGTGTCACTTATTCTAAAAAAATTTTAATATGCTGTTGACAACGTAAAACAGAAGAAGTATTCTAAACCTAATTTTTTTGAAATATTTATTTGAAACCGTTTTTTAGAGGTGTTCATTATGTGTTGCTTCGTAACCAAGTATTCATATATCGATTATGGAACCGTGAACGCGATTTGCGCGCATGGTTTTAGAGGAGTGTATGAATTTAGGCGATATAAGTGTTACGGAGAAGCGTAGAATAAGAGTATAGTATTGCGATACTTGCCACCTATCTTTTCCGGATAGGTGGTTTTTTTATAGCAGTGCCGTTGGTCTGACAAAGCTGACCGGCAACTTGCGGGCGAGAATGGTGTGATTTCATCTTCGATACTCGATTAGGTGTTTAGAAGGGAGGATATTATGGATTTAATATTGTTACTTGGGAGTGGCGCCGTCGGAAAGATGACGGTCGGACAGGAACTTATGAAGATAACTGATTTCAGGCTTTTTCACAATCATATGATGATAGAGCCTGTCATAGAGATCTTTGGTGGATTACCCAGAGACCTGGTCAATAAACTCAGGGATGAGATATTTGATGAGTTTTTAAAAACAGACTATCAGGGAATGATCTTTACATACATGATGGCATTTGATGTCCCGTCAGAATGGGAATATATAAAGAGTCTTTCCGATAAATTTGAAGCCTCAGGAGGTACAGTATATTATGTGGAACTCGTGGCCGATCAGGAGGAGAGATTAAAGAGGAATAAATCTGAAAACCGTCTGAAGAGCAAGGCCTCCAAGAGAGATCTTGAAATATCTGACAGCAGACTTCTGTATGAGGATGAGCACTACAGACTGGTGAGCAATGATGGTGAGGTTCCTTTCAAAAACTACATAAAGATCGATAACACTCATCTTGCTCCGGACGTTGTGGCATCTATGATCAAGGAGCAATTTGCTCTTCTGGATAAAAGCAAAAGAGAGCTGCTCAAAAGGATCATGTTAAGAGAAGTGACCGAAGAGGAGATCCCTGAACTTTACGCTATGCAGATAAAGAGCTTCATGCCTTTGTACGAGAAATATCATGATGAGGGTTCACCTGCGATAGAACCGATAGAAAGAATAAAAAGAAGATTTGCTGTAGAAAACAGAAAATACTTTTTTATCATGAAGGATGGAGCGAGAGTCGGAGCTATAAATATCGGGCATAACGATCCGAATGAGAAAAAGGTGTCATTCATAAGTCCCTTATTTATCTTACCTGAATTTCAGAACAGAGGGATAGGATACGCGGCTATACAAAAGGCATTTGAACAGCTTCCGGAGGTAACTACATGGAAGCTTGAGACTATCCTTCAGGAACCGGCCAACTGTCATCTGTACGAAAAATGCGGATTCGTCCGTGTGGGCGAAGATAAAGTCATAAATGATAAGATGACGCTTATAGATTATGAGTTACAACTCTGATAAGTAAGTGAGATCAATAGAAGTCCGGAATATTATTAAACGCAATTGCTTATTGCTCTTACTACAACAGTGTGACAACAGTGAAAATATAAAGGAGTAGTTGTGAATAAAAACGATAAAAAGAAAAAAGAAAAACTGTCCTTTGCCGCAACGATGAAAAACTCGTGGTTTGCCATGAAGCTTGCAGCAGCGATCTGCCCGAGCTTTATCGTGCATACTTTCATAATGTGGCTCATCGGACAGAGTGAATGGGTATTCTTTGATGGAGTATTCATGAAGGTCATCGTTAATTACCTGTCAGAAGGCAGAGACTTTAAGAGCATTTTAAGCTTCATACTGATATGCGGCTTGATATTCTGCATTCTTTCCATATACAACGACTATGTGGATAATGTAGTCTATCCCTTAAAAACGAACAGGCTTTACGGGGGAATCTATAGAAAACTCTATGCCAAAGCAAAAAATGTGGAGCTTTCATGCTACGAGGATCCTGATTTCTATAACCGCTATACCATGGCAATGGATGGAGCGGAGCAGAAGGTAGTAGCCGTTATCAAAGGGATGATAGGTGCCGTCATAGGTGCCGTGGCTTCTGTATTAGTATTTTATATGATGTATGATATCGATCATTATGCGATGCTTTTCATCATTTCACCGCTGATCGGAAATTTCATATTCGGAAATCTCAAGAATAAATATGAGTATAAAAGATATACGGACCAGGCTCCCAATGAGAAGGTATTGAACTATGTCAGCCGTATGATGTATCTTCCCGATGGTGCGAAAGAGATCAGACTTTCTAATGTGTTCTCTCTTATGAGGAAACAATACAGGGAAGCTACGGTAAATAACGTAAAGGTTGCGGGCAAATACGCATTCCAAAACGCACATATGAGCTTCTGGCGTATCACCTTTACCTTTACTGTTATTTTTGAAGGTGTGCTGCTTTATGCGATCTACCGAAACAGAGTCACAGGAACCATTACGCTGGCAGAGCTTACCATTATGGCGAGTCTGATGGTTGCCATGACATGGATACTTATCCGAGTATTTGAAAATGTCATGGAAGTTCTTAAAAACGGCATGTATATGAATAATCTCAGGAGATTCCTTGAGTATGAGGAAAAGATACCGGAGGATTTTGACGGTGAGATGCCCGACGCCGACTTTAAGAGCCTGGAGTTTAAAAACGTTTCTTTTTCCTATAAGGATAAGGAGATCATCCACGATCTTTCTTTTAAGATAAATAAAGGCGAGATCGCTGCTCTTGTGGGACATAACGGAGCCGGAAAAACCACGATCATCAAGCTTATGCTAAGGCTCTACGATCCTGATCAGGGTATGATCCTGTATAACGGAAAAGACATAAAGACATATAACCTGAAGGCTTACAGGGATATCTTTGCAACCACATTCCAAGATTTTAAACTCTTTGGTATGACGGTGAAGGAAAATGTCCTTATGGGAAGGCATTATGAAAATGAGAATGAGCTGGTAAAGGAAGCGCTGAAAAAGGCTGATGTCTTAGACAGGATCCTTGAACTTGATAATGGGATCGAATCGGTGATGACAAAAGAATTTGATGAAGATGGCTGTGTGCTTTCGGGTGGTGAGAGTCAGAAGGTGGCAGTGGCCAGGACCTTTATAAAGGAAGCGCCAATGAAGATATTTGACGAACCTTCAAGCGCACTCGATCCGATAGCTGAGTATGAGCTGTTCAACAGTATCATCGCTGAAGGTCAGGACCATACTATGCTCTTTATCTCTCACAGGCTTTCATCAGTAAAGAACTGTGACAAAGTCTTTATGCTGGAAAAAGGAACTCTCATCGAAGAGGGAACCCATAAAGAACTCATGGAGCAGAACGGTAGTTATGCTGCCATGTATAAAAAACAGGCGATGAATTACCTCGCTATAGAGAACGAAGAGGAGGTGATCGCATAATGAAATATGTACCTAAAGAAGAAAGACAGAAAACGAAGCAGTCTGTAAAGACAGTTTTTTCAAACAATTTTTATATGTTAAAGCTTATCTTTTCCGCTTCACCGGCATTTGTACTGATTCAGGCTGCGGACGCGATAAGGGGCCAGTTATCCATATTCTTCGAGCATACGGTGCTTATAGGTTATGTTCTGGAAGCGGCGGAATTCGGTTATCCGTTTGAACGGGTTGCGGGAGTAATTCTCCTGCTTGCGGCTCTTATAACTATCGGAATGGTCTTTACGGTATATCAGGGTGAATATGTGTCTGAAAAGAAAAGGCCGATAGTTCGTGAAAAGATCAAAATGAAGCTTTATGAAAAGGCAAGAGATATGGATCTTGAGTGCTATGATGATCCTGAATTTTATAACAGTCAGGTCCTTGCCATTTCGCAGATCGATGATCAGATTGACAGGGTCATGAAATTCGTGATCGATACGCTGAGTGGACTTGCAGCCTTTACTTCAACTGCGATCTATTTCATTTACAAGGATAAGTCTGCGATCTTCTTTGCACTGGGAGCGTTTATCTTCTCGATGATCTTTGAGCAGTTATACAATAAGCAGAATTATCTTTCCAAGATCGAGAGCATACCGGCGTCAAGAAAAAGAGATTATATAAAAAGGATATATTATCTTAATGACTATGCTAAGGAGATAAGACTGAATCCCGGTGTTTCGGATGTCTTAATGGAGCGCTTTGAAGCTGCTAATGACGAGGTATACGCTGTCGAGAAAAAATATGCATTAAAGAAATGGTTTTTCGGATTTATGAGACGATATGTCTGCAACGCCTTTTTTTCGGATGTATTGTTCATAGGTTATCTTGTATATCAGGCAGCCGTACTTCACAGTATTTCCTTTAGTACCGTGGCTATCCTGTATGCATCTTTCGGAAGACTTAAGAATAGCATGAGAGTATTCTCAGAGACTTACCCTTTTGCCTGCGAGACAAGCTTATATGTGAACAAGATAAAAGAGTTCCTGAATTATGAGCCTAAGATCGTATCAAAGGAAAATCTTGAACCTTCAAATAAGGCCAAAGAGATAGAGCTTGATAATGTATCTTTTGCTTACGGCAAAAACAAGGATATGCTCATAAAGGATATGAACCTGCATATCAAGCCCGGCGAGAAGATCGCACTTGTAGGCTATAACGGTGCCGGAAAAACAACGTTGGTGAAACTCCTGATGCGGCTTTATGACACCAAAGGCGGTGTGATCAAGGCAGACGGAAGGGATATCCGGGAATATGATGCTAAAAAGTACCGCGATACCATCGGTACCGTATTCCAGGATTTCCAGATATTTGCAGGAACCGTAAAAGAAAATGTGGTACTCGATGTGGCTGATGGGATTGAAGATGAAGGTATTAAAAAGGCACTTTCACAAAGCAGTCTTATGGAACGCATCGACAGATTCAAAAATGGTCTGGATACGGAACTTACCACAGAGTTTGCCGAGGAGGGTGTAAACCTTTCAGGCGGTGAGAGCCAGAAGCTTGCGATATCCAGAGTATTTTATAAGAATGCGGGGCTTATGATACTCGATGAGCCTTCGAGCGCACTCGATCCTATAGCGGAATACCAGCTGAATCATGCAATGATCGAGGCGACAGGAGATAAGACAGTCATATTCATATCCCACAGACTATCAACCACACGTATAGCCGACAGGATCATCATGCTGGAAAAAGGACGCATAGTAGAGCAGGGAACACACGATGAGCTGTTATCCATGAACGGAAAATATGCTCAAATGTGGAAAGTACAGGCGGGCGCATATATCGCCGTATAATCTAAGTTGCCCATGATAAAAAACGGATCAAGCTTGCTTGATCCGTTTTTTTAACTTAGTGACGTTATTATTTGATTATCACACTAAAGCAGTCTTTATTTATTTTGATCTCGGATTTGTATCCGAAGTTATCGAGAATATTTTTGGTGATCGAAAGTCCAAGACCTGAGCCTTTCTTCTCACTTCTGCTGGGATCCCCTTTTATAAAAGGCTCCCAAAGCTTGTCGGGTTTTACATCTACGGGTTCACATGGTGTGTTCTCGATAATAAATTCCTTTTTGCCCGCACGTCCCTGCTTAGTATATATTCGTATTTTACCGCCTTCCTTTGTGTATGTGGCAGCGTTGCAAAGGAGGTTATCAATGATACGTTCTATATAAGCTTTATCAGCTTTTTTGGTATAGGAATCCTCGATCGAAAGGCTTATATCTTTTTCTTTGAGCATTGGTTCGATATGTTTTGCCTGGGCCTTTGCTATCTCACAAAAGTCTATGAGCTCATTCTTGTTTTCACTGTGTTCATCCTCGAGTTTTATAAGTCTCAGAATATCATTTATGATATTGTTCATATATTCTGTGTTTTCAAGTATCGCGTCTGCGTAGTGCTCGCGCTTATCTGTCTGCACGTTTTCTTTAAGATTCTCAGCATAACCGGCCATTGCAGTAAGCGGAGTTTTAAGATCGTGAGCCATTGAATTCATCAATGCTGTTCGGTAGTCTTCGGTTATATAGAAAGATTTAAGCTTGCTGAAATTAAATGATGAGATCATCAGACATCCGACAACATCCACAAGCAGGAAAATAATACCGATCACAACAAAAAGAGAGGCGTATGACTTAGTGAAATTATCATTAATAATATAATGAAGCACATATTTATCTCCGTTTGTGTCGGTGTATTCCCTGGATGACTGAACAATACTGTCAAGCGGGCCGGATGTTTTCAGTACTTCATCGGTCTTATAATACGAACCGACGTATATTAAAAATGAGCTTACATCTTTGGCGCCAAGTTTCTTGCTCACTCCGTCATCTGTATAATGCTCAACGGCTTGGGAAGAAAGATCGGGTGTATCAAATTCAATGGTCATCATTTGGGAGTTATCATCTGTGTCAAGGGACTCCTCTGTCAACATCTCTGATGCAAGTATAGTTATATAAGAGTCTTGTTCAACGATGATATTCTCCGGATAGAATTGATTTGTTTCAGTATCGATCACTCCGTTTTTCATAGTTATCCTATAGTAATTTTTCTTTTGAGGAGAAAGATATTCAAGTGCCGAATCGGCATAAAAGTCCATATCGTTCTGCCGGATCTTCTTTAATTCATCTGAAGAATCCATGAAATCCGGGCTTAGGGTATATACATTTCTTTCTCGCTCGTCGGAGTTTTCATTTGTGCTTGAAATGAGCAGATATCCCCTGGCGGAGCTGTCGATAATGGTATTTCCATCAGCATCTGTAAAATAGGCGAATGATTTTGCTCCTGGGATCTTATAATTCAGTGTAGCATCCTTGATGGAGAGTTTCAGCTGAAGGAGTCCCATTTGTTCGCTCATAGGCCCTTCAGAAAGTGCTTTTGAAATATAACTATCATCGAGCAAAGAGTTGATATGTGAATTCATGACGGAATTCGAATTATAGTGAAGAAGTATTATTGCGATGATCAAAAGTATAGCGATTATCGGTATAGATATCAGAAATCTGGAAATAAAAACCTGAAAAAAGTTTTTCCTTTTATGCTTGATCATTATAAGCCCTCCGGTACTATTCGCTGAGCTTATATCCTTTAGAGATGACTGTTTTTATCTGTTCACCGGCACTGCCTAAGGATTTTCTCAGCTTTTTAATATGGTTATCTACGACTCTGTCCCCGCCTTCATACTCATAGCCCCAGATCGCATTAAGAATGGAATCGCGACTTACAACCCAGTTCTTATGATCTGCGAGATATTTGAGCAGTTCGAATTCTTTATTGGCAAGATCGACCTTTGCGCCGTTTGCGGTGACTTCCATGCTGTTCGGATTGATCCGGATCTTTCCGATAGTTATGGTTTCATCTATCACAGTGCCCTTTGCTCTGTTTAACAGAGCGATGCATTTTGCGTACAGCTTAGCAAGCGAAAAGGGCTTGGTAATGTAATCGTCGCAGCCTGTTTCAAAACCCAGAAGAACGTCTTCTTCCAGAGTCCTGGCCGTAAGAAAAATGACGGGGACATCACTTTTCCTGCGTATCATTCTGCATAACGAAAAGCCATCTAAGTACGGGAGCATCACATCAAGAAGTATCAGATCATATTCATTCTCTGACAGCATCTTTTCAGCAACAATTCCGTTTTCGGCAGAGAAAACCTCGAAGTCATTGTCTGTCTTTGACGTGAAATAATCTTCGATGATCTCTCTTATCTGTGAATCGTCTTCGACACAAAGCATTCTGTATTTCATCAGTCGACCTCATTTCATGCTTTATCTTAATGGAGGGATGTATCCTTCGTGTATCCTCCGGGTAATATTTCAATATTTAAGTATAAATGTCGCTAACTTCCTCACACCCGGTAGCCTTGTCTGACGGTGTTTAAGTGAGCCTTATGCAGTTCTCGAAAATGCAGATATAGAATAGGAACGTCCCGCCAGGACGGCGGGACGAGTTCACAACGCCACATGGATGTGGCGTGTGAACGTTTCCGGAAATATTTCATAG
>JAEEGJ010027752.1_pt1 | contig 11337 bp, 14 predicted proteins | sample 8958761 | NCBI WGS metagenome assembly JAEEGJ01 (sample SAMN16246546, study PRJNA631951) | gut metagenome | biome: gut microbiome; feature: rumen; material: RS-attached | host: Bos | place: Iran: Karaj | collected 2018-10
GGTCCTGGCTCCGATCGGCGCAAGACTCTCCGAAGCATTTGCCGGCTTCCTGATCATGCTGTTCAACACGCCGTTTGGCAAGGTGCTGGTCCCGATCTTCTGCGCGGTCTATCCGTACATCGTCATCACCGGCATGCACTTCAACCTGATGGCTGTTGCCATGGCAATCGGCCAGAAATATGGCAAGAACCCACTGACACATCCAGCCGGATTCCTGTTCCAGTATACTCAGGCTGCCGCCTGTCTGGCTGTCGCCCTCAAGGCGAAGAACGCCGACCGCAGATCGCTGGCTCTGTCCTGTGCGTTCTCTGACGCCGTCCCGGGTATCTCTGAACCTGGTATGTACGGTATCACCTTCAAATACAGAAAATCACTGTATTCTGCCATGATCGGCTCAGCTGTTGGCGGTATCATCTGTGCTGTGCTGAACGTCGGTTCCTATGCCGGCGGTCCGCCAAACATCTTTACGTTCCCGGTATTCATCAACCCGGCACCGGTACCGAATGCCATGGCCGATCTCAGGAACATTATCATCGCTGTCGTGGTCGCATCAGTCGTCACTTTCGCTCTTACGATGGTCTTCTACAAGGATGATGAAGCAGATGCCATCGATGCCCAGGGCTAATTGATGGCTAAATTTCCAAAGAACTTTCTATGGGGCGGCGCAACTTCCGCCGCCCAGATAGAAGGCGGCAGATGCCTGGATGGCAAGGGTCTGTGTCATCTGGATTATGTCTATTTCCGCGGTCCGAAGACGCCTTGCAACTTCATGCTGAAGAAAGACCTGGAAAAGGCAAGAGCTGAAGAAACGACGCTGAACTTTCCGAATCGAAGGGGTATCGATTTCTTCCATCGTTACAAGGAAGATATCGCGCTTCTTGCTGAAATGGGTTTCAAGTCCTTCCGCATGTCGATCTCCTGGACCAGGCTGTTTCCGACCGGTCTGGAAGAAACGCCGGATCCGGAAGGCGTTCGGTTCTATCACGATGTATTCGCGGAATTGCACAGGTACGGGATAGAACCTCTGGTCACGATGATCCATTACGAACTTCCGATCATTTTTGTCGAGAAGTATGACGGCTGGGTTTCGCCCGAGGTCATTCCTTACTGCTTCAGGTATCTGAAATTCCTGATCGATGAATACAAAGATGAAGTAAAATACTGGCTGACTTTCAATGAGATCAACAATACGATCAACTTCCTGCCTGACAATATGCCGGATGAGTACTTCCAGGATGCCTACCAGCATCTGCACAATCAGTTTGTCGCTTCGGCCAAGGCCGTCAAGATCGGTCATGAGATCGATCCCGACAACATGATCGGCTGTATGATCTGCGGCATCACCTATTACCCGCATACCGATGATCCCAAGGATATCCTGTTCAACCGGCACAAATGGGAAAAGGGCATCTTCTACTGCGGTGATGTGCAATGCTTCGGCTACTATCCGACCTATGCCAAGAGGCTCTGGGATGAGCACAATGTGAAGCTCGACGTTACGGAAGAGGACCTGAAGGATCTCAAGGAAGGAACCATCGATATCTATACCTTCTCCTACTACATGTCACAGTCTGTGACGACCCACAAGGGTGAAGAGGTCACCAGGGGTAACATGTCTACCGGTACCAGGAATGAATACATCCAGTATTCCGACTGGGGCTGGGGCTTTGACCCGGACGGTCTGCAGTATTATCTGGAGATGATCTACAACAGATATGAAAGACCGCTGATCGTCACTGAAAACGGTCTGGGAGCATATGATACCGTGGAGGAAGACGGATCCATCCATGATGATTACCGTATCGATTACTTCAGGAAACATATTGCTTCCATGAAGAAAGCAGTTGAAAACGGTGTCGATCTCTTAGGTTATACGACCTGGGGTCCGATCGACCTGGTCGCTGCTTCAACAGGCGAGATGAGAAAACGTTACGGTTTCATTTATGTCGACAAACATGACGACGGGACCGGAACACTGGCCAGAAGCAGGAAGGATTCCTTCTACTGGTACAAGAAGGTCATTGCTTCTAACGGCGAAGATCTGGAATAAAGCAACGATAAGGTGCGGATAACGGAACCGCACCTTCTTTATAATCAAAAACAATTATGAATATGGTATTATTTTATGGGGGTTTAATATGTTATTTTCAAAAGTACCCGCTTATCTGATAGACAGTGAAAATGTCGGTTCGACCTGGACGCACCTTCTTCAGAACGATGAGAAATTCGAACTCTATATCTGTGTGACCGAGAATGCGAAGAGTCTTAACTTCTCCCTTCTCAAGGAACTCACTGAAGAACGCCGCCGCAGGATCCACATCATCGAATGTGAACCGGGCAAAAACTCCCTTGATTTCTATCTCTCTTCTTATCTGGGTTATCTGATCGGCAAGGACAGACATTCGTCTTACATTGTCGTATCACAGGATACCGGTTATGATCATGTCATCGAATATTGGAAAAATGAGGGTTATGATGTCAAGCGCATCAACACCAAACCGAAAGCAGAAAAGAAGATTGCAAAGACAGGAAAGCCGAGAAAAAAGGAAGAGGAAAAGCCTGCCGAGCGCAGGGATTCCGAGACCAGGGTGATTCCGAAAAAAGAGGTTGAAGCACCCAAAGCTGCTGCTGTGCAGCAGAATCAGCCAAAGCCCGTGTCTTCCAAAAAGGAAAAGAAAGCAAAGAAAGACAATTCCGCAAAGAAGACCGCTCCTGCCCCTGCTGTTGTCAAGACAGAAGGCCATCAGGATATGCTGAAGAGGCTTCTGAAGGATCATCCGGAGAACGAGATCGAAGAGATCATCAGGTATCTGGACAAGGTCCCTGCCGAGAAGCGTGAGGACAAGAACTATATCTACCGCGGACTTGTGAGAAAGTTCAAACGGGACAAGGGTCTTGCGATCTATACGCTGATCAAGAAAGAACTGGGGAATTATTATCGTCTGTCAGAAACAGAGACTGCCTGAGCGCAGTCTTTTCTTTTGTCCGTTTTTTTACCCAGGCTCATCATTCAGATGAAATAGGATGAAGTCAAGGAGGTAAGAAAGATGAGAAAAGCTAAGAGGATCGATGAACTGCATATCGGTCAGAAGATCTATGTGAAGGATCAGACAGATGAGAAGGAATTCACTGTCAGATCCCTGGAGGACAAGTTTGTGCCTTATGTCATCGCGACGGACAACAGCTGTCATTCGATCAGAAAGGGGATCTGGATCAGCGACTGAAACATTTGTAGCGTATCGTTGTCCCCGCAAACGTTTTTTCATTTATAATGAAGATGGAGGACATTTCGTATGGACGTTAATGAATTGAAGAACCATGCACTGAATATCCGCAGAAATATCGTGCAGATGGTTTATAATGCGCAGTCAGGACATCCGGGAGGATCTTTGGGCAGTGCCGATATCCTGACATATCTCTATTTTGAGGAAATGAACATCAACAAGGACAATGTTGCCTCGACTGACAGGGACAGATTCATCCTGTCAAAGGGACACTGTTCACCGGGCTTGTATGCAGTGCTTCAGGAAGCCGGTCTGATGAATGAGGATCTCATGAGCTTCCGTCAGATCAATTCCAAGCTGCAGGGCCACCCCAACATGAACTACATCGACGGTGTCGACATGTCGACAGGTTCTTTAGGACAGGGCATCTCCTGTGCCGTGGGCATGGCCATCGCCAACAAGCTCGACAACAACGGCAACAGGGTCTATGCCTTAGTCGGTGACGGCGAATCCGAAGAAGGTCTGGTATGGGAAGCTTTGATGGCGGCCTGCCACTACAAGCTGGATGACCTGTGCGTGATCTTCGATGTCAACGGATTACAGATCGACGGCAATGTGCAGGATGTCATCGGACCTCTGCCGTTAAAAGAAAAGGCGGAAGCGTTCGGTGCAGCGACCATCGAGTGCGACGGCAATGACTACGAATCACTCAAGAAGGCTTTTGATTTCGCAAGGAATACCAAAGGCGTGCCGACAGTCATCATAGCCCATACCGTCAAGGGCAAGGGCGTTTCCTATATGGAAAACAACTACGCATGGCACGGAGCAGCTCCGAAAGAGGAAGACTTCAGGATTGCGATGGAAGACTTAAAGGAGGTCAGATAATATGGCACAGGAGACAAGGAACGCCTATGGCGAGAAATTAGCTGAACTGATTCAGAAAGATGAGAAGATCATCGTCCTGGATGCCGACCTGACAAAGTCGACCAAGACGATCGAAGCCAAGAAGGTATGTCCGGAGAGACACTTCAATGCCGGTATTGCCGAGTGCAACATGATGGGCATGGCTGCCGGTCTGGCTGCTTCGGGCAAGACGGTATTTGCTTCATCCTTTGCGGTCTTTGCGACAGGCAGAGCTTTTGAGATCATCAGAAACTCCATCTGTTATCCGGAACTCAACGTCAAGGTCTGTGCGACCCACGCGGGTCTCTCTGTCGGTGAAGACGGTGCCTCCCATCAGGCCTGTGAAGATGTCTCGCTGATGAGAAGCCTGCCCAATATGAAGGTATTCGTGCCCTGTGACCAGTTTGAGACCAAGGCAGTCATCGAATATGTCTCGAAGATCAAGGGTCCCTGCTATGTCAGAATGGGCAGAGGCAAGGTCGAGGATGTCTATAACGAGAATACGGTCTTTGATTTCGACAAAGTCGATGTCTTAAGAAAAGGAAACGGCGATGTGCTGCTGCTGGCGATGGGACTGATGGTCCAGGAAGCACTCAAGGCAGCGGAAGAACTCGATGCGACCGTCGTCAATGTCTCTTCGATCAAACCGATCGATGAGGAAGGCATCAGGGAACTTCTGAAGTCACACAAGAGAGCCTACACCTGTGAGGAACATTCCATCATCGGCGGTCTGTTCTCAGCGGTCGCCGAGATCAAGGCGAAGACCGATATCTGCACGCCTGTCACCCCGATCGGCGTCAACGATGTCTTCGGTGAATCAGGCAAGATGAAGGATGTCTTACAGAAATTCGGTCTGACGGCGGAACATATCATCGAAGTCGTTAAGGGTTAAACGATTCATATGAAAAAAGCACTTCATTTGAAAAGAAGTGCTTTTTGTTTGCGTAAAAAAGAGTCTTTTCAGACTCATTTTTCTTTATTGACAGACTCCTGATAGGTCTCCAGGATCAGACCGTCGTTGATGTAGGCATTGAGATATTTGGGTTTCAGCTGCTTCTCATAGTCATCGGTCAGGACCTTGTATTCCGGAATGGAGGCGATGATCATGTTGGGGATGATCAGACTGTCATCTGTCTTTCCTTCGACATAGGTCACATAGACATCGCCTTTGGGGATGGATGTCTGATGGGTGGAGAATTTCTCGATGATCGAAGCCTTGTGTTCGACCATGTCATTGTCATAGATGATCGCATCCAGCTTCCAGTAAACGTGGTTCTTCAGTTTCGCATCCCTGCCGAAGCGGACGAAGCTTCCGTCTTTGATACGGGCCAGAGCGACATCGCCGTTGGATACGGCTTTGCGGATCAGCCTCTTGTCGGCATTGAGGTCATACCAGGTGTAAAGGCTCGTCAAAACAAAGAGGAAGGCCACGAATCCCACCATGACCGGAATTTTATTGGCGGTCCAGACTTCTCTGTATTTCAGCAGTAAAAGGATCGAGAGGATCTCACAGATGACGACGATGCTTAGAAAGATCGTCGATTTTCTATATAGTTTCAGTTGCATAACACTTACCTTCGTTTCTTTGATTTTATCACCAATCCAAGATTATGTGAATTGTGTGAAGATTATGTGAAAAGCGTTGAAATCAGTTTCATGTTGGTCTACAATCGAATTATAAGGAGGTTCATAAATTATATGAGCAATTTAATGTTAGGTATAATTCTGGGTCTTTGGTCAGGTGTGGCTATGGTCCTGGATTTATCCGGTTTAGGCGTTCGTACTCCTATAATTACAGGACTTTTAGCTGGTCTTTGCTGCGGTGACCTGAATATGGGTCTGCAGGTTGGTTCAGTCATGCTGATCAACAGCTTAGGTTTCTATACTTATGGTGGTGCAACGATTCCTGACTTCATCACTGGTTCCATTTTCGGTACTGTAGTTGGTGCTAAGACAGGTAATGTCGATGCTGGTATCGTCGTAGCTCAGGGTATCTCACTGCTGATGTCTGAAATGGATATCTTAGGCCGTGCTGCTACTACAGTCTTCCAGCACATGGGTGAAGCAGCTCTTGCTAAGAACGATATCCCGAAGTTTGAGTTAGACACTCTCTTAGGTGTTCTGCCTTGGGCTCTGTCAAGAATGGTCCCGGTCGTACTGGGCATGATCCTGATCGACAATGTCGTCGCCTTAACAAATTTTGCTACTTCCATCGAGTGGGTTGCAAATGGCTTGAGAGTTGTTGGTAAGGTATTACCGGCAGTCGGTTTCGCTCTGCTGTTATCTTACATGGATCTCAAGAAATACTGGCCGTTCTTCATCATCGGCTTCGTTCTTTACGCTTACGCCGGTATGGGAACAGTAGCTCTGGCTCTTGTCGGTTTAGCTGCTGCCAGCTTCTTTGTTACAGGAGGTGTTAAATAATGTCTAAAAAATTATCACAGGCCGCTTTAAAGAAAGCGTGCAACAGACATAACTGGGCATTACAGTGGTGCTGGAACTATGAAAAGATGCAGGCTGCAGGCTATGCATACGCAATGGTTCCGGTTGTCAAAGAGTTATACGACGGAACTGAAGAGCAGTGCCGTCAGCTCGAAAGACATATGCAGTTCTACAACACTCACCCGGGTTCATCAGCATTGATCTGCGGTGCAGGTGTTGCTCTTGAAGAAGGCGGACAGCCGGAAGTTCACGACAGCCTGAAGGTTGCCCTGATGGGTCCTTTGGCTGGTATCGGCGATACGATCCAGGCCGTCTTAGTCACTCCTCCGTTCAACATCATCGCTGCCGGTCTGGCAAACGAAGGTAACGCATTAGGCGCTATCCTGTTCTCCACTTTACCGGCATTGGCATTATTCATCCTCAGATGGCCGCTGTTCAACTATGGCTACAAGCAGGGTGCGAATGTCATCAACGATGTTTCCGGTGCTGGCACGATCGACAAACTCCAGATCGGCGCTAACATCTTAGGCGTTACCGTCATGGGCGGCTTCGTTCCTTCAATGATCGGTGCTACATTACCTGTCAAATTAGGTAAAGACCTGACCATCGATGGCGCTACTGTCGAAGCTCAGACTTTACAGTCTGTCTTAGACGCGATCTTCCCGTGCCTGGTTCCGCTGGGACTCACCTTCGGCTGCTACTACCTGATCAAGAACAGAAAGATGTCTCCGTTAAGAGTCATCCTGATCCTCTTCGTAGTTGCATTCGTCTTAGGTGCATTAGGCTGGATGGCTTAATCGTCTAGAAAGAAAAACGGAAAGTGCAGGTTCGTCCTGCACTTTTTCTTTTAAATCATGTAAACGCTTACTGATTATGTTAGAATAATAAGCGGAGGTAATGTTACGTTATGATCAAACATTTAAGAATTGATAATAGACTGATCCACGGTCAGGTTGCCGTTACCTGGATGAACTCCATCGGCGCCGACAAGATCATCGTCTGCAACGATAAGGTCGCTGCCGATCCGATCCAGAAGATGGCCCTGCCGATGGCTGCCAGAGGAAATACGGTTTACGTATTCTCCATCGAAGAAACCATCAACTATGCCAAGGAACATCCGGATGAGACGATGTTCATCATTTGTAAGTTCCCGACGGATGCGCTGGCTATTCTGGAGTCCGGTCTGGAAGTCGAAGAAGTCAATGTCGGCAATGCCGCACCGATCCAGGGCACGCAGTATGTGATGGTCACCAAATCCATCGCTGTCACCAAGGAAGATGCCGAGTGCTACCGCAAGATCGCCGAGATGCGCGGAGGCGTTTTGAACAGCCGTCTGACGACGATGAACGAGACCGAGAACTTCCTGGAACTCTTAAGCAAGAACGGTCTGTAAGATCATCTGCCGATTCATGTATATCAAGGAGCGAAAGCTCCTTTTTCTTTTTGTATCCGATCATGACGGAACGAAACAGGGATATGCTATGATATTGTCATGGAAACAAAATATGTCTATCTTCCCATCGAAGATATAGAAACAGAAGGCAGATTCCTGAAAGCGATCTGCTTCAAACCGAAGACGGCACCGATCGTTATGATCGTTGTGGGGATTCTGATGTTCATTCCCAGGATCTTTCTTTTGGCTCTTCTGGGCCTGTTCTTTATTGCGATGAGCGTGATGGTGCTCTTTCTGGTCAAGGATTATAAAGTGCTGGATATTTTTGATCAGGGCATCATGATCTATGGCGACAAGGAAGCCAGGACCGCCTGCTTCATTCCGTTCGATGACATCAAGACATGGACGGTCAAAAGAGACAACGGACATGATACGGCAGAATTCACTTTGCAGGATGGCAGCGTGATCATCAAGGATTCCTTCGAAGTCGATAAAGCCTATCGGACGCTGTACGGTCTGATCAAAGAGAAAGAAGAGAAATACATCAAGATGCAGAAGGATCGGGAAAACCAGTTGTCGATTCCCGATGCCATGGAAAACATCCGCAACCGTTTCTTCAAAAAATAATCATTCGGCAGAATGATTATTTTATTGATAGCGGTACTGGGCGGGAAGCTTGTTTTTTAGGATGCCTTTGCTGACGATGCCGAAGCCCAGAGGGAAATCATCTACGCACACCAGGACCATCCCGTTGGCATGGCGGTCTCTGACATCCAGGGTCTCTCCTTTGAGATACTTCAGGACCCGCTGGTCTTCCAGAGAAAGATTCAGGACGTTGTCATACTGCTTGTGGCCGATGGCTTTCGCCAGAGCGTAGGACGGCTCGAAGCGGTCGTGGGAAGATTCTCCCAGATAGAGTCCGGAACGGAGTATCCTCAGACCGGACAGATCGATGCCGGTATCCGGTTCGAGATAGAAGCGGTCTTTGCGGCTGACGATGCGGCCTTGCGATAAATCGAGATCAAAATGTTCCAGGCAGGGGAACGTGTTTTCATAATGACTGACCGGAGTGTCGGCTTCCGATCGGGTTTCGCCTTTCTGCAGCAAAGCGACGAAATGACCTTCGCCTTTGATCTTATGCGGATAGAGTCGGACACAGTCTTTTGTGTTTTCACTCAGGCCGGAAACGAAAGAACCGATCTTTCTTATCGGCAGTACATGAAGATCGGGATATTCATTTAACGCCGACTCGATCACTTCTTCGTTTTCTTTCCTGCTGAAAGTACAGGTACTGTAGACGAGACAGCCTCTCGGTTTCAGGAGTCTTACGGCTTTGCGAAGCAGCTCTTTCTGTATCGGAACATAATGATCGTTTCCTTTTTCCAGCCAGCTTCTGATAAGCTTCCTGTCCTTGCGGAACATGCCTTCTCCTGAACATGGGGCATCGATGAGTATCTTGTCGAAGTAACCGGTGAAACGGTCCAGACGGTCGATCTCTTCGGCCATGACGATACAGTTTTTCACGCCCTGGTTTTCGATGTTCCTAAGTAGGACCTGCGCTCTTGACACGGAGATGTCATTTGCGAAGAGGACACCTGAACCTTGCATCTTGTCGGCGATCTTCAGCGTCTTTCCGCCGGGAGCTGCACAGAGATCCAGGACCCGGTCTCCTTTTGCGATTGGCAGCACCTGCGCCGGAAGCATCGCGCTGGCCTCCTGGATATAGTACAAGCCTGCGTAGTAGTAAGGATGTCTGGTAGGGTCGTCCGTTTCTTCATAATAGAACCCGTCATCGCTCCAGGGGATGGAAGTCAGGGTAAAAGGATTGATTCTGAGAAAATCATGAACCGCGGTCTTGCGGGTATTCAGACGCAGGCTGCGGATATTGTCACGCGTAAAACAGGCGAGATAATCTTGCAGTTCTTCGCCTAAGAGTTCGCGCATCTGTTCAAGATAAGCCTCAGGCAGTTCGATCATACTTTCATCTTAACAAATTCTGTGAGGAATCTTGCGATTTTTGGTGAATAATGTATGGGACCTGCTTAAGATGAAATGCCAGAGATGCGGAAATGAAGATCCGGCTTATTTCTATGAAGGACACAAGGGCTGTTATTGCCGGAAATGTGTGCGTTTTTCCCGTATCCTGCTGGAAGAAGAGATGGAAAGACCGGACTATGAAGTAGCGATCGGTGCGGATGAATACCGTTTCGATTACCGGCTGACCGACAGACAACGGGAGGCTTCCAGAGCCTGTCTTGCCTCATTAGCTTATGCGGATGTCCTGCTGCATTGCGTTTGCGGGGCAGGAAAGACGGAGATCGTCGTAGAAAGCATCAGTCACTATCTTTCGAAAGGATGGAAAGTCGCTTATGCGATCGCGCGCAAGGAGGTGGTCATCGAACTGTCGCAGCGATTTGCGAAGATTTTTCCAAACGCGGAAGTGACGGCAGTCTACGGGGGACATCACGAGAAGCTGACAGGGGATTCGATCATCTGCGCCTGATCTTTGAGAACACAGGATTGAAAATGAATGACGGCCTGAAGATGAAGGAACAGCTGATTCAGGAAGGAGCTTCTGCCGAGGAAAGAAAAAGGATGTCAGGCAATTATGAGCATGAGGGTCCTCCATTAAAGAAAGCGCTGATCGTCGACGATGTCCTGACGACAGGTTCTTCATTGTATGGGGCTTTCCTGGCGATGAAACCGCATGTCCGAAAGGTCAGACTGATGGTGCTTGCTAGAGCGCATAACTTTACATTAGTGGATTCCTATGTGTTATAATAATCATCAAAGGAGAATAACGATGTTGGGAAAAGTGAAGAGATTCAATAAGGTTAAGGGATTTGGCTTCATTACAGCAGATGATGGTCGTGACGTCTTTTTCCATTATTCTCAATTGCTTATGGATGGCTATAAAACCATCGCTGAGGGTGCACCAGTTGAATTCGAATTAGTTGAAGGCGATCGAGGCCTTCAGGCTCATGAAATAAAAGAAATAAAAGATGAGTAGTAAGTAAAAAGTCTGCCGGCATGGCAGGCTTTTTATTATACCGTATATGATATAATTGTTTTAGAATTGGAGAAGAAGATGGGTATTTTTGATAAACTTTTTAACAGCGATCAGAAGATGCTGGAAAAGATAGAAAAAGCGGTCCGTCCAGTGGATGATCTTAAGGATGTCATGGCTGCTCTTTCTGATGAGGAACTGAAACATAAGACCGTAGAATTCAGGGAACGGCTGGCCAACGGGGAAACATTGGATGATATCCTGGTCGAGGCGTTTGCGGTAGCCAGGGAAGCGGCACGAAGGGTGATCGGAGAGTATCCGTTCTTCTGCCAGCTGGAAGGCGCCTATGTCCTGCATCAGGGCGATAT
>JAEEGJ010027757.1_pt1 | contig 11335 bp, 8 predicted proteins | sample 8958761 | NCBI WGS metagenome assembly JAEEGJ01 (sample SAMN16246546, study PRJNA631951) | gut metagenome | biome: gut microbiome; feature: rumen; material: RS-attached | host: Bos | place: Iran: Karaj | collected 2018-10
TTCATCATAAGCATACACTGCTAATGATGATATTTGAAATTTGTAATTAATGATGTTGTTTATATTGTTATTTATTCTTTGTTCCAATCGAGTTCTTTCATTAATATCGATAGGACTTGTCAATTGCAACTGCATCTGTTCTATATTGTTTTGCACATTTCTAATTGCTCTTTCCAAATCCTCCTTTTGTACGCTTCGCTCAACACGATTCCTAAAATACTCTATCAATCCGGTAACACTTTGTCCATTGCTTTCTGGGGTTGATACCACTAATTTGTAATCATGTCCATCTTCATCTGTTATTTGACAAGAAACATTCAATGTCCTATTATGTTCATCTCTTCCTCTTAATGCATTCAATAATTGCGTTTTCCCAACGCCATTAATACCAGTTATTATGGCAAAAGAAGGAATTTCTTTCCATTCAAACCCTTCCTGTATGGACAAATATCTTTCTACAATTTTTACATTCATAGTTTTACCAAATTTATGAGATACCAATTACATAATAAGATATGTTTCTTTATTCCAATTGCTTTCTATATACAGCATCCAATGTTTGGCCGTCTTTGTCTTTCCAGACCAGCCAACCGTTATTGCTGCTACCTATGCAGAAGTCTGCAGCAGTGCTTGGGCTTGGGAAAGTCTTGTCAGACTCCAATTCCAACTTATCACCATTGCTGATGGTATAATCTTTAAGAAGATTCTCACGCTTTTCTTTCCATGTAAACGATGGGACAGACGACTTGGCGATAATGCTACCCTTTAAGACAGTGAATCCATTAGCATCATAGAAACCTCTGGCATCACAACCACGCCCCTTTGTATAGAACAGATGTTCTTCCTTTGGCTTTGCTACATCAAAGATATTGCAGCCAATAAAGGAAGTAAGGAACTTCACATCTTCAAAGAATCCCTCCATATCATCCTTTCTGTATTCTGGAAGATTAGGTGCCTTAGGCGTCTGCTTGTTCTCGTTCAACACGAAAGTGTTTGATGTCTTTGCCTCCGCAATGGCCCGATGCTCTAAATATTGCACATCAGCCTTTGTCATAGCAGCATCTTTCGAGATAAACAGCAACGCCTTTTGCCAAAACTCTTTCTTGCTATCATGGTCTTTCACCCGTTCACGGAAATTTTCTGTCTCGCCAATGTATGCCTTGGGTTTTGTTGCCTCATCCTCACCCAACAAGATATAGAATGCAGGTGTCTGCAACTCCTGTCGTTCATTCAGGATGGAGAGATTAGAACGGGGAATCACATACATCTGACAAATCTTATTGCTGATGAACACATACTGAGTTCCTTTGGGATCTCCGTCTATCAAATATGTTGTTACTGTCTTACCCATATTCATTATTTCGTTTGCAAAGTTACAGAATTCCATTTTGATTAATAATAATTTATTATCAATACTTTTTTCTATAAGTTATTAATATATTTAATCTCCCTATAGAATTCTGGATATTTAGCATCTTTATCCTTGGTAAAAAAGAAACCTATCTCAATTTGATAACTACCTGATTTGAAAATATTATTAAGCCTGATAACATTTTCATTCCTTCTTTTCTCATAATTCTCATCTAGTATATATATATTCTCTCCACCTTGATTTCTAAATACTTTAATTGATAAACAATATATTTCAGACACAATTTCTTCATTAAAGAAGTGAAATACAAAATCAACAAATGGCTGATCCTGATTCATCATTTCCAATGAGAAATATGGTGCAGCACTTTTAATTGTATATCCTTTCGCATTCGGAAATGATGCAGACACCATGACTTTGTTTGCCATCTTACCATCAAAAACGCCCTTGCCTGTCCTATTTCTCGACCGATTAACAATAGCAGTCTCAGCGATATTTTCGGTATTTTTATTATCAGTCCAAGTCGTATCAGGTAAAGGTTCGTAAACATGAACAACATTTATGGTATCCGGAATCTTCTCCACTACGACAGGCAAATCAGGTATTATTATATTACATGCTTTCGTTAACAACAAAGTAACGATGATTCCTATGATAAAAAAAACAGCTCGGGCATAATTTCTTTTTGTATAATCTACGGTTTTTTTCCATAAACTATTTTTCTGCTTATTTCTATTCTTTTTCATAAACTATTAATTACCTAAGAATTAAGAAGTAACTAAATAAAGCATGCTGATATTGGGAATCGGCTTATCAACCTTAATTCCAACTTTTCCGTTTGATACTTGAGAAACAGATGAATGGTTTTGCTCAATGCTTTCTATTTGCAATAGCATGTATTGTCCATTAATTTCATATGCAAGAATATCTTTACTTGATAATGGGACATTATGGAGTTCAACACAGACTATAGTTTTGTTATGATAATAAGCATAAGGTTTCCCTAATTCAATAAGTCTTGGAGAAAAATCCACAAGCCCAGTCATTAGTATGCGATCTCTTGCTTCATCTTTTGATATTAAACCATTTTCTATGTTGAAATACAGATTATAAAGCTGCCATGTATAAATCAATCCTCGTTTGTCGTTCTTTGCATCTTTTATTTGAATATCATTAAATGGTGGGATAGTTCTTTTTAGCGGTTCTACACTTCGTTCATTATTCACAATGTATAAGCCGTACACATCAAATTTTCCCCTTTCTTCGCATCTACGGTATCTGATTTTACTTATTTGTGCACACTCAGAATCTTTTGAAGTGCCATGCAGACCTTTCGCTTCTATTATCAGTACGCCTTTTTCTCCCAAGTTGACCTGTATGTCTTCTTCAAAAATATCATTCTCTACAGTTTCGTCTTTATCTATAACCTTTTCGAAGCCTAACCACTTCAAATATGTTATAAGTGCATTTACCAAAGCACTTCCTGATTCTGTAAGAAGGTCATGTAGAAACTTATAATTCTTCTTGTTTTCTGCTATTTCAGATTCAATTTTCTTAATATCTTCTTCGTATTTACTAATAATACTCTCTTTTTTCTCTTGTAAAGATCGCTGACCAGGTAAATAGTATTGGCTATTATTCTTCCAAGAGCACTCTTCTATCGAGGGAAAGAATTCTGAATAGTGACAATATAGAATTTCTTTAAAAAGGATATCAAGCAATTGGATTTTTGACTCCAATTGCGGAAACATAAAAGTTATTTCTCTTTCTGATTGCCAAATATAAGAAACAATTTCTCCATGAATATTTTTCAAAAGCGGTATAAAACCATCTAGAGGAACAAGTTTCCCTGTATTAATATCACGATCTTGGGGATAATAAAAGGTTTGGTAATATTCAATATTATTTTCAAACTTTGCAAACAATGTTTTTGCGAAATTGTTGTCACATATTCTTACTTCTTTTCCAAATAATGAATTAGAAGTAATGTCTGGGGAAAGCAGATAGTTTGTTCTTTCTATTGTTTCCTCACTACCATATTGTGCTATATCTTTATATGTATAAGATATATTTTGTTTGACGTTCTGGAATATAATCTTCAGGGATGGGGCTGATTTTATTTTTAAATGTTTCTGTAGAATTTCACATCCGATCGGAATAGGATTGAATAATGTTTCTGGCAAAGAGGAAATAAAATAGTAATTTGAATTCCCAACAATTCTATTTTTTGTATGTTCTTCTTCTTTATATTTGACAGTTTCAATATTCCCTAAATCAATAACAAACACATCATATTCATGTATATTATCTGGAAAATCATAATTTAATAAAAGATTTGTACGACTTAATCTTTTATTGTGTTCAGTAACATCAACCATCTTTCCTAGACTTCCATCATATACATCAAAGTCCTTTGAAAAATAATCACAAATCTCTTTATTGAGATTTAAGCAACAAATTTTGGTCTTTTTGATATCTCTGAGGGCTTCTTCCATACTGTTTTTGTTTATAAGTTCAATTATGTCAAATTCTCCACAAATCTAGCATCTGCACCTTTGTGTTCTGCTCCGGCACCATTCGGTGAAGGTATAAGAATTTCAAAATTCCTATAAGCATCAAGCATTGCCAATGCTTCTTGTTGAAAAAATTTTTGTATTCTTTTTCCGTTCATCTTGAATGATAATATAATTATCTTGTAATTTCTTCTATGTCTGTTTCTTTCCCATCAAGAATACTTAAAATTTTATCTATTAGAACTGAAAAGCCTGCCATGTCATTTGGTGCATAATCTTCTAATCTATTTCCTAAAGTATCTTTCACATTTTGTCGCAAATCCTTAGGCAATTTCTTGAAGAAGCCGCCAGATTCTTCTATCTTTGTTATTGCTACTTTCTTTTTGTATTCTAAAGAGAAATAGTCTTCTATAGTAAAATCAATATTAGTATGTTCTTTTGTTTTAGGTAGCATTAGAAAATACCAATTATTGTCTTTATATGTTTTGTTATCTTCTCTATTACCACTAAATCCTAATTTTTTCATAGCGCCTGCTCCAGATTCATCTCTATCAAAGATTACAATGACTTTCCTTTCTTCATTAATATTGGGGCGAAGTTTGTCCACATATTGTTTGGCGTTTTCATCCGCACCTCCCATAAATAATATGTCCCATGAAATATTTAAATAATCATCGTGATCTTTACTTAATAAATCAATTGCTTTCCTAAGATAATTTACATCGCCTACACCTTCAACTAATATCAATGGATTGTTTGAACTCAATAAAAGAGTCCCATCAAAATAATTTATTAATCCACATGACAGCTCTTTTATTTGCTGAAGCTTCTCTATGTTTTCAATATGTCCACTCTTTAATGGTCTAACATTCTCATCCTTTACTTTCTTCAAAAAAACGGGTGAGTGGGTCGTTATAATACTATATCTATTCTCTGTATTAAATAATAACCCAAGTTCTTCTTTCCGTCCTACATGTATATGGGAATCTGGTTCATCAAATAGACATAGGCTATCTTTTGTAGAGAGAATATGGATGACGGTGTTTGCTATTATCATCTTTTTTTCTCCTTCACTTAAGTCTTCTACTGTTCCATCATTTGCAAAAACGATATTGACTTTTTTTATTACTTGGCTCTCGCTCTCCGTTGACAATTTGTATAAATAATAAAATAAGGTACTCGCCTGGTCTATAAAGCTGATTTCGTTTATTGTAGCTCGAAAAGAATCTATTGAATATGCTTTCTTTTCTCTTATCTTTTCTATTAAAGCCTCAATATCAGCAGTACCTTCCCATTTCTTTATATTAGAAACATTATAATCAAAAGAAATTTCGCAGGCTTTTGTTCCTAAGACACTACGAATAAAAGCAACAACGTCTATATCCTCAGAATAGAGTAGTGTTAATAGGGCTATGCTCCATTCGTATTTGCTTATATAAAACATAAATGGTGGTGCAAACCCTTGTGTGGCAGTCATACGACTACAATACCTCTCATATATTGGCTTATAATACATCTTCCACAATCTTGTATCCTCCCCACTATACGATGCTATTATATTCTTGGGTAACATTTCAAAAGTTATCTTTCGCCCATCTTTTAGTAAGCCATCAGATATTTCGTAAAAAGTACCATTTAGCACATACTTAATCGTATAGGAAAAAGCGCAAGGATATTTCTTATATCCATCCTTTAATGTCGCTATGTGGTAAAGACTATAAAAAATAGCACTTATGGCCTCCAAAACATTACTCTTGCCAGAGCCATTTAGACCTATGAAACAACAAAAATGTTCTGTATCATAGAAGTTTACATCGAAATCTTCCAAATTTTTGTATTTGTCAATGTGCAGGTGATATATTTGGAAAATTTTAGATCGTATTTGATATTTGAAACTAAGCTCCATGTTTTCATCTATCCCTCCAGTAGAATAATCAGGATTGGTTGTCAAATTGTGAGAAAGAAGCCAATCATTCATATAACTTAGATTCCCAGATGTACGCTTCTCGCAGCCAAGAGCATAAATAAAAGTCCTTTTAGTCATAGGAATAGACTTGTGATCTTTTAAGATCTGAGATGCTAACGCTTCTAATTCTGTCTTATTCATAAATCAAATATTTCGTTTTCAAATTCTTTTAAAGCATTCTCTCTCATTTCTTGGGCTTTTTGCTTTAGCCGTTTTGCTAAAACCTTTTGTTCCTTGATGTGAGCCACCATTTCATTTTGAACATCCATTGGCGGAACAACCACATCATAATTGTTTATTTTACCAGCATTGAGATTAGGCTGATTATTACCGCTGGCCAAAGAACGCAAATCGTCATAGCGGCCTTGCAAGTAATACCATAGATAATCTGTAGAAACTACATTGTTGTCAATATCATGTAAAACTGCACATGCCTGATTGGTTGTTGCATCTATACCCAATTTAGCAGTTCTTCCTCTCGTATCTCCTTGCCCATACATGGCAATAATTAGAGAACCCTTTGGGTACAGTTTTGCAGAACTGTTTGCAATAGCATCTTCTGTAATATGCTCTTCCGTCTCAAAAATCTCTTCGTTAAGAACCTCACCAGTCTTTATCCATGGTATATTTCCTTTGTAATACTGCGGACACGATCGAGATGGTGTTCCACCACTTCCCAATAAACATATATCTTTAATCTTAACCATCGAATATTTGAAAATCTCCTTTTTTTGTTTCTTCTGGATGATGTCAACGCCCCACTCAGCAACGTCAATGAAATGGACCAAATCCCAATATTTATACTTACCTTCCTGTCCCTTTGGGGGTTGTTTGGTCGTAGCACCTAATATGTCTATAGTGTAATGCTTTATACCCTCTTCGATTTGAATGGCCTTTTGTTCCAGCTCTTGCGCTTCATAAAAGCTATCATTATATCTGCGAAGAAGCTCCTTTTGAATGGATAGGGATGGAATTGGCATTTCTGTTTCAAGAAATTCTGTCGGTTTAACTCTTGCTTTTGAAATACCAGTTGCTTTTTTGTTAAGGATGGATTTGAAGCCGTTGCTTTGAATAACCATAACGAGATAATCACCAAGTGCCTTAGACGAATCTATCTTATATACAGGATATTCAGAACTTACTGCAAATGGAATTGCATTTATGGGATGATAGTAAATACATCCATGTCTAACGTTTATTTTGGAATAAATTAGAGAATCAGAATCAACCTTGTTAAGATTTCCTTTGAACGTATTAGTTTCACTTTTATCGCGCAAATACAATTTACCCGCAAAATTAATCTTTGAAATAATCTGCCAATTATTAGAAAGTATCTCTTCTTTTGAAATAGGCTCAACGGAGGGAGTCAATACTTCCTTCAACTTGACAGAATTATGGAACGATATCTGATTTTGCACATATCGCTTAACATCCCATAAAGATAATGCCTTGTAACTTATAAACTTTATAAAATTATATCTACCAGAATGCATAATCATCACTGTTTAATGTTATAAAACGCCTCAGGTTCAGAAACAATATCATCCGTCATTCTAAAACGGAATGTATTTCCATCTTCATCGGTTCTATATTTGACCGATTTGATAGGAACATCCCATAGTTTGTTTTCAATACGATAGGGAGTAAACTCTTTGGCTAATGGTATGAGTTCATTATCTATCTCTGCGCCAGTAGAACTAATTCCTGCCTTTTGTACTTCGGCAATAGGAATTTCATAGTCAAATTGTTCTTTAACTATCGACTTGACCTCGGCCTCCATTCTTTCTTGTATAGCTTTCAGCTTAGCTCGGCAAACCTTTTTCTCTTCCTTCGTAAGAGCCTCTTTGCCTCTTAATTTTATTTTTTCTTCAAGTTCATTAACCTCGTTCTCATATTTAGAGGAGACGCTCATTTGGGCTTGATGTAAAATTTGCGAATACTCAAATGCTTCTTCCTCAGTAAATTTCTTGAAAAAAAGGAGACTTGGTTTTACTGTTGCTCCAGATGCTATAAACACATCCTGAGGAATAGACACAATCAAGAGAATCTTGGCCTTTCCCTCCACGAAATCACGTGCCTTTTGAAGATTTGTGTTATTCAACACGCCTTCAGGAAGGACAATACCCATTCTTCCGCCTGGCTTCAATAGATTTAGACAACGCTCAATAAATAGAACTTCTGTTAAGCTACTATCAATTTTATATAAACTTAATAACGATTTGCCAATATTATCATTAACTTGAGTTAACGCTCTTTCATATTCCTCTTTGCCATACCACATTTTATATTCTTCTATCTTGGCTTCATCTGTAAATCTGTCTGCCTCTGATATTTTTAAGTCCTTTTCAACTCTTGCGCCAAAAGGAGGATTGGTTAAAATAACATCGAAACGACCCTCAAAAATACCATTAACATTGAGTAGACCATCATGATGATGTACGCCACCATGACCGTCACCATGCATGATCATGTTCATCTTGGCTGTTCGTGCCATGCGTGGATTGGCATCTGTGCCATAGATACAGTCAAAAGAAAGAGAACGTAATCGGCCTTTTTCATTGTTGATATTTAGTTCCTCATTCAGGTATGAGAATGTTTGGGCGACTTCTGCTTCGACCTCTTGTTTTTGCTTGTCAGACATCTTGTCATAATCTTCACCATAAAACTGCGCTTTGATGTCCTCTTTCTGCTGCTCTATGTCTTTTTCTATCTTTTCACGAACATATTCAAAAGCCTTTATCAAGAATCCACCACTACCACAACACGGGTCACATACCAATTCTCCTTCTTGCGGGTCTAATACTGATACCATGAAGTCCACAATTGTACGAGGCGTAAAGAATTGTCCCAACTCTCCTCGGAATGTTTTACCCAGGAATTTCTCAAAGGCAATACCTTTCACATCGTCTGAAGTCGCCGACAGATTATAAATTTCCAGCTCTTTTACAATCTGCTCAAAGCTATTTTCGCGAATCTCTATCTTGGCATTATCATCAAAAAGATGGTCAGCAGAAAAATCATCTTTGGTTAGATTGAATACGCATTGATAAAATGGAGTATCGTCCTTTATCTTCATTTTCTCATTGTACTCTTTCCTGCTCTTCTTAAGAGATAAGAAAAAATCCTGTGAAAAAATTTGAGAATTGGAATTTTCTCTTTCATAGCGAATCTTGATAAATAGAATCTTGCTTATTTCATCAAAAGCCGCTTCTGGAGATAACTTATCATTATTGCGAATGATATTGTGACATTTAAACAGAAGTTTTGAAAACTCATCGCGTGTAAATGCCTTTGTCTGCTTCAATAATTTGTCAATTTCTTTTTGGTTATTGGCTTTCGAAGCATTTGGTATGTCCACTATTTCGTCCAACTTGTCAGGAATCTGTCCTTTAACAATCCTAAAGATACGAGTTTCTTTCAAATTGGTGGTTACGAAAAAGTCTGCATGAGCCCAAGATGCATAATTCATGCCTTGATAATAGTCCTCCTTACGGATAGTGACAGATTCGGCCTTGCATTCTACAACAATCAAAGGATATTTCTTGGATTCTTTATCCTCTTTACTGCGCCAAACAACAATGTCTGCTCGTGCTGCGCCCTGACCACGTTGTGAATTTGAAACTTGTATCTCTTGATCCATCTGGTCAAGAGAGTAGCCATAACTATCAGCCAAGCGGCAAATATACTTTTGGCGAACTTCCTCTTCTGGTTTATTTACTAACCACTTATTCTTTAAAGGAGCAAATATCTCTTTATCGCTATTTCTTCTTTGGACTTCCATATGTAGTTGTTAATGATGTTTAAATTTTCAAAAAACTATTATGTCTTCTTTAATATAATCTTCCAATTGCTGGCTAATATAATTGTCTTGATAGGTGTTTAATGCTTGCTTTCTATTCTGCCACTGATACTTGTTCCCAAGTTCATTATCTATCTGCGTAATAACTTGGTCAAGGTATGTGAGTATTGTTGTTGATTGGCTTATTACTTTATTCAACACTTTATTTGTATTAGAGCAATCGGATGTTACGAGATTCTGTTTCCCTTGCGATATTAGCACCTTTCCGTCTTCCCAAACAGCCACCTTGAGATATACAAAATTGATAAGAACATTCTTGATGGTTAGGTATTTGGCAGTTTTAAATTGATTCAACAAATCTCTTACCTTATTAGTATTACAAATAAGAGTATAATCAATTCCATTAATTGAATCTGCAACAATTGTAGCATTATCGCAGGTTGACTGAATCAAATTATCAGAAACGAAAACCTTGCTATTCATTACTCTTTTACAATTGCTCCTTATAATCAAAAACTGACCATACAGGCTTCCTAAATAAACAAGCAAAGCATTCTCTGTCGCAAGTTTTAATTGCCGATACTTTATTATTTCACAGACTAAAACAACGACAAGACTAGCAAAAGCACCACCAGTGATTGCAAACAAGAAATCGTTAGACAACCATTTTAAATTGGCCACTACAAAGTGGTTCTCAATATTTAGAGAAATTAGATAGGTTAGGGCAAATACGTCTAATATTATCCATAATAGCCGTTTGATTGTATTTACACTTGTACTCATAGTTTTTTCTTCTTTTATCCAAAACTTTCTCGTTATATACGTAAACAATTATCACTTCCCATATTGTTTTAATTTTGCAGTGACATAGCTTACCAACCTTTAGCATACCACTATTTCAACATCTCAAAGATTGTCTCTGGCGATGTAGCCAGTTCTGTGACGGCACATAATCCAGTACCAATGTCTTTTACGCTGGCTCCAAGGAGATATGCTTTATTGTCAACAATCAAGAAGCGGTCATGATTTCTGTGGGGCAATTGCACAAACGTAATCTCTGGATATTGTTCGTTGTGCTTCTTTAAATCTGTCAGGAATTGCTCGCTGTAGCGTGTATGAATTGTGGCTGTCACGCCATCTGCACGCTTTGTTAGCAAAGACAGAACACGGTCGTCCACATAGTTATCGATTAACACAATCCTTTGTTGAGCACTTCGCACTAAGTCTGAAATAAAAGACCACGCATCCCACACACATCCTGTCTGGAAAATCTGCTCGGGTATGACCTTGGGAGAAAAATTCTCTATTTTTTCGATGATAGCATTAATTTTCTCGTCCGTTTCCAGTTGATGTTGCTCAATGTTGAAAATGCGCTGAATTATCTGAGCATTATTATTCACTAACTGTGGGATGGCGGTGAAAACACGCATAATTTTGACATTGACACCAACTGCAGTCTGTGACCTCAGCACGCTACTAAGCATGGCAACTCCATTGCGAGTGAAAGCATAAGGAAGTTTTCTTGTTCCACCCCATTTTGATATCGCAATTTGCGACTTCAAGTTATTGTTGTCCTGACTATCGGTAATATTTGACATCGCAAATTGCGATTTCAAAAAATCAAATTCCTCTTTGGTCAACTGAAACATGAAGTCGTCAGGGAATCGTTCTATGTTACGTTTTAC
>JAEEGJ010027761.1_pt1 | contig 11334 bp, 8 predicted proteins | sample 8958761 | NCBI WGS metagenome assembly JAEEGJ01 (sample SAMN16246546, study PRJNA631951) | gut metagenome | biome: gut microbiome; feature: rumen; material: RS-attached | host: Bos | place: Iran: Karaj | collected 2018-10
CACTGCCAAATTGCTTAAACTTGACCTTGGCTATGCCAGTTTTATCCTGGACGACGTGTTCTCCCGCCTTGAAGGCGCCATCAGCGGAGAGGTGGGTGTGGGCGGAAAACTGGACGACATCCAGCTTTCCAGCCGCGGTCTGCACCTTGACGACGGCATAATGGAAGTTGACTTTACCCGTGTTCCATACAACGTGGAAGGAAATCTGTCGCTGGACAATTTCGGCCTGCACTTTGACGACATGAAACTTGCTGACGGCAACGGAGGTACTGGTACCGTGGACGGAAGCGTCCTCTGGGGAGGTTTCAAAAACATGGGACTTGACACTCATGTGAACTTTGACCGCATGCATGTGATTTCCCTTGACCGCGGCGTCAACAGCACCCTTTACGGCGATGTCTCCGCCACCGGCAGGGTGGATATCATCGGCCCCATGCATTCTATCAATCTTGACGTCGACGCCGAAACCGTAGGATCCGGCAATGTACACATACCCATATCGTCCTCAGGGTCAAGCCGTTCAACGCAGCTTCTCACCTTTACTGAACCTCCCAGGGATGCTGCTCCGGAATACATGGAAATGTTAAGCGGAGGCGTCAAGGAAGAAATCCAGAGGGCCAGCAACCTGAACGTCCACCTGAAGATGACCGCCACCCCCGACGTGGCTCTCTTCATAGAACTTGGTGACGACAATTCCCTGAACGGGTCCGGCTCCGGGACCATCGAACTGGAGAGCATCGCCTCCCAGAGCGTTCTTAACCTCAACGGCGACTACACCTTCACCCAGGGCAACTTCCATTTCAGTGCCATGGGGCTTGTGAGCCGTGACTTCGAAATCCTGGACGGCAGTACGGTGCGCCTCAACGGAGACATCTGGGATACGGATCTTGACGTGAAAGGCATGTACATCACCAAGACCTCCCTGGCCAGCCTCATTGCCGATGAAACCGCTACCACACGCCGCACGGTACAGTGTCGCCTGAGCCTTACGGACAAACTCCGGAACCCTCTCCTGGGCTTCCTGGTGGAGGTCCCCGACCTGAATCCCAGCACCCAGGCCATGGTGGAAAGTGCACTGAACACAGAGGACAAGATGCAGAAACAGTTCCTTGCCCTGCTGGTCACAGGCAACTTCCTGCCGGAAGACGACACGGGCGTGACCCAGGCCGGTACGTCAACCCTGTTCTCCAATGTATCGGGCATAATGGCAAGCCAGATAAACAACATTTTCCAGAAGCTTGACATCCCTGTCGACGTCGGTCTCAACTACCGCTCCACCGACACCGGAAACGACCTGTTTGACGTGGCCCTTTCCACCCAGCTGTTCAACAACAGGGTCATAGTGAACGGCAACATCGGCAATAAACAGCAGTACGGCATGACCACCAACGAGGTCGCAGGCGACGTGGACGTGGAAATCAAGGTCAACAACAGCGGCAGTCTGCGACTGAACCTGTTCTCCCATTCGGCAGACCAGTTCACCTCTTACCTGGACAACAGCCAGCGAAGCGGTGCCGGCGTTACGTACCAGAGGGAGTTCGATACCTTCAGAGGCCTTGCACATGAAGTATTCACGCCCAGGGAAAGGCTTCGCCAGGAGGCCATAGAGGCCCTTCTGAACCCTACCGGAAGCATTGTCCTGCAGGTAGATACCACCGGTAAAACAAAGCTTAAACGATGACAAAAGGCAAACTCTATCTCATACCCTCCCCTCTTGGTGACGGTGCCCCTTCAGAGGTGCTTCCGGCACCCGTACTGGAGTTCCTTCCTTCGCTCTCATGCTTTGTGGTGGAGGAAGTGCGTACAGCCAGGCGCTTCCTGTCATCGGCCGGCCTTAAAGGGCACATCCAGGATCTTGAGTTCCACGAGCTCAACGAGCACACTACGGACAAGGAAGTTCAGGAACTGGTTAAGCTCTTCAACGACGGCAGGAACGTAGGTCTCATCTCAGAGGCCGGGCTGCCGGCGGTAGCGGATCCCGGGGCACGCCTCGTTGCCCTCTGCCACAGGCATGGGATAGACGTAGTGCCATTTGTGGGGCCCTCTTCCCTTATGATGGCCCTCATGTCATCCGGCCTGGACGGTCAGAGTTTCGCCTTCGTGGGCTACATTCCGGCAAAGACCGAGGAGCGCCGGGGAGCCCTCAAAACCCTCGAAAAACGCTCCCGCGGCCAGAGCCAGATCCTCATAGAGACGCCATACAGGAACGATTCCCTGTTCCAGGACATGCTGTCGGTGCTGTCCGGAGAGACCCGGCTATGCATAGCTGCAAACATCACCTGCCCGGACCAGTTCATCAGGACACTCACTGTGACGGAGTGGAAGAAACAGAAAGATTTCAGCATAGGCAAACGCCCCTGCGTGTTTATATTCCAGGCCGTATGAAGATAGCGTTCACAACCCTTGGCTGCAAGCTGAATTATGCAGAGACTTCCACCTGGGAGCGCTCCTTCCTGGAAGCAGGATGGGAGGTGGTTCCGTGGAGCGGCATAGCCGACGTATACCTTGTGAACACCTGCGCAGTCACTGAAACCGCAGAGAAGAAATCCCGCAATTACATCCGCCGCGCCCACAAAGCTGCGCCCGACGCAAAGATTGTTGTTACAGGTTGTTATGCAGAGCTACGTAAAGAGCAGCTTCAGGCCATCGACGGCGTCTGGAAAGTGTTCGGTGCCAAAGAGAAAAGCGCCATCGTCTCCACAGTATCCCGGGAGGTATTCATTCCTGAAACGTCGGCAGAGCCGACCCCTCCCACAGCGTGGGCCCCTCCCTCTCATGATGCCGAGGGTGGCACAGTTTCCGGAACGAATACCTCCCGGGATACCGCGGAGAGCGTTTTCGGGGCGTACTCCAGCGGGGAAAGGACAAGAAGCTTCCTGAAGGTGCAGGACGGGTGCGACAATTTCTGCGCGTACTGCACGGTCCCCTATGCACGTGGACGAAGCCGCAGCATCCCGGTGTGCGAAGTTGTGAAAATGGCCCGGGAGATAGCCGCAAAGGGCATAAAGGAGATTGTCCTCACCGGAGTGAACACCGGAGACTACGGACGCGGCACCGGGGAAAGCTTCCTGGACCTTCTGAAGGCGCTAAACGAGGTGGAGGGCATCGAGCGCTACAGGATATCGTCCATAGAGCCAAATCTGATTACGGAAGAGATTGTAGACTGGATTGCATCCGGCACCAAGTTCTGCAGGCACTTCCACATTCCGCTGCAGAGCGGAAGCGATACCCTTCTGCGGAAGGTTGGCAGACGGTACGACACCGCCCTTTTCCGAAGCCGCATAGAGTACATTCGCAGGGCGATGGAAAAGCCCGGGGAAAGCGCTGTATTCTTCGGCATCGACGTGATTGTGGGGCTTCCCGGAGAAACGGAAGAACTGTTCCTGGAGACAGTGCGTTTCCTCCGCGAAATACGCCCTGCTTTCATCCATGTTTTCCCTTATTCACGCCGTCCCGGCACCCGCGCCGCTACATGGCCGGACCAGGTACAGGACTCGATAAAGACAGAAAGAGTTGCCGCCCTGGAAGAGCTTTGCAAAGAGCTTCACCAGGAGTTTATGGACTCTCAGAAAGGACTTCCGGAGAAGGTCCTGTGGGAATCTTCCGTAAAGAATGGCATGATGGGCGGATACACCGGAAATTACATCCGGGTGGAGAAGAATTATGACAAGGCGCTGGTTAATACGGTGCAAGATATTTATATATAAATAATAAAACATAAATGTTTTATTATTTAACATTTTTGTTACATGTCGGTTGAGCTCACATTTCTTGGAACCGGGACCTCGCAGGGGGTGCCAATTATAGGTTGCAAGTGCGCCAAATGCCAGAGCACGGATCCCCGGGACAAGAGGCTCCGAAGCTCCGCTCTTGTCCGAATGGACGGGCTGTCCATCCTGATAGATGCAGGGCCTGACTTCAGGGCCCAGATGCTTGCCGCAGGCGTAAGCCACCTGGATGCAATACTCCTTACCCACAACCACAAAGACCACACTGGAGGCCTTGACGATGTGCGCTCGCTCAACTACATCGACAGGAAAGCCGCAGAGATTTTCTGCGAGGAAAGGGTGCTTAAAACGCTCAGGAACGACTACGCTTACGCATTTGCAGAGCACAAGTACCCCGGCGCACCGGAATGGCACATTCACCTTATCGACGAAAAGCCCTTCAGGGTAGATTCTAACCTGGATTCAGGAGAACTTGAATGGGTGCACGACGTGGGGTACTTCTACAGGAAGCCGGACGGAAGCCTGGAGGCATCGGACAACGCCATACTGGAAGCGCCGCATCAGGGGACAAATGTCGTCCCCATACGCGGATTCCACGACGATATGCCGGTCCTTGGTTTCCGGTTCGGGAACATCGCCTACATTACGGACATGAGCCGCCTGCCGGAGGAGGAGATATCAAAGCTGCAAGGCCTTGAGCACCTTACGCTCAATACCGTCGGCTACAAGCCGCACCATTCGCACTTCTCCCTTCAGGAAGCACTGGATCTGGCGGAAAGAATCGGCGCAAAGCACACCTGGCTGACGCACCTGAGCCATACATTCCCCTGCCACAGGGATTTTTGCCGTGACCTGCCCCCTGCCGTGCAGCCGGCATATGACGGACTGACTATTAACGATTAAAACCATAACCTATGACACAAGAGACAATCTCCGCTATTGACAGCATTGAAGTCCAGCTCAATGCCGGAGGAATGAACACAATCAACATCGTCCTGGCTTTCGTCATGTTCGGCGTAGCGCTGGGAATAAAGCCCAGGATGTTCGTCGACGTCTTCAAGAAGCCTAAATCCGTACTCCTGGGAATGCTCTGCCAGCTTATTCTGCTGCCGGCGTTCACCTGCGGGCTGGCAATCCTGTTCGGCAGCTGGATATCGCCCATGATGGGACTTGGCATGATTCTGGTGGCGGCCTGCCCCGGCGGAAACATCTCCAACTTCATGTCCTCGCTGGGAAAGGCGAATGTAGAGCTTTCCGTATCGCTTACAGCCATCTCTACTGCCCTGGCAATACTGATGACCCCGTTCAACTTCTGGCTCTGGGGCAACCTCTATCTGAACACGGCGGCAGTGGCTGCAGATGTTCCACGTCTGGTTATTCCCCTGTGGGATGTTTTCAAGACCATCTTCATCCTGCTTGGCATTCCGCTCACACTGGGCATCCTCTGCTCACAGTACCTTCCCAAGGTGGCAAACGCCCTCAAGAAGCCCCTGCAGTGGATTTCCATCCTGTTCTTCTTCGCTATGGTAATCCTCAGCTTCAGAAGCAACATGGCAGCATTCCTCCAGTGCGTGAAGTACATATTCCTTGTTGTTCTGATACATAACCTCCTGGCTCTCTTCATTGGTTATTCTGTCGGTACCATAGCAAAGGTTCCATTCCGCGACCGCAGGACCCTCACCATCGAGACCGGCATCCAGAATTCCGGCCTTGGCCTTGCCCTGATGCTTGGAACCAGCCTGTTCGCCAACTTCCCTCCTCACGGAGGCATGCTTGTGATCACGGCATGGTGGGGCATCTGGCACATCATATCCGGCCTTACGGTAGCAACAATATTCAACCTTTCCAAGAAAAACAATGGCTAAGATTTGGCAACGAAACCGCTGGTACGCTTTCCTTAGGCCCTATGTAGATTACTGCACAAAGGAGAGTTACGGACGGGTAAAAGTAAAAGGCAGCATACCCGAGGATGGCGCCGTACTGCTGTCGCCCAACCATACCAACACCCTCATGGATGCGCTGGTTGTGCTTCAAAGCCGCAAGGACCGCACCGTATTCGGCGCCAGGGCCGACATCTTCCGCAAGGCGGGCAAAGCCCTCCGCTTCCTGAAGATTCTTCCCATGGCCCGCCAGAGGGACGGTCTGGAGACTATAAGGCAGAGTTATGGCACATTTGACGAGGTGGAAGATACTCTGGACCACGGCGTTCCCTTCTGCATGTTCCCGGAAGGAACCCACACCCCCGGACGTGAAGTTCAGCCTCTTAGAAAAGGAATAGCCAGAATTGCCCTCAGAAGCGCAAAGACCCGCAAGACATACATTGTCCCCACCGGAATCAATTACGCCCATTTCTACCGCTACAGAAGCGCTGTAGAGCTGGTATACGGTCCGGCATTGGAGATTGACCCGGAAATGGACGAAAAGCAGCTCCTGGAGAACCTTCACGAGAAGATGGCCGGCCTGGTATTCCACGAAGCGCCGCAGTGGCACTACCGCTGGTGGCTCCTCCCCTTCTGGCCCGTATCCGCCATCCTAAGCCTTCCCATGTGGCTCACCGCAGAAATCCTTTGCCGGAAAATCAAGGACAAGGCTTTCTGCAACAGCGTCCGCTTCCTGGTGAAACTCCTCCTGGAACCAATCCTGTTCCTGATATACGCTATTCTGGGATTCATTTTCCTTCCATGGTGGCTTGCCATCATACTCCTGGTCTGGTTCCTATTCTCCTATGGCATCTTCTACGACTGCCTGGCCATAACCTGGCATAAACCATAAATAGTAAAAGGTTCGGTAAAAATGGCCGAACCATTTACACATAACGGCCATACAGGGCATATAACGTAAAAGGTTCGGTCAAAAAAACCGAACCTTTTACATTCTGTCAAGTGATAAGTGACTTAGAGCTTGGGACCAGCCTTTACAAGGGCCTTGCCGGCGCGGTTGCTCTCATACTTGTGGAAGTTCTTGATGAAGCGGCCTGCGAGGTCTTTGGCCTTCTCTTCCCACTCAGCGGCGTTCTTGTAGGTGTCGCGAGGGTCAAGGATTCCGGTGTCAACACCTTCCAGCTTGGTGGGGACGGTGAAGTTGAAGTAAGGGATAACCTTGGTGGGAGCCTTGTCAATTGCACCGTTCAGGATTGCGTCGATGATACCGCGGGTGTCACGGATGGAGATACGCTTGCCTGTGCCGTTCCAGCCGGTGTTCACAAGGTATGCCTTGGCGCCGCTCTTTTTCATCTTCTTCACCAGTTCCTCTGCGTACTTGGTGGGATGGAGCTCCAGGAAAGCCTGGCCGAAGCAGGCGCTGAAGGTGGGAGTGGGCTCGGTGATGCCGCGCTCTGTACCTGCAAGCTTGGCGGTGAAGCCGGAGAGGAAGTAGTACTTGGTCTGCTCGGGGGTGAGGATGGAAACGGGAGGAAGGACTCCGAATGCATCTGCGCTGAGGAAGATGACCTGTTTGGCTGCGGGTCCGTGGCTGTCCGGACGGACAATCTTCTCAATGTGATAGATAGGATAGCTGACGCGGGTGTTCTCAGTGACACTCTTGTCGTTGAAGTCTATCTTGCCGTCCTTGTCTACGGTTACGTTCTCAAGGAGGGCATCCCTGCGGATGGCGTTGTAGATATCGGGTTCGGACTCTTTGTCAAGCTTGATGACCTTTGCATAGCAGCCGCCCTCGAAGTTGAAGACGCCCTTGTTGTCCCAGCCGTGCTCGTCGTCACCGATGAGAAGGCGCTTGGGGTCTGTGGAAAGGGTGGTCTTGCCGGTGCCGGAGAGGCCGAAGAAGATGGCGGTGTTCTCGCCGTTCATATCGGTGTTGGCGGAGCAGTGCATGGCTGCAATGCCCTTGAGAGGGAGATAGTAGTTCATCATTGAGAACATACCCTTCTTCATCTCACCGCCGTACCATGTGTTGAGGATGACCTGCTCACGGGAGGTAACGTTGAATGCAACGCAGGTTTCGCTGCGGAGGCCAAGCTCCTTATAGTTGTCTACCTTAGCCTTTGCAGCGCAGTAAACCACGAAGTCAGGCTCCTGGTCAAACTCTTTCTGGTTCTTGGGACGGATGAACATGTTGGTCACAAAGTGTGCCTGCCATGCAACCTCCATGATGAAACGGACCTTCATGCGGGTGTCTGCATGGGTGCCGCAGAAACCGTCCACAACAAAGAGGCGCTTGCCGCTGAGCTGCTTCTGGGCAAGTTTCTTGACGTTTTTCCAGACAGCGACGGACATCTTGTGGTTGTCGTTGGGATAGCCTTCAGTAGTCCACCAGATTTCACCGGGCTTGCCTTCCTTGGTGGTGTTGTCGTAGACGATGTATTTGTCTTTGGGAGAACGGCCGGTATAAACGCCGGTCATGACGTTGATGGCACCAAGTTCCGTTACCTGACCTTTGTCAAAGCCCTCCAGACCGGGCTTGGTCTCTTCGTTGTAAAGAACCTCGTACGTGGGGTTGTAAAGGATTTCCTTCACACCGGTAATGCCATACTGCCTAAGATTGATGTTTGCCATGATATGTTAGTTTTTAAAGTTTTTTAACAAGTCTACAAATGTACTCAATTTTCATCACTTTTCCAAACTCCTGGCTATCCTTTTTCGAAGAGAGGGAACCTGTGAAACATTCTCCAGACTGTCCGCCTGATCCAGCCATCTGGAGGCAAGCTGCATGTCTCCAAGAAGATAGAACGCCATGGCCATGTTATAGCACGCATGGGCGGCCTTGTACTTGTTACGGCTCTTCACCATGGGCTCCCAGATCTTAATGGCATCGGTAAACTTACCTTCTTCCACACAGCCCACCGCCTGGAACCATTTGTATGAATCCAGGTCATCGAACCAGTAGAACGCAAAAGTTTCCGTCTTCCAGGTGGAAAGGAAATACTTGGACATGAGTTCTCCCATCTTGCCTGAAGCCACGCCCGGAACCCTGAGACTCACCAGCTGGTCAAGATTCTCCTGAGGAATTATTCCGCTGTTGAATACAGCAGCATTGACGGAGGTGCTGCCCTTGAAGGACTTGACCTCGTCCTTGTCCATGCTGTCGTATACGAACAGTTTCAGAAAGACCGGGACCTTTGAGGCATAGACATATGCAGAGTCCGGATGAGTGGCTTTAGGGAAGGGGTTGTTCTTTCCTGTCACTGGTTTGTCTATTACGGATTTGACCACGAACACCACGTCTTCCCCGGTATCCATGACAAGCTTGTGCATGGCGTCAAGGGACATTGTGTCCGCTGCAGGACATGCGTACATGCCTATTACCGATTCCCCGCCGAAATAATCCTTTTCCAGGGCCTCTGCAAATCTTGCAGCCACGCCTGCGGAAAGCAGGGAATCTGCCTTCTGCGGACCGTCCATATATACCACGGCCATGGACTTCCCGGCCAGTTTAAAACCCGATGACGACGGCTGGCGCACATCCAGGTATACCCTGTAGATTTCCGGGGAACAAGCCGTCAGAAGCATTGCAGCAGCTGCTGCAAGAATAATCCTTTTTTTCATAATACCTCCGCTGTAAGGTCATACTCATCGGCCCCGTTGATGCGGACGTCCAGGAACTCCCCTACGAGGGACTCCGGTGCACGTCCGTCAAAGACATCGGCCGAATACCTGACAAGGATCTCACCGTCCACTTCCGGGCTTTCGAACTCGCTCCGGCATACGAGGATGCCGTCGGTGAATGCGTCCACCAGGACTTTTTCCACGGTGCCTATCCTGGAACGGTTATATGCAAGTGATATGCCACGCTGAAGCTCCATAAGGCGCGAAAGGCGGCTTTTTTTGGTCCGGGCCGACACCGTGTCTTCCAGATGCTCCGCGCCGAAGGTTCCTTCCTCCTCAGAGTAGGTGAAAGCGCCCATCCTCTGGAAAGCGGCCTCGCGGGTAAAGTCCATGAGTTCACGGAATTCAGCGGGGCCTTCGCCCGGATGCCCAACTATGAAGGTTGTCCGGAGGACCAGGCCGGGAACCTTTTCCCTCATCTTCTTCACAAGCGCACGTGTCCAGGCCCCGTCCACTCCCCTGTGCATGTTGGAAAGAACCTTGTCCGATATATGCTGGAGAGGAATGTCCATGTAGCGGCACACCTTTGGATTGGAGGCCATGCGGTCAAGGACGTCCTCCGGGAAGTCCTGGGGATAGGAGTAGTGGATTCGCATGCGCTCTATGCCTTCTACCTCCGACAGCCGGTCCAGAAGCTCTGCAAGGGCACGGCGGCGATAAAGGTCAAGGCCATAGTATGTTGTGTCCTGGGCAATTATTATCAGTTCCCTGACGCCCTCGGATGCAAGGGAGCGGGCCTCGGCCACAAGTTTTTCCATGGGAACGGACCTGTGGGCGCCGCGGATGAAGGGAATAGCGCAGTAAGAGCACCTCCTGTCACACCCTTCGGAAATCTTGAGGTAGGCATAGGGCCGATGGTCGGTGCGGACACGAAGAAGGTCTCCGCCATGGTCCGGCCGGCATCCGAGTGCCTTCACAAGGCTGTCCAGCTCCCTTGCGCCGAACCAGCCGTCAACCTCGGGTATGAGGCCCGGCATCTCATGGGCATAACGCTGGGAGAGGCATCCGAATACAAGAAGCCGGCCTGCAAGACCGGCTTTTTTGCGCTGAGCAGCGGCAAGGATGGTATTGACAGACTGCTCCTTGGCGTCACCTATGAATCCGCATGTGTTGACGGCCAGGACGTCTACCGGGCGGTCTTCCCCTTCGGGCACGATTTCGTATGAATCACGTACCTGATACAGAAGGTGTTCCGTGTCTACCGTGTTTTTGGAACAGCCCAGGGTTATGACCTGCAGGGTGGGCATCTACGCTTCAGGCTGCTCCTTCTCGCGGTCCTCTTCCGTCACGAACTCCAGGGATGCGTACTTCTTGAGGGCATTGTACCACTCCACCACCTTCTTCATGTGTGACACATAGAAGCGGTCTCCGTCGTACTCTGGGACGGCCTTTGCAAAGAGGGCCTTGAGCTCTTCCGCCGATGCCTTCTTTGCGTCCGGGGCGTCGTTGTCCCCAAGGACTTCGTGAAGCTTTCCGAATACCTCGCGGAGCTTCATCTCTCCCTCACTGGTGTAGATGGAGATGTCCTCCAGGGTGGTGATGCCGGCGTTTGCGCTGAAGTTGTAGCGCTTCTTGTCCTCGAAGGCTTCTACAATGGCTCCGGTACGGGACTGGGCAATATAGTTGAACAGGCCGTGCTGACCACGGACAGAAAGGGTTTTTGCAAGATCTGTTTTCATTGATGTATCTTTTAATAACCTACAAATATAAGCATTTTGCGTGAAAAAAGCATCCTCAACGGCCTTTTCAAGCTCCTTGAGGGAACCGTTGTTGAGGATAACTACATCGGCACTCCCGGGCTGCTGTTGGGAGGCCATGCGGGCAAGGGCCTGCTCGCGGGTGCACGCGTCGCGGGCCATTACGCGGGAGATGCGGACCTCCTGGGATGCGTCCACAAGGACAACCGCGTCCCAATAATTTCCGAAGGAAGGCTTTGACCGGGCAATTGCACTTTCCAGTACTACAAGAGGTGCACTCCCTTGTCTGTCCCGCCAGGCAAGGAAGTGTTCCCTAAGGGCCGGATAAAGGAGGCCCTCCAGTTTTTC
>JAEEGJ010027762.1_pt1 | contig 11334 bp, 10 predicted proteins | sample 8958761 | NCBI WGS metagenome assembly JAEEGJ01 (sample SAMN16246546, study PRJNA631951) | gut metagenome | biome: gut microbiome; feature: rumen; material: RS-attached | host: Bos | place: Iran: Karaj | collected 2018-10
CCCTGAAGATGGAATCCCCGTAGGCATGCTCCTTCTTGGCAGCATCCGGAGGATTGAGATACTCCTGCAGTATGAGATTAAGCTGCTGCGCCCCAAGAGGTCCCTTTTTCATTGGAGTCAGCACCTGAATATCGTAGGGCTGTGCATCCACGTAGCTCGGAAGCTTGTCCCTTATCAGCTGTATCATGTGCTTGTAGATAACTCCCGCCTCGCTCCGCTCCAGGAAAAAGAAATCCCGGCTCTTGTTATCCAGTACCGGCTTTTCACCGTCGTGGATCCTGTGGGCGTTCATGACTATGTCGCTCTCCTCAGCCTGTCTGAAGATCTTTTTCAGATAGGTTGTGGGGAATTTCCCGCTCTCAATAAGGTCACGCAGCACCTGTCCCGGCCCAACGCTTGGAAGCTGCGAGCTGTCACCCACCAGAATGAGGTGCACTCCCGGAACCAGCGCCTTTAAAAGCGCATTAAAAAGATGGATATCCACCATGGACATCTCATCGATGATTATTGCATCTGCCTCAAGGGGGTTATCTCTGTTTCTCTCAAAGTGGACTCCGGAGGACTTCATGGCAGGATCATCACTCACCTGTCCCGACACCTCTAAGAGTCTGTGTATCGTACGAGCCTCATAACCCGTAGCCTCAGTCATTCGCTTGGCCGCTCTTCCCGTGGGCGCTGCAAGCATGATATCAAGCCCCGAGCTGGCGTAGTAACTGATTATGGTGTTGATAGTTGTGGTCTTACCTGTTCCGGGCCCGCCTGTTATGATGACGACGCCATTGGTTATACTGCTAAGCACCGCATTTCTCTGAAGATCATCCAGCTCTATTCCACGGCTCTTTTCCAGCGACATGATGCGCTGTCTGTACTCCTCTTCCTCTGCAGGAGTCACCTTCTCAGAAAGATTCAGACCCTCCAGCATAGCCGCACAGCCCTGTTCCTCATAGTAATAATTAGCCGCAAAAACATTCGAGTCATTCTTGCAGACCAACTTCCTGTCCATAACAAGGTTGGATATGTGAGTCTTGATACTATCCACACTGATCTCATATCCCGGCCTTGTCTGAAGCACCTGAACAGTCCTCTGGATCAGCTCATCCATAGGCAGATAAGTATTCCCGTCCATTGATGCCTGAGACAGTGCATAGAGAATTCCGCTCCTTATTCTGTAGTCAGAATCCACCAAAATCCCTACTTTTTCCGCTATCTCATCGGCAGTCTTAAATCCGACTCCGCTTATATCCTCTGAGAGCTGGTACGGATTCTCCTTGATAACACTGTATATCCTGGTTCCATATGTGTTGTAGATCTTTACCGACAGGGCATTTCCTATTCCATACTGCTGCAGAAAGATCATGGCATCTCGCATCTCTCTCTTCTCAGCCATCTGGATGCCTATGTCTCTCGCCTTGTTCAGGCTTATGCCCTTTACCTCCTTGAGCCTTTCAGGATCATCCTCAATTATCCTGAAGGTCTCATCTCCAAACATACTGACGATCCTGGCCGCGAGGGCCTCTCCTACTCCTCTGATTGCCCCGGATCCAAGATATCTTTGCATTGACGCAGCATCATCAGGGATAGATATCTCGTAGGAGTTTACTTTGAACTGATTGCCATAAACCGGGTGGGTGATGTACTCACCCTCAACCTCAATGGTATCCCCTACATCAACGTCTCGAAAATTACCGGTACATATGACCTCTTTGTCGCTAAGCACCAGGTTCAATACGCCATATCCGTTCTCTGAATTCTTATATAAAAAGTGTTCTATATAGCCCTTTAATTTTTCCATAGACTGAATTATAGCATAGAAAAAGCCGCCAAGACTTTAAGATTTTCTTAAGATTTTGACGACTTTAAACTCATTTATTAAGTTTGGCAAAAGAGCTTCAGGACTGCATTGGTGCATCTACGCCGCCGCTCTCAGGCGCTGTTGGAATGTCGTAGTTGCGCTTCAAATTCTCATATAGCATCTGTGCAAAGCCATTGCTCTGTTTATCTACCGCAGTAGCTGTGATCTCCTGAAGTGTCTGGCCCTTAAAGTAGTCTACTAAAGTTGCTGTAGACTGATCACCCTCATCGGGCTTAAGGGCATCCACCGACTTCTGCATCTCTTTGTAGACCTGCTCCAAAAAGTAAGCCTCAAAGCTCTTACAAGCCGCCCAGAGCTCATCATCTGAAGACTTCTCAGAGGTCTTTTCAAGCTTTTTCTGAAGAGCTGCCGCACTGGCATTCTTGCTCTCCTGCATGGCATATTCAGTATAAGCAGATGCGTTTATTCCACTGAAATCGAATCCCGCCATTACTCTACCTCAACAAAATTACCTCTTGAGCTGGTTAGCTGTCTGCATCATCTGATCGGATGTCTGGATAGCAGTTGAGTTCATCTCGTATGCACGCTGTGCAACGATGAGGTTAACCATCTCTGTTGCTACGTTTACGTTGGAGCCTTCAAGATATCCCTGAACAATCTCGGATCTCCTGATGTTTCCTCCGCCCTGATTCTCATTAATGGCTTCGCCGCTGGCTGCTGTCTGCTGCCATGCAACACTTCCCACTCTCTCGAGACCTTCTCGGTTAGGGAACTGCCACAAACCGATCTGCTTACCAGTATCCTGGGGAACACCATCAGCATTAGGATAGTAGATCTTACCATCGCCGCCAATAGTGATTCGGCTGGCTACTGCATTACCTGTTACTGTGATCTCAGCGCCGTTGATATCCAGAACCTTATTGCCTTCTGCTGTTGTGAGCACAAGGTCTGTACTTCCGGGTGCTGTCAGAGCCCATGTAAAGTTACCATTTCTGGTATAAAGCCTGGTCTGTCCGTCTGTGCTCAGATAGCTAAAGAAGCCATCGCCACTAATGGCAAGGCCAGCCGGGTTATCCGTATCCTGAAATGATCCCTGGGAAAAGAACTGATTGATGGTTGATGTGCGCACACCAAGACCCACCTGAGATCTGGTAGGTTTGGGGTTGCCGTTTGCAGTGGTGGTTACCGTCTGCAATTCCTGATATAAAAGAGATTTAAACTGGGCACCCTGAGCCTTGTAACCCGTAGTATTTACGTTCGCAAGGTTGTTGGAAATAGTATCAACATTAGTCTGCTGGGCGTTCATGCCAGTTGCTGCCGACCATAAACTTCTTACCATATTTAGCCACCTCCGATTCAGTCAGAGCTGTACCCATCCCTGGCTCCTGCTGAATAATTCGTCATCCGTGACTTCAATATAGTTCTTCTGTTTATTTATCGTCATAAAAGGTGTTTTAATTTATTAAAATTTTATAAACTTTTATGACAGACGTCCTACCTGGTTAACTGCCTTATCTAAAGTATCATCGATGGTGGTAATCATCTTCTGGTTGGTGTCATAGTTTCTCTGCACGGCGATCATAGTTACCATCTCATCCACAACGGATACGTTGGACTGTTCAAGGAAGCCTGCGTATACCTGTGCAGTAGCTTCTGCCTCTGCAGTTTCATCAGTGGTAACAAAGCCATTTTCACCATAGTGCTCAAGAGTATCATAGCTGACACGTCCATCAGGATATGTCACCTTCTCAAAGTCGAACACACCGACAGTGGCCACTACCTGACCATTCTGAACGATCTCTCCGTTGACACTTATCTGGATAGGGAGATTAGGATCGAGCTCAATGTGGCCTCCGTCCTGGGAAAGAACGAAGTCTCCGTCCTGAGTAACAAGAACACCTTCGTTGGTCAGAGTGAAGTTACCATCTCTGGTGTACATGATAAGCTGCTCATAGCCGTTGTCCCTCATTTCATCCAGGGACAGCCTGCCAGCTTCGTAAGCAGCCAGTTCTCTGTCATTTTTATACTTTTTGATCTTCCAGTCAGTATTGGCACCAAGAGTTGTGGTTTCTTCTTCGTCGGCATCTTCGTCATTGGCCTGTTTCATGGCATATTCGATACCAAAGAAGCCATAGCCGCTGATGGCCATATCCAGAGCATTACCCGTCTCCTTCATAGGACCTTCAGTCCAGTCAACATAGCCTTCACCAATCTTGACTCCTGGATTAATAATGCCCAGCCCACGGGCAGTGAGCGGGGCATCAGTATAGTCTTTGATTTTGAGCGCAAGCTGATCAGAGAAAGACTGAGAAGTTGCGCCTTCCTTCTTGTAACCGTTAGTGTTGGCATTGGCAAGATTGTTGGTGAGCACATCCATCCTGTGCTGCTCATTGATCATCCCTGTGTAAGCAGTATAGAGACCCTTAACCATACAAAATTCCTCATGCCCTCCTGGCTGTTACAACCGCTCAGTCCATGAGCGGTGCTGCCTGTTGTAACCATCTATGACCGGAAATGTAGTTCCGATCAATCCTCGCGGTAGCCCGCGATGAATTCTACATAACGACCTGTACCAATGGCAACAGCTGTCATAGGATCCTCAGCTGTCATGGTGTTGATACCTGTCTTGGAATAGATAAGATCCTCAAGTCCGCGAAGAAGTGCTCCGCCGCCGGTAAGAACTATTCCTCTGTCAGCGATATCTGCTGCCAGCTCAGGAGGTGTGTTCTCAAGAACAGAATGGATAGCCTCGATGATCTGGGCTGTAGGCTCCCTGAGGGCCTCTTCAGTCTCCTCAGATGAAACTCTTACTGTCTTGGGAAGACCTGTTACAAGGTTTCTTCCGCGGACATCCATAAAGTCGTCCTCAGCTCTTGGATATGCAGAGCCGATCTTGATCTTGATGTCCTCAGCGGTTCTGTCACCGATAAGGAGGTTGTGTTTCTTACGCATGTAACGAACGATGGCTTCATCAAAGTCATCTCCTGCAACCTTGACTGAAGTGCTGACAACTGTTCCTCCAAGAGAGATAACAGCGATATCAGATGTTCCACCGCCTATATCAACGATCATGTTTCCACATGGCTTGGTGATATCAATTCCTGCGCCGATAGCTGCTGCAATGGGCTCCTCGATGGTCTTAACATCTCTTGCTCCGCAGAGTCTTGTAGCATCTTCTACGGCCTTCTTCTCAACCTCTGTTGCTCCTGAAGGAACGCAAACAGCGATAAATGGCTTTCTGTGGATCTTTCTGCCGATAGCTTTTTTGATGAAGTATCTCATCATCTGCTCGGTTATCTTGTAGTTGGAAATAACTCCCTGACGAAGAGGTCTAACCGCAACGATGTTGCCGGGGGTACGACCAAGCATGAGTCTTGCGTCCTCTCCGATAGCCTTAATTTCCTCTGTATCTCTGTCATATGCCACAACTGATGGCTCTTTTAAAACAACGCCCTTGCCCTTGATGTAAACAAGGACAGAAGCTGTACCTAAATCGATTCCGATATCTGCGTACTGCATAATTCCTAATTACCCCTTTCAAAGCATTTATTAAAGCGCATAAATGCGGATATTACTAAAAGTATATGATTTCATTCCACATTATAACCCAAAGAATGACAATTTAAAAGAGGGCATTCATCCTTTATATATATCGGATGCACCCTCCCGTAATCTTATACCTCTCAAAGGCTTTATTTATGCAGAAGATTGTACTTGAGCTCCGCGAGCTGCCAGTCAACCTCGTTGTCTATGTCCTGAACCTCCAGTTCTGAAAGTTCCATGGGAAGAATATCTCCCACCATGATTCCGTGATTCTTAAAAAAGCTCTCACTCCTCACCACATAGAACTGCCCCGCGTCGTGGAAGTGGGGCTCAAGGTCCTGAGATCTCTTTGCCAGATTCTCTGGCTGTCTGAAAACAAGCTTGCCGTCATGTATCTCCATGGCTCTCTGGGGTGGATAGGAAAATCTCACCACAGGGATAAGGCTGTCAGCGTCTGAATTCGAAAGAGTTGTAACCGCCTCCTTAAGGCGCTCCGCTGTAATAAAAGGCGCTGTCGGATAAATGCAGCAGAATATGTCAAACTCCTCGCCGCGCTCTTTGTAGGTGTTCAGCACTTCTTCTATTACATCAACAGTAGTTGCGAAGTCGTTAGATGTCTTTTCACTTCTGAAGAAAGGCACCTTTGCTCCGAACTTCTTGGCGATCTCGGCGATCTCTTCATCGTCTGTGGATACCATGACTTCGTCGAAGACTCCGGAAGTTATAGCTGCTTCGATGGAGTATGCAATGATGGGTTTTCCGTTGAAGTCCTTGATATTTTTTCTGGGGATGCGCTTACTTCCTCCCCTTGCTGTGATCATAGCCAGTGTTTTCATAAGTATTTCGCCTTTCAGTTTAATGTTAAAAGAGCTTTAGCTATCCTCTGGGCTCCTCGGCCGTCGGTGATGCCGGTCAGGGCGTTTTTCATTTCGGACAGGCTCTGATTGTTTTCTGATAGCTGCTTTATATGAGCAGTGATAGAGTCCAGGGTCTTTGCTTTTTCCCCAGCTGATGCGGAGGCATCGCCGGCAAATAGCATGCCGCCGGTTTTCTGCCAGAATTCTACGTTGTACTTTTGGTTGTCGGCTACCTGGAAGTAGATTGCAGGCAGGCCTATGGCTGCGCATTCTGTCAGCATGGTTCCGGCTGCGCAGACTGCAAGGTCGCAGGTTCTCATGAGCTGTGCCATGTTGGTGACTGCGCGGTGGATGGTGATGTTTTTATGGGTGGCGGCGAAGGATTCTATTTCGTCGGCGTTTTGGACCAGGCCGCCAACAACAACGTGCCACGTAATCTCTGTTTCTGCTTCAGGTGCGTATGTGGTGCCTTCTACCTCTTGGTCTGTTGTATCTACATTACTATCTTTAACCAGCCCTGCCATCTTGGCTGCATTCAGTGTAGAAAGAAGCATTCCCTGGATGTCGGATCCGCCGGATGTAAGGAGAATATTCAGGCCAGTTTGTCTGTCTGATCCGTCGCTTTTATGATTGTCAGCACAACACTCATCCGAATCCATAGCTGTAGTCATATCTTCTACATCGGCATAGAACTGTTCGCGAAGTGGTGCGTAGTTGAGGCCCAGGAGAAGCGTTGTAGGCTTTCCGTTATGACCTCTTGTATCTTTGTATGCTTCCTCATATCCTAGGACTTCATAGTATCCGCTGTAGTTTATGAGCATGTCTATGGGATAAGCAGCCTCGTTGAGGTCATCTAAATATGCTACAGGAAGTATTTCTTTTAGTCTCTCGAAATATCCGGGTGTGACCTGATATGAGTCCACAAGGAGTGACTTTATTTTCCTTTCCGTTAGCTCTTTTTCCATGGCAGGAAGCTCATCTTCCTTGTTGCGCCAGTCTGAGCTAAGGACAACTGCTGCGATTGTAGGAGCCGCAGTCTCTGACAAGTTGTGGGTGTCATCCCCGGTCACGTATTTGTCGAAGAGTGACTTTGATTCTTCGTCTGCAAGGAAAAAGGTCACAGACTCGCCCTGCTTCACCAGCTCTTTTGCAATGGTAAGGCAGCGCATCATATGGCCTGAGGCGATTATGGAATTGGCGTCACATCGAATTCCGATCATATCTGTTTCCTTACACCATCATATCCCAGTCGAGAGGGGTTCCTTTTTCAAGATCTCTTGAAGCTCTTTTGCCGAGGACTTCTTCGTAATGCATTGTGTGCATGCCGCATCCGGGGCGTATGGAGCGGACGTTTTCTTCGGTTATGGTCTCGCCAGCCTTGATGTCTTTTACCACAAAAAGAGATCTGGAGAGGCTGCGCTCTTTGATCTGCTTGTCTGTGAGCTTGTAGTCGTAGCTGCCCAGGGCCTGCTCCATGATGCGCACTTCCTTTACCATCTGGGCAAACTCTGCGGGCTCCATTGAGAAGGCGTCGTCGACGCCGCCGGCTGAGCGGTCAAGGGTAAGGTGCTTCTCTATCATCTTGGCTCCCAGGGCGATGCTGCCCACAGGGATTGTACCGCCGGGAGTGTGGTCGGATAGGCCTACTACGCAGTCATATTTATCGCGAAGGTTCTGCATCATGCGAAGATTTACGAGGTTGTAGGGTGTTGGATAGGCGCTGACGCATTTAAGAAGGATCACGTTGTCGTTGCCCTCCTGCTTGCATGTATCAAGCGCTCTTTGTATATCTTCCTCATAGGCGATTCCGGTTGCAAAGATGATGGGTTTGCCAAGTTTGGCGATACGCCTGATCAGAGGGATGTCGTTTATTTCAAAGCTGGCGATCTTGTAGGCGGGAACATCCAGATTCTCCAGATAATCAACCGCCGTGGGATCAAATGGAGATGAAAATGCCTCCATACCCAGCTTTTTTGCCTCGTTAAAGAGTCCCTCATGCCACTCCCATGGAGTGTAAGCCTCCTCATACAGGTTGTGCAGAGTTCTTCCGGCCCAGAGTCCGTCGCCCGGAGTCATGAACCAGGGCTTATCGCAGTCGATAGTGATGGTATCTGCGGTGTAGGTCTGGAGCTTTATAGCATCTGCGCCTGCTTCCTTAGCTGCATGGATTATCTTCACCGCTCTGTTGTAATCTCCATTGTGGTTTCCGGATAGCTCTGCCACGATCATGCAGGGGTGGTCGTCGCCTACTATTCTGTTGCCTATTTTAATATCTTTATTAAACATGGTTTATGCCTTTCATGTGATTTCAATATGCTTTACCTCTGTTTTTTGCAATTCATCAATAATAGCAGTAAAAATCATGCTTTATTACGCAATAAGCCAATCGGCACAGCGACAATTCATGTTTCCCAACTAATCACATGCCATTCTCTATAAGACTACAAGATTGCAGGGCAACAGTGTACGCTTATACTCAAAGCGATTTACTGAAACAATAGGAATCTTCAGCATCTTCATATGAATAGCCGTTGGCAATGAAGCACTTTGCAGAAGCTTCATTGTTTTTGAGGGTGAATGCTGTGAGAGTCTTCACCACTGAAACGCCACAAGAGTTTCGCAGTGCTTCTTCTACCATACCGATTATCTTCTTCCCATAGCCTTTACCGCGGCATTCCGGTGCGATCATGTAGGAGATCTCGCCGACGCCTTCGGTTACATCAACGCGGATGTTGCCGACTTTTGCTTCACCGTCCATCATGATGAAGATGTGGCAGTCCGGGTTGGCGAGTTTTTTGGCCAGCCAGTTTATGTGAGATGCAAGGCTGATCTCGCCTTTGGTAAAAGAGTTCTCTCTGGTGGAGGGATCATTTCTCCATCTGAGGATGTCTTCAGCGTCTTCAATTGTTGCAGGACGTAAGTATATTCCCATAGAATCTCCAGCATCTAAATGCATTAGATTGTTGCACAACACTCGCAATCAAATTGTCGCTTCATAGCTATATGTGCATAAGTACTTCACTTGTCCAAGTTCTCCGTCTTTCTGTGGATCGACGGATCCTCGTATTTATCAAGGAAATCCAGTCCCAGGTAGACGATCTCTTTTGCAAAATAGACGTTCTCCATCTGGGTGATAACTGATATGACTTTATCAACCTTGAAACCCTCGATATCGCCAAGAACTTCCATAGGGAACTTGTCTCGAACAACGATGACTCCCGGAAAAGCTTCAGAGTAATCAAGAACATCTCGTGGATGAGGCTTGATTATGACGCGGTGCCCTTCCTTGTATTCATCAACTATATCGCCAAAGAGCTTCTTGCGGACATCCATCTCACACAGAGGCTCTGTCAGTATCATGACCTGTGGTCTGGGATCAGAGGGATCAACGAGCTGGCTCACAACTCTGTCCTTGTTCTCCAGGAAGATGTTCACCAGAACAGCATGGTCTTCGGGAGTGAGCTTGTTGTTGAGTTCTTCTCTTGGAACCTCAACTGTATTCTTTGGTGGCTTGTGGTTAACGCTGATATCATTGACCTCGTAGTCGATGCAATATCTGCTGTAGCCGCTCTCGATGAAGATAAGGCCCATGGCAGCCATAGCCTTCTTAAGAGGCCATGCACCGCGGTTGGCGTTTCTGGCCTGGTCGTCGAGTTTGCCGGAATTAAGGCCGTCTTCCACAGCATGGTATCGAATCTTTTTGTAGTTCAGATAATAGCCGATGGGATCTGAGTCGCAGAACACATACACATCCTTATATGTCGATAAATCCACAGGAATGTGCGGCTCCTGAAGCTTACCAAGGAGCTTGGTATAGGTAATGCGCTGCAAAAGGTTTGCCACGATGTTACCCTTGTCGCGGTGGTAACTCATGACTTCTTCGGAGGTGACATCCTCTTTCTCATCAAACATCAGCACCTTGTCAAACAGTCCCGCTTTTTCCAGCCTCTCCGGGAGCTTACCAAAGTCATTTGACATGGTACTTAGCATGATGTCTGCCTTCTCATCGCTCTCATGCCTTATCACCAGCTCTTTTACCGCAGCAATATATGCATGGTAATATGTGTGACAAATATAAATTCTTCCGGTTTTTTTCGTATTCATAGGAACAATTATAAGATATAGCCCAATTACAGTCAAAAAAAGACTCCGAGTCACACGACCCGGAGTCTTCGTTTGTATAGGCGATAAAAATAAGGGGCTGTCGCTTTAGATGATTAAATCATCATCTGGGCGAGGCCCCTTTTTTATAACATAATGATTTCCTATATAGTTCTATTCAATAATTTACTCTTTGCCCCCCGAGGTAGCCAAGGGGCGGCACATAAAAGTGCCACCCGCGGGGTGTAAGGGTTCATCGAGGCACGTCAAGGGGCTTTCGCGGCATATCCTCGCAGGGCGCTGTCTTCTTCTGTGGCTCTATGTACTTTCTCGAGCACCCCGCTGCGGTATTCCACGTTCCCCTTGACATGCCATTTACTCTGTTCCTTTAAGTTGGACCAGTACCTTCCTCCACTTTGGGCGGTGGTTTTCATACCATTATGCGATCAAGCGGAAATATGGTAAGAGTGCGTTTTTGAAAGTCTTACTAGTAGCATCAAAAGTCCCGAGTTGGAGTGCACTTACAAAGTGCATTCTAGTAAAATTACTACCCATTTTCACTCCATTAAGCTATTGCAGAGGCGATTAGTATGAAGGCAGATGATTAATTCTAAATCAATTCTCTGAAAATGCACTTCAAGTGCATGGATATTTAAAAATTGGAGTGAACCTCAAAAATCGCTTCATACCACAGCCTCGCCAAAATGAACTTTGTGCTGACGCGTATTATGCTTCATGGTCTCCTACTCTGAAATTACATGCCAAGGAGCTTCTCAGAGGCTGATCTGCCATAATTTCCAGAGCCGATCTGGCTTTTTCACTTGAGTTTTACATGCCCAGAGGCACTTCAGAGGCTGATTTGCCATAATTTCCAAAGCTGATCTGGCTTTTCCACTTGAATTTTACATGCCCAGAGGCACTTCAGAGGCTGATTTGCCATAATTTCCAAAGCTGATCTGGCTTTTCCACTTGAATTTTACATGCCCAGAGGCTCTTCAGAGGCTGATTTGCCATAATTTC
>JAEEGJ010027764.1_pt1 | contig 11333 bp, 12 predicted proteins | sample 8958761 | NCBI WGS metagenome assembly JAEEGJ01 (sample SAMN16246546, study PRJNA631951) | gut metagenome | biome: gut microbiome; feature: rumen; material: RS-attached | host: Bos | place: Iran: Karaj | collected 2018-10
CGCGCATCTCGCAGCCCGCCGCGCGTGTGGAGGCGATGGTGGTATCGGAGATGAAGGAAAGGTTGTCGCCGAAGAAGGAGCCGCCCACGATCACGGCGGCCATGTAGGGCTCCGGGATGCCGCACTGCGCGGCGATGCCCGCCCCGATGGGGACCAGCGCCACGATGGTGCCCACGCTCGTGCCCATGGCCATCGAGATGAAGCAGGACGTCACGAACAGGCCGGACAGCAGCCAGCGCGGCGGCACGGCGCCGAGCATCAGCGACACGGTCGCATCCACCGCGCCGATCTGGCGCGCGGTCTGCGCGAAGGCGCCCGACAGCAGGAAGATCCAGATCATCAGCAGCACGTTGGGATGCCCCGCTCCGCGGGAAAACGCCGCCAGGCGCTCCGTCAGCGGGCCTTTCATCACGGCGATGCCGTACACGCCCGCGAGCAGGAACGCCGCGGACACGGGTACCTTATAGAAGTCTCCCGCAACCACGGAAGACACGAGATATACCAGCAGGAAGACCGCCAGCGGGCTGATGGCCAGCAGGCCTTTCGATACACTACCTTTCACCATTCTGATCGCTTAACGGCACAAATTTAAAAAAATTCACCTATATTCGCTTTCCCAATCCTATGACTTATGACCAAACTGTTCTACACTTTACTCGCCGTTGCGGCCGCCGTTTCCTGCACCGCCAGGCCTGATTTCCCCACCGCCCGGTTCGAGACCCCCGCCGGACAGGAAGTCGAAGTCACGATGATCCACCACGGCTCCCTCGCCATGAGCTACAAAGGATACCGCATCCAGATCGACCCCGTCCTCAAGATGGGCGCGACCGAGATCGACTATAAGAAATTCCCCAAGGCAGACTGCATCCTGGTCACCCACGAACACGGCGACCATTTCGATCCCGAAGCCATCCGCCTCCTCTCCAAGGACGGCACCCGCGTGCTCCTCAACCCCGCTTCGCAGGCCCTGCTGGGCAGCGGTGAAGCCGTCGCCGGCGGAGACACCCTCCAGGTCGGCAACATCGGCCTGGTCGTCGTCCCGGCCTACAACATCACCGAAGACCATCTCCAGTTCCACCCCAAGGGGCGGGACAACGGATATATCCTGGATTTTGACGGGCTGCGCATCTACGTCTCCGGCGACACGGAAGACATCGAGGAGATGGCCGGCTTCGGCCCCGTCGACGTCGCCTTCCTCTCGACCAACCAGCCCTACACGATGACCACCACCCAGTGCGTCGAGGCCGCGATGACCCTCCAGCCCAAGACCCTGGTCCCCTACCACCTCTCCGACACCGACCTCCAGGAGATCAAGACCGTCCTCGACTCCAACGACTCCGGCATCGAAGTCCTCCTCTACGAAGAGCTCCGCTAGGCAGCACCGGCAGGACTGAAAGCAGAGCGGAAAACAGGCAGCGCATATATGCATCGGTCCGTCATATCGTTTTTTACTACAGCGCCGTGCGCTGGAACACGCTAATATACAGCAATTTAAGACTTTTCCCCTACCTCAGAATCGACAGGGGCGAAAGCTTAATATACTGGAGCACAATCATTTACAGCGCACGCTCACCGTATTCGGGCAGCTTCCGCACTAGTCGGCAGCGAACCCCAACCACTTTCCACCTCGCCAGTCCTCCGCCGCGCCCAGTTTTTGCATATTGCTGATTATCAATCATTTTCAATTTTACTCCGGGGCATTTTCCCCTAAGCAAAATCACAATTACCTCATTGATAAATACTTGCAAAAACGCCCCACGCAAGAGATACCCGATCGGGGCAGGCATGACGGTGTGGTGCCAGGTTCTCTGCCCGGCTTGTGGGGTTCAAGGTTGAAACGACGGAGACAGTTTTACAGAAAAACGCCTTCTCAGAGCGGTCTGGGTGTAAATCCCCCCTTGTTTTATTCAATTTCCGCAGAAATGAGGGGGAGATTTACAGTTGGAAGGGGCTGGGAGGCCGTTTTCGTGTAAATCTCTTTTGGAAATGGGAACAAGCCGGAGCGGGATCAGTCGTCCGGGGTGACGGGCTTGAGGCGTTTGCGGTCGTAGGCCTTGCGGGATTTGTGCAGGACGGCGCGGAAGCGGACGGGCTTGCCGTGCGCCTCGATCTCTTCGAGGCGGGCGGCGCGGCGGTTCGCTTTCAGGTAGTCCTGCTCCGTGATCCGGAGGCGCCTGGGCGCTTTCTTCGTGTGCTTGGCCATCGGGAAAGGCGGCAGGATGGGATCAGCCGGGATAATTGAGGTTCTCTTCCGTGGCCTGCTCCAGCACTTCGTGGAGGTACTTGGCGGCCTCCCAGCGCGCCATCGGCAGGTCGTGCAGGAGGTAGTTGCCGCAGTCGCGCGCGGCGGCGCCGGGGACCTCGCCCTCGTATTCCGCGATGAAGCGGAAGGTCTCCCGCAGCAGCGGCAGGATGTCGGCCGAAGCCAGGTCGCCGCGCAGCAGCAGGTAACAGCCGGTCAGGCAGCCCATCGGGCCGAAATACACCACGCGGTCCGCCCAGACGGGGTGGTTGCGCAGGAAGGTGGCGGCCAGGTGTTCGATGGTGTGGATGGCGCCCTGGCCCAGGGCGGGCTCGCGGTTGGGCTCCTTCATCCGGATGTCGAAGGTGGTGACCACCTCGCCGCCGACGTTGTCCTGACGGGACACGTAGACGCCGCGCAGCAGCTTGTTGTGGTCGATGGTGAAGCTCGGTATCTTATTCATTACAGCTTATCAATCAATAATTTGAGAAACGCGAAAGAATCGTCGGCGACCTTCTGCCAGAAATCCTTGTAGAGCGCCGTCGCGTCCTGGCCGGAGCCGTGGACGTCGCTGATCATCCGGAAGCTCAGGAAGGGCACGCCGTAGTGGCGGCACACCTGCGCGATGGCCGCGGACTCCATGTCGCAGGCCAGCGCGTCGGGATAGATCCCCAGCACGCGGGCGTCGTCCTCGGGCGAAGTCAGGAACTGGTCGCCCGTGCAGATGAGCCCGCTGCGGACCGGCTGGGCGGTCTGCAGGCTGAGCGCCGCGCGCAGCAACGCCGGATCGGCGTCGAAGCGCTGCGGCAGCCCCTGGACCTGCCCCGGGAGGTTGCCCTCGCCGCACCACACGTCGTGGTAGGCGGTCTGGCTGCCGACCACGATGTCACAGACGTGCAGCCCCTTGCCCACGCCGCCGGCGCAGCCGGAATTGATGATGCAGTCGGGATGCTCCGTCAGAATAAACTCCGTGGCGGCACGCGCCGCGTCGGCCTTGCCGATGCCGGACTTGATGACGCCGGTCACCCCGGCCCTGCGCAGCGCCTCGTATTCCGAGGTCATCGCGACGATCAAACCTTTCTTCATATTCAAACAATATCAATGGACATTGCGCCCCGGGCGCGGCTGCTTGCCGGAGAAGAGGCGCTGCGGAAGTTCCATCGCAAGGATGATGCCCAGGACGATGGCGACGGCGGCCTTGACGGCGCCGAAGCCAGTGGACAGGGCCAGCGGCAGCTGGGCCGCCACCAGGTAATAGGTGCACCAGAAGATGCCGGCCCCCGGCACCAGCGGGAAGATGCCGCAGAGCAGGAACACCTGCGCCGGGCACTTCTGGTTGATTGCGGAGACGCGGGATATGACGCAGATCAGCATGGAAGCGAGGATGATGGCGACGGTCGGCCCGAAGGCGGCATAGCGCGTCAGCACCAGATAGAGGCACCAGCCGATGGCGCCGATCAGGCCGACGCCCGCATACTGGGCGCGCGGCACGCCGAACAGCGCGGCAAAGGCGAGCGTGCCCAGGAAGGCGGCGGCCGTCTGGACGGCCAGGCCGGCCGTCTCCGGATTGACGGTCATCCCCTGCAGGGCGATCATCCCGCCGAAGGCCCAGCCGTCCAGCAGGAAGCTGAACGCCACGCCGATGGCGATGCAGAAGAAGCCGAGCAGCGCGTCCGTCAGGCGCGTCATGCCGGCGATGTAGTCGGAATTGGCCAGGTCGCGCACGCCGTTGACGAAGGGCACGCCCGGAATGAGCGGCATCACCGCGCCGATGATCATGTTGCTGAGGCTGCCGCCGAAACCGATGCGGTAGAACGCCACGCAGAGGAGCGTGGCCAGCAGGGCGTTGGCCATCCCGCCCACGATCTTGGACAGGAAACGGCCGCTGACCAGCAGGATAAACGTATACAGAAGCGCGCCGGCCACGAAGGTGGCAGCGCAGTCCAGCCAGCCGCCGCCGAACACGGCGCAGAAGGCGGACGCGCCCAGCGCCGAGCCCAGGATCTGCTCCCAGGCGGGCTTGGCGGGCGATTCGCGGATCAGCTTGAGACGCAGGCGCGCCTGCTCCAGGGAGCACATCCCATAGGCGATGTCGTAGCTCAGGCGGTTGACCGCCACGACCTTGGACAGCTGGATCCCGCGGATCGGGATGAATTCCACATTGGCATAGGTCTGGGCCTGGCCGCCGCCCGGGGCGACCTTGTCGACCGTCCCGGTGGTGAAGATGCCGTTGCTGAGCACGAAGAAACTGCCGGAATCCACGCCGTAGTGCGACGCGATGCGGGACATGATGTCCTCCACGCGGGAAATCTCCGCGCCGTTCTCCAGCAGGATGTGGCCGGCCTCGGCCGCCACCTCCAGCACTTCGGAGAAATTGACTTGCTCTTGTTGTCCTTCCATGGACGCAAATTTACACAAAAAAACCGTATCTTTGCCGCCCTTCTATGATCCGCAATCTGATCTTCGATTTTGACGGCACCCTCGCCGACACCTCGCTCGGCATCGTCCGCTGCACGCAGGCGACGCTGCGCGAGCTGGGCGTGCCGGAATCCACCCCGGAGCGCATCTGCGCCACCATCGGCCTGCCGCTGCCCGACTGTTTCGCGCGCGGCACGGATACGCCTCCCGAGCTCGTCGCCGCGGCCTGCGACACCTACCGCCGGCTGTTCGACGACATCGCCGTCCCCTGCATCGTCCTCTTCCCCGGCGTAGCCGAGACGCTCGCGGAGCTCCGCTCGCGCGGCCTCCGGATGTCCATCGCCACTTCGCGCGGCAGCCGCTCCCTGCAGATGCTGCTCGGGCGGATGGGCGTGCTGGACTACTTCTGCGCGATGGCCGCCTCCGACACCGTCGCCCGCCACAAACCGGCCCCGGACCCCGCCCTGAGCGTGCTGGAGCAGATGGGCGGCCTGGCGGCGGAAAGCGTGGTCGTCGGAGACACCGTCTTCGACATCCAGATGGGGAAGGCGGCGGGCTGCCGCACCTGCGGCGTGACCTGGGGCAACCAGGACCGCGCGCAGCTGCAGACAGCCGCCCCGGACTGGATCCTGGACCGCATCGAAGAACTGCCCGGCATCCTCGGTTGACGCCATCCAGACGGGCTTTCCGCAGAAAAAGGGGAATTTTTTCCCATCGCCCCCGCGCGTACCGGAATTTTTAGTATATTTGCCCGATTGTTTGTTTTGTATTACCGAATTATGAGTATCCAACAAGATAAAATCCAGGAACTGGTCGAACGCCGCGCATCCGCGAAACTCGGCGGCGGCCAGAAGCGTATTGACGCCCAGCACCAGAAGGGCAAGCTCACCGCACGCGAGCGCATCGCCCTGCTGCTCGACGAAGGCAGCTTCGAAGAGTTCGACATGTTCGTGCAGCACCGCTGCACCAACTTCGGGATGGACGCGACCCATCCGGACGGCGACGGCGTCGTGACCGGACAGGGCACGATCGAGGGCCGTCCCGTCTTCGTGTTCGCCCAGGACTTCACCGTCAACGGCGGCTCCCTGAGCAAGACCATGTCCGAGAAGATCTGCAAGGTCATGGACATGGCCGTCCGTGCCGGCGCCCCGGTGATCGGACTCAACGATTCGGGCGGCGCCCGTATCCAGGAGGGTATCGACGCCCTGGCCGGCTACGGCGAGATCTTCGAGCGCAACATCCTCGCCAGCGGCGTGGTGCCCCAGATCAGCGGCATCTTCGGCCCCTGCGCGGGCGGCGCCGTGTACTCCCCGGCCCTGACCGACTTCACCCTGATGGTGCAGAACACCTCTTATATGTTCCTCACCGGCCCGGCGGTCGTCAAGTCCGTCACGGGCGAGGACGTGGACCAGGAGAGCCTCGGCGGCGCCGGCGTGCACGCCTCCAAGTCCGGCGTGGCGCACTTCAGCGCCCCCACCGAGCAGGAAGGCATCCAGACGATCCGCACCCTGCTCTCCTACCTCCCGCAGAACAATCTCGAGACCGCGCCCGAGCGTCCGACGCAGGACCCGGTCGGCCGCGTGGACGACGCCCTCAACGACATCGTCCCCGACAGCCCCAACAAGGCCTACGACATGTACGGCGTGATCCGCAGCATCGTGGATGACGGCGAGTTCTTCGAGGTCCACAAGAACTTCGCGAAGAACATCATCGTCGGCTTCGCCCACATGGGCGGCCGCAGCGTGGGCATCGTGGCCAACCAGCCCGGCGTGCTCGCCGGCGTGCTCGACATCAACGCCTCCCGCAAGGGCGCCCGCTTCGTGCGCTTCTGCGACGCGTTCAACATCCCGCTGGTCACCCTCGTGGACGTCCCGGGCTTCCTGCCCGGCACCCAGCAGGAATACGGCGCCATCATCACCAACGGCGCCAAGCTCCTCTTCGCCTATGGCGAGGCTACGGTCCCCAAGGTGACCGTGACCCTGCGCAAGAGCTACGGCGGCGCACACATCGTGATGAGCTGCAAGCAGCTGCGCGGCGACATCAACTACGCCTGGCCGACGGCCAACATCGCCGTGATGGGCGCCGAGGGCGCCGTGGGCATCCTCTACGGCAAGGAGATCAAGGCCGAGCCGGATCCCGCCAAGCAGGCCGAGATCGCCGAGGCGCGCAAGCAGGAATACAACGACCTCTTCTGCAACCCCTACCAGGCTGCACAGAAAGGATATATCGAGGATGTCATCGAGCCGCGCAACACGCGCTTCCGCGTGATCCGCGCCCTCGCCACCCTCGAAGGCAAACGACAGGAAATCCCCGCGAAGAAACATGACAACCTCCCTCTTTAGTCTGATGCTTCTCACCGCGGGCGGTGACCGGATGGCAGTGACCGATCCGCACGGCTGGACCCTGACGATCATCAGCGTCTCCTGCGTCTTCACGGCCCTGATCATCCTTTACTTCATCTACAATTTCTCCGGCAACATCTTCTCGGGCAAATACAAGCGCAAGCCGAAGGCCCCGAAAGCCGCCAAGGGAGAGATCAGCGGTGAAGTGGCGGCCGCAATCGCCATGGCCCTGGAGGCCGAGGCGGGCGGCGAGACCGAGGCGGCCATCGCCACGGCCCTGCACCTCTATCTGTCCGACGCCGTCCACGATGTGGAGCCGGGCGTCATCACCCTGCGCCGGAGCCCTTCCGCATGGGACAACAAGCAGTTGAATTTCAGAAAATTACCCAGAAAATGAAAGCATACAAGTTCAAGATCAACGGCAAGGAATACAACGTAGCCGTCAACGGAATTGAAGGAAAGAACGCCGACGTCACCGTCAACGGCGTCAACTATCAGGTCGAACTCGACAGTGAAGTCTCTCCTGCCGTTTCTGCAGCGAGTGCGCAGGCGCCTGCGAGCGTCAGCGGTCCGCAGGCCATCCCCCTTGAGGGGGCGCAGGGGGTGAAGGCAACTGGGAGCAACGCAGTTGCTCCCGCCGGAGGCAAGAAAATCGGCTCCCCGCTCCCGGGCGTCATCATTTCCGTGGACGTGAAGGAAGGCCAGGCTGTGAAGCGCGGCCAGAAAGTCGCCGTCATCGAGGCGATGAAGATGGAGAACGAGATCCTCGCCGAGTGCGACGGCACCATCACCGCCATCCATGTCAAGCAGGGCGATTCCGTCCTCGAAGGTGCTGACATCGTAACGATCGGTTAATGGAAAACATTCTCGACAGTCTCCAGCAGTTCTGGCAGTTCACGGGCTTCGCGAACTGCACCCCGGCGCACCTGATCATGATCTTCATCGGTCTGGTCTTCATCACGCTGGGTATTGTCAAGCACTGGGAACCGCTGCTGCTCGTGCCGATCGGATTCGGTATCATCATCGGCAACATCCCCCTCTTCTTCGACCCGACCACCGGCCTCGGCCTCAAGATCGGTATCTACGAAGAGAACTCCGTGCTGAACATCCTCTATCACGGTGTGAAGAACGGCTGGTATCCCCCGCTCATCTTCCTGGGCATCGGAGCCATGACGGACTTCTCCGCCCTCATCTCGCAGCCGCGCCTGATCCTGATCGGCGCCGCCGCCCAGATGGGCATCTTCGGCGCCTACCTGCTCTCGCTCGTGCTGGGCTTCGCCCCCAATGAGGCGGGTGCCATCGGCATCATCGGCGGCGCGGACGGCCCGACGGCCATCTTCCTGAGCTCCAAGCTCGCCCCGGAACTGATGGGTGCCATCGCCGTGTCGGCCTACTCCTACATGGCCCTCGTGCCCGTGATCCAGAAGCCGATCATGCTGCTCCTCACCACCAAGAAGGAGCGCGTGATCCGGATGAACAAGCCGCGCGTCGTCAGCCAGCGCGAGAAGATCATCTTCCCGATCGTCGGCTTCCTCTGCACCGCGTTCATCGTCCCCTCCGGCCTGCCGCTGCTCGGCATGCTCTTCTTCGGCAACCTGCTCAAGGAGAGCGGCGTGACCAAGCGCCTCGCCGCCACGGCCAGCGGTCCGCTCATCGACGTGGTCACGACCCTGATTGGCCTCACCGTGGGCGCCTCCACCCAGGCCGACGTGTTCCTGAACAGCCGTTCCATCCTCATTTTCGGTCTCGGTCTCGCGTCCTTCGTGATCGCCACCACCTTCGGCGTGCTCTTCACGAAGTTCATGAACCTCTTCCTCAAGGAAGGCAAGAAGATCAACCCGCTCATCGGCAACGCCGGCGTGTCCGCCGTGCCGGATGCGGCCCGCGTGTCCGAACAGGTCGGACTCGAGGCGGATCCGTCCAACCACCTCCTCACCCACGCCATGGCTCCGAACGTCGCCGGCGTGATCGGATCGGCGGTTGCGGCCGGTATCCTGCTCGGTTTCCTTGGATAGCGGTTCAATCAATTTTGATACCTTTCAAAAAGGCGGCATTTTCTTTCGGAAATGCCGCCTTTTCTTGTTCTTTCAGCCTTTTTTTTCTATGTTTGCCAAACCGCTTCTAACCTAGGATTAGCACAATCAAGACTAATAATTCATCCAAGTATAAGTATGTCCACTAAATTACAGGAACTTACGGAGCGGCTTTACCAAGAGGGCCTCTCCAAAGGCAAAGAAGAAGGCGAGCAGCTGCTCGCCCGTGCGCGCGAAGACGCAGCGCGCATTGTGGAGGACGCCCGAAAGCAGGCCGCCGACATCATCGCCGACGCCCAGAAGCAGGCGGACGACCTCCGGGACAAGACCAGTTCCGACGTCAAGATGGCTTCCGCCCAATGCCTCCAGGCCACCCGAAAGGACATCGAGGACCTGCTGGTCGGCGCCGTGAGCGCCGGAAGTATCAATAAGGACCTTTCCGACCCCGACTTTCTCAAAAAGATCATCCTGGCCGTCGCCGAGCGTTTCAGCGCCACCGAATCCGCCGACCTCGCGCTCATCCTGCCCGCCTCCCTGCAGCAGGAGCTCGAGCCCTGGCTGGCCGGCGAGCTGACCAAGGCCCTCGGCGCCCAGCCCAAGGCCTCCTTCAGCAAGAAGGTGGCCGGCGGCTTCTCCATCGGCCCCAAGGACGGCAGCTGGTTCGTCAGCCTGACGGACGAGACATTCCAGGCCCTGATCGCAGAATATCTCCGCCCCGTGACCCGCAAGCTCCTCTTCGGTTAGCGAGATGGACAACTACGCATACATAATCGCCAGCCTGCCGGTCCTGAACCAGGAGGATCATCCGGAGCATTTCGTCGCCGAGGAGATCCTTGCGGAGATCCGCGAACAGCTCTCCGCGCGCGACAACTCCGTGCTTGACCTGCTACTGGAAGGATATGACGCCGACAAGCTCGATGCGGGCTTCTACCGCGACGCCCTCGCGGGCCGCGGCCGCTTCGTGCGCGACTGGCTGCGCGATCTGGTGAACGGCTACGACGCCGACGCCAGTGCGGAATTCTACCGCCGCGCCTTGGCGCACGGCAACCGCTTCATCCGCGAATGGTTCCGCTTCGACCTGGACCTGCGCAACGCGACGGTCGCGTTCCTCAACGACTCGCTGGGGCGCCCGGAGGGGCAGGACCTTGTCCTCCTAACGGAGCGCGAGGCGGAAGAATTCCCGGAGGAGGAAGCGGTGCAGCAGGTGCTGAACCGCGCCGACCTCCTGCAGCGGGAGCGCGGCCTGGACGACCTGCGCTGGCAGAAGGTCGAGGAGCTGACCGCCATGGACGTGTTCGACCTGGAGCTCATCCTCGGCTTCGTGGCCAGGCTCCAGATCATCGACCGCTGGCTGAAGCTGGACCCCGAATCCGGCCGGGAGCTTTTCCGCAAGCTGGTCGAGGACATCCGCTCCACATACGATAACAAAAAACAGAATATAACGATATGAGTACAAAAGGTAAGGTAACGGGCATCGTCTCGAACCTGGTGACCGTGGCCGTGGACGGGCCGGTGGCGGAGAACGAACTCTGCTACATCACCGTCGCAGGCGAGCAGCTGCTCGCCGAGGTCATCAAGGTGACCGGGGACAAAGCCTCCGTGCAGGTGTACGAAAGCACCCGCGGGCTCAAGAACGGCGACGATGTCGAATTCCTCGGCAGGATGCTCGAGGTCTCGCTCGGTCCGGGCCTGCTCTCCGGCATCTACGACGGTCTGCAGAACAATCTCCGCACCATGACGGGCGTCTTCCTCAAGCGCGGCGAATATACCGATCCCCTCGACCGCGAGGCCCTGTGGGACTTCACGCCCCTCGCGCAGCCGGGCGACAAGGTGACCGCGGCCGACTGGCTCGGCGAGGTCAAGGAAGGCTGGCTGCCCCACAAGATCATGGTCCCCTTCTCCTTCAAGGGCGAATATACCGTCAAGAGCGTCGCGCCCGCCGGGAGCTACACCGTGGACCAGCAGGTCGCGGTGCTGACCGGCGCCGACGGCGAGGACGTCCCCGTGACGATGGTCCAGCGCTGGCCGGTCAAGGTGGCCGTCCGCGCCTACAAGGAGAAGCCGCGTCCGTCCCGGATCATGGAGACGGGCGTGCGCTGCATCGACACCTTCAACCCCATCGCCGAAGGCGGCACGGGCTTCATCCCGGGCCCGTTCGGCTGCGGCAAGACGGTCCTCCAGCACGCCATCGCCAAGCAGGGCGACGCCGACGTCATCGTGATGGCGGCCTGCGGCGAGCGCGCCAACGAAGTGGTGGAGATCTTCACGGAATTCCCCGAACTGGTGGACCCGCACACC
>JAEEGJ010027765.1_pt1 | contig 11333 bp, 9 predicted proteins | sample 8958761 | NCBI WGS metagenome assembly JAEEGJ01 (sample SAMN16246546, study PRJNA631951) | gut metagenome | biome: gut microbiome; feature: rumen; material: RS-attached | host: Bos | place: Iran: Karaj | collected 2018-10
CCAGTTTTAGCGGCGTAGCCGCTTTGGGCTATGGGCACGGAGCTAAAGCTCCTTTGGGCTCGCTACGCTTTGGGGTCGGCATGTTGTGCCTTTGGGTTTGCTATGCTTTGAGCTTTTCTTATTACATTATGCTCATACTTCATAGCCCATCCCCCAAAGGGCCGAAGGCCCGAGCCCATACCCCATAGCTTTACTATATTATCATCCATGAAAATTACTGGTTTAAACAAAATATTTCTTTTGCTTGCGATAGCTGCTGGTGTTGCTTTTGCGGATCCAATTCCGACGGAAGCCCTCACGCAAGGCGGGCTTGTGATGCGAGACCGTCAACTTCGCGATATCGGACTAGTGATGCGCGGTGGGCGACGCGGCTTTATCGATATCGGTTATACTTACACGCCTTCGTCCGAACAGTTGCAGTTGAAAAGCCAATACGGAGTCCATAACGGTTATGCGTTCAGGCATCATTATGGCATTTTCGGTAGCAGGGTGCTCGATTCGATTTCGCATTTCGGGTTCCTCATGTGGTTTGACCGCGCCGGCTGGGATTCGCAGGACTTTTTCTTCTTCCCGCATTATGGCAAGTATGCCCACATTTCGTCGGCATTGACCTGGGGCTTTTCTTATACGAATACAAAGCTCGACTATACTGCGGCAATTGGTATGCAACACCAGAATATGGAACTTGCTTCGCATAGGCTTTATGAAAACGATAGCGATTCACTGTTGTTTTACTGGGTTCACGCACGTTTCAAGAACGTGAGTTTTCAGGGCAGTTTCTATCGCGGAACGTTCCAGACGCTTCGCCTTTCGTTAGACCTTGAATCCCGTGAACTTTACGGTGGTGCAGGGAGCGGTTTTAAAACGTATTTGCCGAACTTGAGTGCGACAATTTACCGCCGCAAAACTGGAGATGATGATGATAACTTTATTCGTTTAAATTGGGAACAAAATCTTTATAAGCAAATTTTATATTCAGATGTGACATTTGATTTCCCTGATTACGGATTCCGTTCTGCTATTTTGAAGTATTATCCGGATCCTTCTCGAATGATTGGCTTTGAAGCGTCTTGCATTCGCCGTCATGAACGTTCTGGGGCAAAAGACTTACTTTGGGGCGGTGCAATAGACATTCTCTTTATTCGTCTTGGTTACAATTCCTCTTTCGATTACGAAAACATGTTCCACGCAAAGGGTACACTTATTGCTGAAATTAAGTTCCAAATTGGTTCTGTTGAGCGTAATTTCTTTGGTCGGGGTGCTGCGAAGGCCGCTCCCATGGAAACCACTCAAAGTCGGTTTGATTTGAATAAATCCATGAAGGAGCGTGCTGAACAAAATCAAGGGCAACCGACAATTGATGCTCAGGGGAACAAGGTGATTCATGCCAAGGGAATCCGCTACGAAAATGAAGGCACGGCCACGACTTCTAGCGAAGGAGGTAACTAATGAAATATTTGCGTTTATTCCTTTGTCTGGTTGCACTTTGTTTGACCGCTTGTATGAGTCATTTGTTTGTAGATACGACGACTAGACTCCAGGTTGAAAATAAGACGGATGTGACGATTCTTGGGCTTGATATTATTTCAGAAGATGGAACTTCTGTACAGCCTTGGATTCGCGATACGGTTCAGCCGGGAGAAAAGAGCAAGGTCGTCGAAGAGGATTGGGTTGGAACATTCCGCGTGAGAGTGAGGTGGGCGAAAAGTGTAATTCAAGAGAATCGTTGCGAAAGTGTTTTAGCTAAGGAAGCGTCCGATAAAAAAACAACTGAAGTTCATATAAATAAAACGAGTATGACAGATTGCACTATACGGTGGGATGACAAGTCTTATGTCGAACTCGATTTCGAAGGTGGCAGCCAGTACTTAGTAGTCACGCAAGATGATGACGGAAAAGCTGTGTTTAAGTTTAAGTAGGTGTTAGGAAGTGATTTGTAAACAGTGGTTAGTAAACAGGAATATTTAGGTGGCCAGTATACAGTGATCAGTAAACAGGAATGTAAAAGGAACGTTCTTATTACAATTCTAACCACTAAGAGCGTGCCAAATGAGTGACGCAAAAATAAGCTTGCTTATTTTTATGTCCGAATGCAGCCGCGGACGTCGAAGACGTCAATCACTAACCACCAACCACTAATCACTTGGTTGCCTACAACCTATAACCTAACATTGACTATTGACTAACGGCTATTGACCAATGACTACTGAACGTAAAGACAACAATTATTTTTTTGATTCCGGGAATCTCTCGCCGGCGGCGCTAGAACGCAAGCACCGGATTGAAACAGATCCGTCTGTCCGCACGGACATCATGGAATACCTGCCGGGAATGGAAGTGATTCACTCCGACATTCGCGACAAGGTTCTTGCTGCATTCGATAGCTACGATGCGTCCAAATATACGGCTCGCGATGTGCAATTCGCTTTACAGCACGACACTTGCTCCATCGAAGATTTCAAGGCTTTGCTTTCTCCGGCTGCGGCTCCGTTCCTCGAGCAGATGGCTGCCAAGGCCAAAATCGAAACGGGTCGCCATTTCGGCAACAACGTCTATCTCTTTACGCCGCTCTACATCGCAAACTACTGCGAAAACTACTGCGTCTATTGCGGATTCAACTGCTACAACCACATCAAGCGTATGCAGCTGAACATGGAACAGATTGAGCACGAGATGCAAGTCATCGCCGACAGCGGCATGGAAGAAGTCTTGTTGCTCACGGGCGAAAGCCGCGCCAAAAGCAGCGTCGAATACATCGGTGAAGCTTGCAAGCTCGCTCGCAAGTACTTCAAGCTCGTTGGTATCGAAGTCTACCCGGTAAATGTCGACGAATACAAGTATCTGCACGAATGTGGCGTTGATTACGTGACGGTGTTCCAGGAAACGTACGATCGCAAGCGTTATGAACAACTTCATTTGCTTGGCCACAAGCGCGTATTTCCGTACCGCTTTGATTCTCAGGAACGAGCTCTCATGGGTGGCATGCGTGGTTGCGGATTCTCGGCACTTCTTGGACTTTCGGATTTCCGTCGTGACGCCCTTGCAAGTGCACTGCATGTGTATTACTTACAAAAGAAGTATCCGCATGCTGAAATGAGCCTCAGCTGCCCGCGTCTTCGTCCGATTGTGAATAACGAAAAGATCAGTCCGCTTGACGTTCACGAAAAGGAACTCTGTCAAGTGCTTTGTGCCTACCGCATTTTCCTCCCGTTCGTGGGCATCACGGTCTCGAGCCGCGAAAGCAAGGAATTCCGCAATGGCATCGTGAAAATTGCTGCAACGAAGGTCTCTGCAGGTGTCTCCACCGGTATCGGCGACCACGAAAGCAAATATAGCGGTCATGACGATGGGGAAGGTGGCGACGAACAGTTCGAAATCAATGACGGCCGAAGCATCGACAAAATGTACGCCGACATGAGCGGCGCAGGCATGCAGCCCGTGTTGAACGATTATCTGTACGTGTGATTTTTAGTTGCTGTTCTTGCAGCCTTTGTTGCCAAGGGTAGAAAAGCAAACCCCGTGGTCTGATCTATAGGCTCTTTGCCAATCATCTTTTTGTGGATTGTTTTTATGCGGCAATAAATAGACTTCGACAGAGTATCCTTCGCTACCGGGAGCCCAATGGATGCTCATTGTGTAGCGTGTATTGGCGCTTTCTTTACCAATAGTAAGCGCTTTGCTGATAAATATGGGATTTCTTGGTGCTGTACGATGGTCAATTTTCCCATCTGGGTTGACGTAGGGTATTGTTGAGTATGTTGTGCTGTTTTCGTCGTAAGTATTTCTTTGGGGTGGTAATCGCGCAGCAATGATGTCTGCAACGCCTTCAAAACGGGCTTCATTAAGTGCATCGTACCACGTGCCTTTATTTCCAATTATTCTACAAATATTATATGCGTTGTTTGCACTGCCATGCTCTCCTTGTACATTGATGGAAAGTCCGTTATGCAATTCTATTACAAATAAAGTTGCTCCTCTTTTTTGATCTTTGAGTCCTTGATCAAGGGTGTTTATTATATCTGCTCGACTCTTGTCATTTGTTGTTTGCGAAAAATTTTGAAAAGCATCCAAGTCTTCGATTAAAGCTCTATTTAGAGCGTCTCTCAGGTAATATAATTTCAGCAAATCTACTTTTTCACGAGTCTTTTCTGTGACACCGAAAATATTAGGCAAGGCGACCGTCACGAGAAAGCCCATGATTGCAATAGTGACCATGAGCTCGATAAGAGTGATTCCCTTTCGTGAACGTAAAGTAGTCATATTATTACCTACGTGACTTATTTTCTCCACTCGTGTAAATGTAAATATACGTTAAAAAAACGAAAAATGTGTAATTGCTTAATTTTTGATTGATTGATATCACTTTTGTAAATAAAAATTTATAAAAATACGTAGGTTGGAATGCTTTATCGGCTTAAATACTCTTCTTTTTTCTGTATTTTGTGAGTGTAGTAAATAAGTAAGCTTTGGCAGTTCGTCTTGGCTTGTATAGATATCTTTAATTTTTTTCTAGTTTTGCGCTCGATGAAAAATATTGACACAACACTCTATTTTATTACGGACAGTACAAGTGTCCCTGTAGAACGTTTTTTGCCGGTTGTCGAGGCTGCTTGTAAAGGTGGGGCTACTCTCATCCAACTTCGTGAAAAAAATAAATCGACTCGCGAATACATGGATCTCGCTATGGCAACACATGAAATCACCAAACGTTATGGAGTACCGCTGATTATTGATGACCGTGTCGATGTCGCTCTTGCGGTTGATGCCGAGGGCGTTCATGTGGGGCAAACGGACATGCCTGTGAAAATAGCACGTGCGCTGATGGGGGCCGATAAAATCGTCGGAGCAACGACTAAGACTGTTCCGCAAGCGCTTGAAGCATACGCGCAGGGGGCCGATTATTTGGGCGTAGGGGCTATTTACCCGACGACAACTAAAGTTGTAACAATCCTCACGAGTGTTGAAACTCTCAAGGCTATTGTCAAAGCCGTTCCCATTAAGGTGAATGCGATTGGTGGACTCAACAAGGACAATATCGGCGTGCTCAAAGGCTCTGGCATTGCTGGTATCTGCGCTGTTTCTGCCATTATGAAAGCTGCAGATCCGGAACTCGCTACGCGAGAATTGAAACAAGCGTTTTTGAATTTGTAACCTTATTATTACTATCTTTCACCGCAATGAAAAAAAATTTGAATAAGACTTTGTCGTTTGTTGTCGATGTGGGCAACTCGCATACCGTTCTTGGTATATTCAAAGGCGACAAGGTTGTCGATCACTGGAGACTTACAACCCGCAAGGAAACAACTTCGGACGAAGTCATGAACCGCGTGGGCGGGCTTATCCATTTTTCGAAAATCAAGCCGGAATCAATTACGCACGTCGGACTTTCGACCGTGGTTCCTTCTCTGGAACGTCCGTGGGTCAAGGCTTTGCAGACGCTTCTTAAACGTCCGGTTCAAGTTGTGAATTCTCGAAATTGCCTCAACTGTCCGATTGCGTATCCCAATCCGAATACACTTGGTTCAGATCGTCTTTGTAACATCATTGCGCTCAAAGACCGTGGGTATACAGATGCAATCGTTATCGATATGGGCACAGCGACAACTTTTGATGTGATGAAAGATGGTGGATTTGCCGGAGGCATCATTATTCCAGGGATTAGCGCTAGCCTTGACGTGCTTACCGAAAAGGCTGCTCGTCTCTTGCCGGTGAGTATTGAATGGCCGAAAAATCTCATCGCCAACAACACTGATGACGCTATCCGTGCGGGTCTTCTGTTCGGATTCATGGCCGAACTGGAAACGCTAGTCACAAAAATCAAACATGAAATGGGGAAGAAGGACGTTCCCGTTTTTGCAACGGGAGGCTGGGGACGCACGGTTGTCGGCCACACGAAGATTATCGACACGTATGATCCTTATTTGACTCTTGATGGTGTTCGTTTGGTGGCGCTTCGTGGAGATTCAGCCGCCGAAGTTATTGATAAGGATGCGGAGGAATGACTTATGTATAGAGGGAGCATGAAAACATTTCTGGCCTGTCTTGCTTTGACAGCGTTTGCCGCATTTGCTGAAACAGGGGCCTCGCCAGTGATTGGCGCGGAACGCACTCGCAACTTGCGTGGACTCGATTATGCGCCAATGCTTATGGAATACCATCGACAGACGGTGGGCGAGGGACGTCATTTTTTCACATACCCACGTCGTGATACCACTTTTCGCAAGAATTTCGAAAAGAATAATTCTGGCGCCATGGCGTACTTCAAAAATGAAGATGCTTCTTCGCACCATTTTGCCATCGCCGTAAGTCCTGTCTTCGGAATTGATTACCGTTCATCGACGGATCTTGGTGATACGATATGGCCGGCGTTTGATGGGGGCCTTTTTATACGTGGTTTTGCGGACTCTGTTGATTTTGACCTCGATGCCAGGATCTACTCTGAAGGACACTCCGCTAAAAAGCCCAAGAGCTATGATTATGAAGTTTTTGATGTCCAGTCCAAGGATCGAAGTGATGGCGGAATTGATTACGTGAGTTTTGCTCGTTATCGTGCCCACCTTGCTTTTAATTCTGCTTGGATGCGTCTTCAACTGGCACGTGACGTCTTGCACTGGGGACCGGGGTACTACAATAACCTTTCGCTGAACCAGTTCGCGCTCCCATATAATATGCTCAGTCTTGATTTAACGTTTGGTCCATTGCGTATTTTTAGCGTATATGCTGACTTGCGTGTCAATTCATGGAGTTACAGCAAGGATAACTTGAACGACCGCAACTTTTATGCCCACCGTTACGAACTGGCTTTCAAGAACGTCACCTTTGGAGTCTCTGAATTGCAGGTCCTCTACAATGAGAACAAACCGTGGCTTTTTGTCCCGATTGCGCCTCTCTTTATCGAAAAGGGCAATTATACAGAGCGTGTGAATAATGGGGCTCTTGCCATGGACTTTAACGTGCAGGTGTTTCAGAAAGCCCGTATTTATGGTGAATTCTTCTTGGACGATATGGAATCTCCTTATGCAATCTATCAAAACCGTTACAGCAACAACCGCTGGGCGGCCATGCTAGGCCTGCAGGTCGCACATGATATGGAGGTGAAGGGTAAGCCGCTTCAATTAGGATCTATTGCTGAGATTGCTCGAGTGGAGCCGTTTGTGTATTGTCATTATGACACTGCGCAAGCGCAAATTGCCCATCTTGGTCTTCCGCTCGGAAATCCCAATGGTCCGAATTCACTAGCGGTCGATTGGACTCTTTACGGGCAACTTTTCTGGAATTCTACGGCGAAATTCTTTTTTGGACTCCACAACAAGTGGCTCTGGAAAGGTATTGATTACGGAAGCAATCTAGATGACCCCTACAAGACTATGCGCAAGAGATTTACTCATGACGCCCCTCTCCAATATACGGTTTCACCCTCGTTTAGTTACGTTGGAAGGTATGCTTCTTTTGAATTAAACATGGATTTTGGCGATATTAAGGCCTTTTTTGTGCGTTCTACCTTGCATTGGTAGCTTTTTATAACTATTTTTTAAGTGCTTTGATATTCATATAAAAGAATAGCTGAAACGAGAGAGTATGTCGAAAATATCACAACTGTTTGTAAATTTTAGAGTTCGTAAACGCATTTTAGCGTTGGCGGATGCTTTTATTGTTGTTGTTGCTGGGCTTTTTTCGAGCTTTATTTTCTCGTTGATTGAAACTCCCATTGACCGAGCAGTCCTGTTAGCCTTTTTCTTTTTAAGTGTTTTGATGTGCTTTGGTAGCCTGCTGTTCTTTGGTGCCTACAATAAGCTATGGAGATATCTCAATCGTTCAGATTATTTGAGTTGTGTAAAAGGTGTTGTTGTCGGTATCTTTGCAACTCAGGTATTTTTCTATATCGCGATGCGCGTCCAGTACTGGCAGTTCGCCTTATTGCAGGCCATCATTGCTTGTATCGGAGTCTGCCTTTTCCGTTTCCTGTTCAGGAACGCTTTCATTACTTTAGTCGAGTCCGGCCGTATAGAAGGCCGTAAAAAACGTACCATGATTATCGGAGCCGGCAATGCGACTAAGCTTTTGCTCGATGAAATAAGAAACAGCGCGAAGGATGCTGAAAAAGGTCTTGAAACATCTGCCGCAGCAGATATTTACCCCGTTTGCCTTATCGATGACGATCGTTACAAAATTGGAAAGCCTTTTGAAAACGTTCTCGTTGCTGGCGGAACAAGCGATATTCCCAAAATTGCAAAGTTGGAGAATATTGAACAGATCCTTTTTGCCATTCCTAGTTGCCCGCCCAAAGATCGTCAGACCATTTTAGACCTCTGTAGCAAGACCGGACTTCCGGTGAAGGTCCTTCCTTTTATCGGGACTCTTTTGGATAGTTCCTCTATTGGAAATGGTTCTACCAATTTTGCAACACAGATTCGTGATATCAAGGTCGAAGATCTCCTTGGTCGCGATCCGATTAAGTTCGACAACAAGGATATCCGTGCTTACATTGAGAACAAAGTATGTATGGTGACTGGCGGTGGCGGTAGTATCGGAAGTGAACTTGTTCGTCAAATTGCCAAATACAATCCGAAGCAAGTCATCATTGTAGATATTTACGAAAATAATGCCTATGACATTCAGCAAGAACTTGTCATGGAATATGGGAAGAATCTCAATCTTGTGACGATTATCGCCTCAGTCCGTGATTATTTCCGTATGAACCAAATCTTTAAAAAGTATCATCCGGAGGTTATCTTCCATGCGGCTGCTCATAAACATGTTCCGCTGATGGAAAAGAATCCAATGGAAGCGATTAAGAATAACGTTATTGGTACCTTTAACGTCGCCACTCTTGCGATGTTCAATAACGTAAAGAAATTTGTAATGATTAGTACTGACAAGGCCGTCAATCCGACGAATGTCATGGGTGCCTCAAAACGTTGTTGTGAAATGATTGTCCGCTTTATGTCCATGCAGAAGGATAGCGATACGGAGTTTGTCGTGACTCGTTTCGGAAACGTCCTTGGTAGCAATGGAAGTGTCATCCCTCTGTTTAAACGTCAGATTGAACAAGGGAAGCCGGTCACGGTGACTCATCCGGATATTATCCGTTATTTCATGACGATTCCTGAGGCTGTTAGCCTTGTTCTCGAAGCGGCAAGTATCGCTCACGGTGGTGAAATTTTTGTGCTCGACATGGGAATGCCGGTAAAAATTGTTACATTGGCAGAAAACTTGATTCGCATGTACGGAAAGGTTCCGTATAAGGATGTTCCTATTAAGTTTACGGGACTTCGTCCAGGAGAAAAAATTAAAGAAGAACTTTTGATGAACGAGGAAGGCTTGAAAAAGACTAAGAACAAGCTAATCTTCATTGGAAAGCAAATTGATATAGATACATCCAAGTTCATCAACGAATTGTGGAAATTAAAAAGTGCAGCCGCTGAAAATGATGATGAAATCGCCATTCGCGCTTTGCATGAAATTGTTCCGACATTTACGACACCGGAAGCTTTCAATAGAACTGTCTTGAAGGAATCGTCTTCGGCTGATTTTCAAGAAGACTCTTCTGGTGATAAGGATTTAAATTTATCAACAACCAAACAATCTCAAAAGAGGGATAAAACATGAAAAAGGTCGTATCGTTAGCGTTGCTAACCACAACCCTCGCCTTCTCCCAGGCAGGAATAATGGGTGGCACTGAAGGCTTGCATCAAATCACTGCAAAGTCTTTAGGGCAGTGGCAGATAAGCGTCGGTACCGGCGGAAATATTTCCATCGGTTCTTGGGGTCTATCTCGCGGAGGCGTATTTGAAACAAAGGGAAAGAGATACTCTTTCAATGACGCGGATTACTCCCAGGCGGGTAACTTCTTCGTAAGCGTCGGTGTGCTCGACTTCATCGATGTCGGTGTATCGCTTCCGGTTTACTATGAACACGCCAATGCAAATGGTGGTGCTCCTGGTCGATCCAATATGTGGACGACTAGCCGCGGTGACTTGGATATTTTTGCCAAGGTCGGTCTCCCGTTTGCGTCTGATAGCACGGGCTTCTTCAAAACAGCCCTTATGCTTGACATGTATGCTCCGACTGGTGAAGAGTATGCCGGTGTTCGTCCCCGTCATGCTTGGTACTTGAACGGTAAGAAGAACACGCATCCGTTCACGGCCGATCACTGGGCCTTCGGTGCAGGTCTTGTCGCAACCTTCGACTTTGCGAAGATTGGTGCTCCGATTACATGGAACTTGGCAGCAAGCTACGTCTTCCCGAACAACACGAACCTGGCCAACACTCTCGTCTATAGCACGGGTGTCAACTGGGATGCACTCTCTTGGATGACTCCGTTCTTGGAATTCTCCGGTGAAATGCGTCTGCAGAGCAAGGGCCGTTACGAATTCGGTCCAATGCATGATCCGATGCTCATCACTCCGGGTTTCCGCTTCCACCTGCCGTATCGCGTCGAATTCGCCATCGGTCTCGAAATTGCAACACGCCTCTTCAAGACGGGATTCGATCATGATGAAGATATCAAGGATGGCAAGGATTATCCGATTTATTACATCGGCGAACATGGTATGAAGGCTACTTATGGCTATACGCCGGTTCCGCTTCTCTCCGGTGCCGCCATGTTGAGCATTGCGTTTGACGCAAAGCCGAAGCCGAAGGATGCCGATGGCGATGGTGTCATCGACGAACTCGACAAGTGCGCCCATACTCCGAAGGGAGCCAAGGTTAACGAAGAAGGTTGCCCGCTCGACGAACTCGAAAGACTCGCTCGTGAAAAGGCATACAACGATTCTCTTGCCCGCATCGATACCGACAAGGATGGCATTGCTGACCTCAACGACAAGTGCCCGAATACCCCGGCTGGCGTCACGGTTGACTCTCTCGGTTGCATGCTCGACTTCGACAAGGACGGCGTGAACGATCCGATCGACAAGTGCCCGAATACTCCGGTTGGCGTCCCGGTTGATGCTGCTGGTTGCCCGCTTGACTTCGACAAGGACGGTGTTCCGGACTTCCTCGACAAGTGCCCGAATACTCCGGCTGGCGTGATCGTCGGTGCTGATGGTTGCACGCTCGATTCCGACAAGGATGGCATCGCTGACTACATGGATAAGTGCCCGGGTACTCCGCAGGGTTACTCTGTCGACTCCCTTGGTTGCTTGCCTGACTTCGATAAGGACGGCGTACCTGACATGCTCGACAAGTGCCCGAATACACTTCCGGGTGTCCGCGTTGATGAAAAGGGTTGCCCGCTCAACAAGAAGGAAGACCTTGACCAGCTCAAGAAGGGTATCAAGTTCAAGACCGGTTCTGCTAAGCTTACCAAGAGCAGCTATGGCACGCTCGAC
>JAEEGJ010027766.1_pt1 | contig 11333 bp, 7 predicted proteins | sample 8958761 | NCBI WGS metagenome assembly JAEEGJ01 (sample SAMN16246546, study PRJNA631951) | gut metagenome | biome: gut microbiome; feature: rumen; material: RS-attached | host: Bos | place: Iran: Karaj | collected 2018-10
CCGCCGCCTTTTGTGCGAAACTTGTAGTCCGCCGCAAAGTTGCCATGCTGGTCGAAGGTCTTTGGCTCGTCGAACTTGGGACCAAAGCGCACGATAGCGTCCGCGGCCTTGGAGTAAACTAAGTAGCTTCCATCATCGTAGCACTCCAAATAAGCATTGTAGCCATCGCGCCAGACTTCGTAACTGTAGTTTGTACCGTCTATCGTGCCGGAGGCGTAGTTTTCGCCCTCCGCGGGCCATGCGTTAGGACACCTTTCCGCATAGATAGTCGTAGCCAAGCCCATGGTGAGGGCGATTCCTAAACCCACTAGATTCTTCATGCTACTAATATATACTTTTTGCGGCCCGGTGGGCGTTAATTCTGCTTAACCTTCGCGCCGTTTGCCTTGAAATACTGCGAATTCTCGTTCAGGGAACGGCTATTTTGTATGCGGCCGTTTAGGAATAATTCGCGGTTTTGAGATTTTTCGCTGTGGGCATGGGATGCGCGGCGACTTTCGCGGGGAGTTTCGTAGATGCGGGTCGGTGGCTCCACGCTCGATTCCAGTTTCCACTTCTCGAGGGAATCGAGTCCCGCATTCCCGAGCACGGCCAGGTCGTAGCCGATGACCTTTACGGCACCCGCGGCGTATGCGGTGTCGAGTTGCGCCGAGATTCTTGCGCTGTCTGCGAGCGCGTGCGAGTCATCGGTGCGGAACAGTTCCATATCCACCCAGAATTCAATCCCGTATTGATTGCAGGCCTCGGCCACCGCGCGCTCGTAGTTGCCCACGTTCGTAGTTTCGGCATGGTGCTTGCCCGCATCGCTTGCGCCCACGCCATCCTGCACGGCGATAATGTCGGGCTTGAACCCCGCGGCAAAAAGGCTCTCGAAAAACGATTGCAGCTTTGCGGGAGTTTCCAGGTTTTGATTGTAGAACGGGGCCGCCACCACCTTCCAGCCCTTCGCCTGTGCGGCTTCGGTGACCGGCTTCAAGAAGTGTTCCGTGAGCATTTCCGGAGTCGCGTCATCGCGCAGGCCGTCCCAGTAGTAGCGCGCAATCTCTTGCGGAATGTACACGCCCGCGACGACGCTCTCGCTCCCGTACAGCGCATAAATTTCTTCAAGCACATCCAGGTTACGTGCAGACAAAGTATCAAGCTGCTCGGCGGTCGGTGGCGTGTACCAGTTGTCGCCATTGTAGTAAAGCCCGAGCCAGACCCTGGTTCCGGTAGCCTTCGCCGCCTCGATGCTCTTGGGGAAAAGCTCGTTGTTCTTGTATTGCGTGTTCTGCAGAAAGTCAAGTTGCGAAGGGTAGTACAGGTGCGTCGCCTCGACGGCGGCATACTGCAACACGACCTCGTCCATCCCGAGCGCGTGCAGGCGCTGGTGCATGTGCGTGATGGAATCCTGCGGGTAGTAGGCGGTTGACCATCCCGCATCGAAAACACCCGCGAGCCCCATGACGTTCGCCTCCGCGGCATTGGCTGCGACGGCAAACGGCCCCGCTACAAGCGAAAACGCTCCGCACAGGAGTGCGGGGAGCGCATGCCTGAATGTGTGCTGCGAGATTGCCATACCTGAAATATATACCTATTTTCGGAGGAGCGGCTAGGAGATTATCTCCAGTCGCTTTTTTTCACGTTGCTGTACGATTCGCTCTTTTCTACGACCTGGAATTCGAAGGTGCTGTATTTTTTGCAATGCTGGCAGTAGAAACGGTGTTCCCATGTTTCGGTGCGCTTGGTCTTGCAGCGTTCGCCAGAAACGGAACGCGTCTTGTAGATGTCCCGGCTTCCGATTTCCCTCTGGTATCCCGAGTTCAGATCGCGCTCGACGGTTTTTTCTACCCCGACCTTCATGCTTTCGGTATCGTGGAATGTCCCGCGTGTATTTTCGATGAGTGTGTCCATCAGCACTTTTCCCAGGTGGTCCAGCTTGTATGCATGGTGACACAAGTCGCAACGGTGGAATACAATTTGCTCGTTTGTCTTTTTTATGGCATGCACGAGTCCGCCGATCAATATCAAAATGTTGCCGCTTACTCCGCATACAAAGAGCAGATAGGCGGCGAAAAGCGGAATGTACAACAGGCCTCCGATAGTTTTTAATGTACTGTTTGAGCCTACTGGGATGATTGTCAATAGACGGGAAATGCTGAAGGTGACAACAAAAATGAAAAGTATCATCAGGAGGGCGTCGAATACGCCCGATAGGCCGCGCGCTATAATTTTTCCGTACCTGCCAGCGAACAGGTCTATCGTGTATTTTTTCTTGTAGATACCTGTAGGAACATATGCCAGCCCACGTTTAGGAAGTGGCTTGTATACTTTGTTCACGATTTCGAAGTGGCTTGCATAGATTTGAAGTGTGTTTTCGAAGTATATCGGTAGCGTGGACGGAATAAACAGGAGCTCGTCGTACTTGTGGACCTTTCCGTCGGAGGTCTTGAATGAATAGGTATTCTTTTTTTTGTTGACGTCCAGCACGTTGACCGTGTCGCCCGTTTTTAGGACTATGGCGCGTGCCAATTTGGCGGCTTCGGGCAGTTTCGCGATAACCTTACTTCCATCGGGCAATTGAATAAGGTATTGGGCTTCGTCATAATATATATGCCACAGTACGCCTTCTGCGAAAACATCAAAGACTCCAAGCACCTTGACCTTGGTTCCGGCTTTTACGGTAGCTGCTTTTTCGCGAGTAATCAGCTTGCTTGTCTCGGTTGCCCATTTAAGGGTAATCTCTGGGGCGATTTCGGCTGCCTGTTCTTCGGTCAGGCGCTCGCTATCCAGTACATTTATCCAGTGTGACGGTGGGAAGAAAATGCATACGCCGAATACGACGCCCGCCATGAGCCCCCACAACAGCAATTTGAATATTGACCCGACGATGAGATTATATACAAAGAGTATTATTTTCTTTATGACCTTCATAACGGAAATATATATTCTTTTGAACCTAAAATCAAAAATTCGAAAAACAGTATAAAAAAATCCGGCCTCGCGGCCGGAATTCTATTATATGTCCTGAAAACCATGCGGGAGCGCATTTTTTCAATCGCCGAGGCCGAACGTGATTTGAGTCACGATTACCGTCGCTTTAGCGCCTTGTCGACATCGGAGGCCTTGCGGAACTTTCCGAGCAGCCGCTTCGTCTTTTCCGAATAGTCTTCGTAGTAGACCCAGTATTTCTTGTCCAGGTAGACGATCAGGTATTGGCCGCTTTTGTCCTGGTACTGCCGGAATTCCGCATCTTCCAGGGATGCGCCTTCTTCCCAGGGCTTCAAGCGTAAATGGTGGGCGAGAGCGTCGTACCGGATTTTTTGGAAGAGGTCGACCGAATCGACGAACATCGGGGCGTTTTCATATTTCTTTTTCCCGCCGTTCACCTTGAGCGCGCTTGTCTGGAGTTCCGCGGCTTCGCCGTCTTCCAGGGAAAAGTACACGGGATCGTTTTTGAACATCCTGTTCAGGAGCGGAGTCCATTTGTTCAAGTCCATATGCCAAGCGTATGCATAATACGTCTTCCCGAGGCGCATCACATAGAACGGCAACTTCCCGGCACTTTGCAGCGTCACGGTAGAATCCATCATGGTATTCAGTCCGGCATCCCTCTCGAGCTCGAGGGTCGTCTTGTAGCTCCCTACGAAATTCCCGTCCCTATACAGGCGGTAGGCGATGCCGTTGGTGCTCGTGGCGATGTGCGTCCCCCTTTTTGTCTTCAGGATGCGAAGTCCCCAGAACCTGTAGCGCGCGGGGTCGTAGTCCTCGATCAAGCCCCTCTTGAGTATTTCCTTGAAGGCGACAGGGCGCGATTCGTTGACCCTCAGGACCCGCAGCTCGCCCGATAAGCCGGCGAGCCCTCCGTAAGCCCGGTCGACATCTGCGACCGCATAGGCGAATCCCCCGTCGTCCAGATCGAGGCCGCGAGGTGCAAAGTGCAGGCGCTCCCACTTTTTTTGTTTGTCCAGGTAGGCCATGTACACTCCGTCGCAGCGGAAAATGGTCATCCCCACGTTGCTCTCGTTGTCGTGAAAATACATCTCGTCTTCGCCATGGACGATGCCGGCGACGGCGAGGAAAAAAGCGAGAACGATCATGAGTTTATTCGTGACGCGCATAGTAGGGAATATAAATAATTTGCGATTTAAAGTGCAGTGCGTTTCGCGTCATTGCACAGAGCGCATGACTGCTTCGGCTCGGCGATAGAACCCGCAAGCGGTTCTGCTGCTCTCCTCGCGTGTCATTGCGAGGGTTCGTAGAACCCGTGGCAATCGCTGTTCCGCTTTTGTGAAAAATAGCGTCATTTCTTCTTGATGCGGAAAACCTGTTGCCCCTTGGAATTCTTTCCTTCCTCGAAATACTCCGTGGCGCGGATAAGGGCGGGCCACTTGGCGTAGCCGAAGTTCTTGGGGCTCAGCGAAATCTGGCGGTTGATTTGCTGTGAAATCTTGGATGCGATGGCCCAGCCCGCTTCGTCGGCTTCCTCGCTGATTGCCTTGCGGATGGCGTTCATGATTTTCGCGTTGCCGCGCAGTTTGTTGCGGTCGAGTGGTTCGATGTTGTTCGTTGCCTCATCCGATTCGGTCGGCTTCTTGAACTTGTCGATGTAGATGAAGGAATTGCACGAATCGATGAACGGTTGCGGCGTCTTTTCTTCGCCGAACCCGATGACCTGTTTTGACTTGGCCCTAAGTTTCATGGCGAGCGGCGTGAAATCCGAGTCGCTGCTCACGATGGCGAAAATGTCGATGCTCTCCGTGAACAGGAGCTCCATCACATCAATAGTCATCGCGAGATCGGTCGCGTTCTTCCCTTTCGTGTAGGGGAACTGCTGTATCGGCTGAATCGCAAACGGATGCAGGACTTCTTCCCAGGGGTTGCTACCTTTCCAGTTGCCGTATGCCCTGCGAATGCTCGTCTCCCCGAACTTGGAGAGTTCTTCCATAATGCCGTAGATGGCGTCCGCCTTGGCGTTGTCGCAGTCGATAATCAGGGCTATTTTCTTTTCCGTGTCCATAATAGGGAATATATGATTTTTAAAGTCAATCAACCTTCACGTCATCACAATAATTCATAGCAAATGCCATATAAATGAGGTATATGGAAATTTCCATGTTGTATTGGCTGTAAAAGTCCATGAATTTTACAGAATCTTTTTGATCCACTGGGTCAAAATCGTTTACCATAAACATAATTCTCAATAAATTCTCAAGACGCATTTCAAAAATATTATGCTGAGGGTCAATATTACTTGGAATGTTAGAATAAGAAATCTTGACTTCTTTTGATCCTTTTTTTTCCATGTGGTCTAATAGTTCTTCAATCGTCGAACCATCTTTTCCATAACTTTTTTCATATTTATTCTCGTCGAATATTACCGGAGGTTTTGATATGGAAACACCCGCTTTTTCTTGTACTAAAAGAGCGATAATGTCATAAATATCATTCGCCTCTGATTTCAGATAATAGATCTGGAAAAACGTATCATCTTCTTGAATATTATACCCACCGCGATGCGCAACTCTTTCAGCCCACATTCTTATTAACAATCTGTAAAAATCAGATAAAGCCCTCAACAAGAATTCCCAGTTTTCAGGGTCTAGAAGGGAGGATACACTGGAATGATCCGCATGATGGGTGTATGAATTTCGGTCTCGATACAAGTATCTTGTTGATAATCCTCTTTCATTAATAATAGGCCAATTTTTTGAATAATCTTCAAAAAACTCGTTGTCTGTTTCCCAAATCAATTTACATTGTATTTTACGTTCAAGACCATATGCAAATAATCCTTGTTCATATCCATTGAGATATATTTCTTTTGTGTTAAATGAGGTTGCAGAAAAAGGATAAAAACGTTGTGAAAAGGTTTCTATTTTAAAACCACAATCAATTTTTCTTAGTTTTGAAAGATTGGCAATGGAAATCTTGTTGTCTTCTCGTATACGTTTTGCTCTAGCTTGCTCTTTTTCATCAGTCGGAATAGTTTTTATGTCAATACGAAGTTTTTTCTTTTGAAGTTCTCGAATAAAATTAATCTCATTGATGAGGAATTCCTTGCTATTAAATTCGGCACGGGAAAGATTGTATACTAAAAGTACAATGCTTTTATAGTCCTTTATTTTATCTATGGAAAGGTCTATTCCATTTTCCACGCCAATCTTTTTCAAGATGGAGTTGAAATTTGTATTTACATACTCAATATTCGCGTATTCATTATCCATCATTCCATTGCAGAAAGGAATAAGCATTTTATCGCGGTCAGAATTTATTTTATAAACATCTTCGTTGTTATCATAATAGAGACCGCATTTGAAAACAATGGTAAGCCAGAGAAAACGTTGAAGCAAATCTCTTTTTAAATCAAAGTTCTGATTAACGCCTAATTCTAATTCCTGTTTTTCTTGTTGTAATTTAAAGTATTCTTCCGTTTTCCCCTTCTTTATTGCATCTTTGTAACCAGAGAAAATGTTGTGAAATCTGCGATAATTTTTCCCTCGTTCTCCGCGTATTTCTAGACTTCGATTAATTGAATTTTCGAATTCAAGTGTGAAATCTATTTTCTTCAGATAATGTATGGCAAGTTTATAGCCTTTTTCTCCTTTTTTATCCAACGAGAAGAAATCAAAGAAAGAATCAGAATCCATTTCCATGGACAACAAGTAGAGACAAACGACGATTCCGGGATTATGATCAAAATCCTCTTTGTATGCATAAAAAACTAAATTAAATAGCTGATCGGGTGTGGTATAGTAATCATCTCTTTTAAAACCGATGATGTCGTTCTTTAATATTTCATCTTTGAATAAGTTTCTTTTCCAAAATTCATTTTCTTCGCTAACTGCGTTCCTATTGCTTTGCAGGGAATAGGAAATGGAATAATCGTTGTAGAAGACCTTGGCGATCAATTCTTCAAGGATATTGCGCTTGTCATCATCACGAATAAGGCTATCAATACAAACCATTTCATGAATATTTTGTATGTTCCAGGCTAACAAAAATTTATGCGTATAGTCATGATTGGAAATTCTTCTTTCAATCAGTTCTAGTTCCGTATGCATGAACTTCTTGTCAATAGTTTGTAAGTCGCAAAAGATGTAAAAATACTTGACAATGATTTCATTGACTAGCTTGGAAAACTCTTTCGGATTTTGCGCTTGGCCAACATAGTTAATTATCGGTTTAAAATGAAGATACCAATACGGGTTCTTTTTCTCCATATACTTTGAGGCGGCACCTACGTAAAAACCTAGTGCACAATCAAAGTATTCTTCTTTGGGCATTTTAGCATTTATTAGTTGGTAAAATGCGTCAATATTATTTTTGCTCACTTCGCTTGTTCCGGTATCAAAAAACTCACGCTCTTGAGTAAGGCTTTCATCCATTAGTGCGTTGGAATGTATGTATTCAATGGTTTTGAAAATCATATCTTTCAGTCGATTTGAATCAGATTTAAAGAAGTCAGGATTCTTAATCTGTATGGCTCGCAAAAAGAAATAGAATACGACATTCTCCATAAGAAAATCACTGGCGTTTTCCTCATTAAGTTCGTCAATAGTAGTGAACAAATCACGTTCTTTCCATATTTCAGAAAAATGCTCTTTTACGTCTAATAGTGTTATATAGTCCTTCTCGCCAAAAGATAAATTTAGGTTCAGCAGGACCCTTTTTGCTTTGGCGTTAACGAGCATATCTTTTAGCAGAATCTGCAATTTCGGTAAACTAGTGCTCATTGAAAAAAACTCCTTAAAATTAGATGGCGAATGGATTCTTTTTAACAGCCCTAGATTTCTTTGAAGAAATCATTCTATATCGGGCTAGCATAGTATTTACATCATTAACAATTTCCTTTCGTAGTGATTGCGGTTCAAGAACTATTCTCTCTCCAAATTTTGAAGCCATCTCTCTCTTTAATTCAAAATTGACGATACAGTTAATACTGAATATTTTCCCGTCATCGGGAAGGTGATATTTTTTCCGTAGCTCCGCATCATGGTTTTTTAGGAGCGTCATGCTTGAATGAACGGGCTTGCCGTCTAAATAAGCACATTCATTCTGCGAGGCCCAAAAAACAATATCCTGTGGAGTATCATCAGCCTTTTTAGTAACGCCAATCACGCTTTCAAAGTATTCATCCCATCTACCATCATAAGGTTCATATTCTTTTTCTAGAGGCTTTATATCTTCAATCTGATCCATAGAATAGCACATGACCTCTTTTGTATCAACGGTAGTACCCAACAGAAACCATCTACCCTTACATTGCTTTAGGACGTGGGGGAATATTTGCTTTTTATTCCGTTTTTGATTGTCTTTGATGCGATGATATTTGAGTTCAATGGTGATTTTGCGTTCAATTAGTTTGAAAAGCTTTGGCAGCAGGTCGCGACCGCTCAAGTCCTCATTTTTTTCAAAAATAATAATTGGTTGTTCTAGACTGCTCGAAGAATCTTTCAATTGGTTCAACAGTTCAAAGTCTTCTATGCCATCCATTTTTCCGAAGGTTCGAGAAACTGCTTGCAGAATTTTTCGTGCGGATGGAGATATTTTTTGATTGAAAATACTATCTGTTTGATTGGCATAGCGTAATATTTTCTTTTTACCCGATTGAATTCTTTCAATCTTTCCAAAATTTTTTTCAATAAATTCTATGTCCTCTTCTATGCAACGACGAGTTACCGTGCTTTGCCCGCCTTCCTTGAGTTGGTCATTGCACTTATTTGTCAAATCGTCCATCGTATACCGACGAATAACACTTTCTGACAGCAATCTATCTAGAATTTTAATTCGAAAATAAGCATTTTTATTAGTTGGCATCGGTAAAAAATCCTTGGCATTTTGTTATATCATCAAATATAAGCAAAAAAATAAAGAATTAAACGAATTATTCTTTAAAAATATTTATTACGAACATACAATTCGTACGAACATAGAGTTCGTATCATTGTAGTATATTATGGATATCACATTAACCACGAGGTATACCATGATTTACATTTCAGCCGACAAGCAAATTAATGAGTTCTGCAATGCTCTCGTCAAAAGCGGACGTTGGAACTACTATCGAAGTGGAAAGTACCCCATCCGTGCATCCCTCATCCAGCTTGGGGCAATCATTGTTTAGAAGCTTATGCTGGGGGAACACAATTTGTTTTGTTAAAAAATTTCCACTCCTTATAAATAAACATATATTTACTTCTAATCACTTTCTAACGACTATGCCTCAATTCACCTCAACCCAAAATCGCCAAATTTATTTTCTCATCGCCTGCTCGTGTCTATTTACGGCAGGTCTGCTTTCGTCAAATTTTCTTGCAGCAAAAGTTATTTGCGTAGGCGGACTAGAAATGCCCTCGGCAACGGTAGGTTATGCGTTAACATACTTGATGACTGATGTTATAGGAGAACTATATGGGAAGAAAGTTGCGAATAGGATTGTCCAGTTCGGCTTCATCTGCCTAGTTGTAGCCTGCATATTAACCCGCTTGGCACTCCTTTTGCCTTCACCTTATGATTCCAGCGCGTTCAGTCAGGTTTTTTCCACATCTACAAGAATTTTTGTCGCAAGCATCGCTGCGTATATAATAAGCCAAAGTACCGATGTGTATATTTTCCACAAAATAAGGAGCTATTCTCCAAAATTCAAATTCATCCGGAACAATATCAGCACGATTGCCAGTCAATTTCTAGACACAATCATCTTTTCCTTTATTGCGTTCTATGGAATAGTCCCCAACATTTGGAGTATGGTATGGGGAGTCTTTATCGCAAAAGTCGTACTCGCCCTATGTGACACGCCATTCTTCTACCTTCTAACCAGGAAAAGAAATGAATTCCAAGAAATCTAGAATAGGAGTCCTCATAAGCACTTCAATGTGCAGGAACGATCTGTTGTTCGGTCGTTCCCTGGCATCCGTTTTGTCGCAATCTGTTGAACCGGACTGCATTCTTATCGTTGATGACAATGAGAATAGCCATACTAGCGAAGAATTAGTAGCAAAGCTCAACTCCTACCATAATCCGAAAATACACTACTTGAAAAATTACAATACACATGGTTTTTCTGGCACTGGAGCATGGAATTCGGGAATAGAGTGGTACACGAGTAAATTCAGCGATTGCGATTATATCGCCTTCCTTGATGACGATGATTCCTGGGAATCAACATATCTGGAATGCCAATGCAATACCATTAACGCCTTCCTCAATAAAAATGGTAGCCTTCCTGATGCATGCTGTGCATATCTAAAACGTAGCGACTGCCCTTCACCGCACACTTTTAAGCAGTCCGACATAACGATTGAAAACTTCCTTTGCGGCAATATCGGAATACAAGGGAGCAACATGTTTTTCAGATTGGATACGTTAAAGAGGATTAACGGATTCGACGAAAAGCTTCCTTCCTGTACCGACCGTGATTTGCTTATTCGGCTTCTGCAATTATCTCCAAAGATCCAATTTGCAATAACGCCAATGGTTCTTGTGAACCATTTTGCATGGGACGGCAGCATTACTTACGACAAAGGCAAGAAACACCTTGGCATCGCTCGGTTCTTTGAAAAATACATTCAACTCTATACTCCAGAATTGCTTAAAATGGCGATTCATCGCGCCGAGAAGCTTTTTAACTATAACGACTCTAACAACATTTACAAGTTATTCGACCTAGTTCATAACAGAGCCGATGAAAAGAAGATTGTGATAGGGATTGCGCTTCACAATGGACGCAATACTATCAGGCGGTGCCTTCAATCCATTCTCAACCAAGAAAATTTATCTAGCCACCTATGGGTATTGATTGCTGACGACGATTCCAACGATGGCTGGGAAGAAGACGTCTCGGACCTTTTGACACTAACAAACGTGATGGTAATCCGTGTAAAGAACAATGCTACGCACAAGACACGAAATGATATTCACGCCTATGTCAAGAAATACTTCGGAAGCGTAGAGTTGATCGGACGACTTGATTGCGATGACACGTATTCAGATAATCTCGTTCTGTCGAGAATTGAACATATTCAAAAACAGAGCGGAGCTGATGTCGTACTAGCCGGGAACTACCTTCGATTGGAAGACAAGGTGATAAGTCGCGTGAATCGCGCAACAAAGGATCTCCTTGATTGTGATTATTTAATAAACCGTCTGAAGGATATGTCGAATGGCATTCCCGAAGCGGAACTTCCATCGTGCAATGTATTCATGTCAAAAAGAAGTCTGCACGACTATCCTGCAAAGAATAGTGCCGAGGACCATTTTCTTCTAGTTGATTTGTTACTTGGCAAGAATGATTATAAAATCGCTATTGCAGAGGATGTGCTACTGACGATTTACAATTTGAATGGAAAAAT
>JAEEGJ010027767.1_pt1 | contig 11333 bp, 10 predicted proteins | sample 8958761 | NCBI WGS metagenome assembly JAEEGJ01 (sample SAMN16246546, study PRJNA631951) | gut metagenome | biome: gut microbiome; feature: rumen; material: RS-attached | host: Bos | place: Iran: Karaj | collected 2018-10
GATCTCACGGAGAAAGCTCAGGAACTTGTTAAAGAGACTATTGAAAAACTCAATCGAGAGCTAAAGCTTGAATACATACGCACGCTTCTGATCATATTTGAAAACGTGCAGAGGACGTTCCCTGAAATGCTGTTAGAGATGTTCCCGAACGATAAAAATCTGCTTCTGCGGGTGCTTCGTTCTCGGAATGATACGGAAATACGTGAACACTTAATAAAGCATTTTGGGATGCAGTTCGATGGTTCAGGAAGGCCAGAGTACAAGACAGATGAAGAGCGGAAAAACTGGTACAACGAAGAACTCGATATTTAGCTGATGATTTTATGTGTCAATATGACAGGAAAAATTAAAGCTAACTGAGCTCACAAACATTTCACAAATGAGACTTAAATAAGCCGCAGCCGGGATACTGCGGTGATAAAGTCATAAGAGTGAGTTTTGTCAGGAGGGTAAGTTTATGCCAGTAGTAAATAAGGCCGCAGCCGATTTTGCAAAGAGGTGGAAAGACAAAGGAGATGAAAAACAGGACTCCCAGAACTTCTGGAGAGATCTGCTATCTTCCGTTTTTAATGTAGCCCATCCTGAACAAAAGCTTTGCTTTGAGAAGAGAGTAAGCCTTAAAAACACCAGCTTCATAGACGTTTATATTCCTGAAACAAAGGTAATTATCGAACAGAAAAGTCTGGGCATTGATCTTGAGAAGGCAAAGAAGCAATCAGACGGTTCAGAACTTACTCCATTTGAACAAGCCAAACGATATAACGATGAACTCGGCTTTTCGGAAAAGGTACGTTGGATCGTTACCTGCAATTTTGAAAGATTTCTTATTTACAACATGGAGAAGCCCAAAGATCCGCCTATTGAGCTTCTTCTGAAAAACATGGCAAAGGAGTATCACCTTCTTGATTTTTTGGTTAAGTTCAAGAATGAAGCCCTTATCAGGGAGGAAGAACTTTCCATTAAGGCCGGAGAGATCGTTGGTCAGATTTACGATGCACTGCTCAAAGAGTATGGAGATAATCCAACACCTCAAGATTACAAAAGCCTTAACAAGCTGTGTGTCCGTCTGGTGTTCTGTCTGTATGCTGAAGATGCTGGATTGTTTGGCGATAGTGGAGATGCCTTCTGCAAGTATCTTGAGAAGTACCAGGCATCAGATCTCAGACGAGAAATAATCGATTTCTTTAAGGTGTTGGATACTCCTATCGAGAAGCGGAACAAGTTCCTTCAGGATGATTTGGCAAAATTCCCTTATGTCAACGGTAGCCTGTTTGCCGTTGATGAGGACTCTGAAAACATTCCGAACTTTTCCGAAGAACTCAGAAACATACTGATTAAACAGGCGGCAGAAGGTTTTGATTGGTCAGACATAAGCCCTACCATTTTTGGAGCCGTTTTTGAAAGTACTCTTAATCCGGAGACCAGAAGATCCGGAGGGATGCACTACACATCCATTGAGAACATTCATAAGGTTATCGATCCTTTGTTTCTCGATGAACTGAATAACGAGTTTAAAACCATTTTGGAGACCAAACAAAGCAAAAGCAAAAAGGCTAAACTTGAAGCATTTCAACGGAAACTCGCTTCGTTAACGTTCCTAGATCCAGCTTGCGGTTCTGGTAACTTCCTGACAGAGACTTACCTTGCCCTTCGTAAATTAGAAAATCAAATTTTGGACGAACTCTATCATGGTTCTACCTTTTTGGGGGCTGATTTTGTTGTAAGTTCGCCTATTCAAGTATCCATTGCTCAGTTTTACGGAATTGAGATCAACGATTTTGCTGTTTCTGTTGCCAAAACAGCACTCTGGATTGCAGAAAGCCAAACCATTATCGATACTGAACAGATCCTGAACACTCACATTGATTTCTTACCGTTGAAGTCTTACTCAAATATTGTAGAAGCCAATGCTTTAAGAATTGATTGGAATTCTGTAATTCCAAAAGAAAAGCTGCATTACATCATGGGCAACCCGCCCTTTTATGGTGCTAGATTGATGACTGCAGAACAAAAAAATGACATGACAGAGGTGTTTGGGAAGATACCAGGAGTTGGCAATCTGGATTACGTTACCGCATGGTATATGAAAGCGGGAAAATATATTGAAGATTCCGAAATTAAAGTAGCACTTGTTTCTACTAATAGCATTGCTCAAGGGGAACAAGCAAATCTGCTGTGGGATATGTTATTGCCTCTTAATATTGCTATTATTTTTTGTTATAGAACCTTCGCATGGGATAGTGAAGCCTCAGAAAAAGCTCATGTTCATTGCGTAATTATCGGTTTCCAAAGGAAGAAAACAGTCAGCACAAGAAAGTTTATTTACACTGAAAACAAACCTAAAGAAGCAACAAATATCAATCAGTTTTTGTTAGATGCTCCTTTCACTATCATCAAAAGACGTGCCTTTCCTATTTCCGAAAATATTCCTCAAATAATTTTTGGCAGCATGGCTAATGATGGAGGAAATTTAATATTATCAGAAGAAGAATATAATGATTTAACTGCAAAGAATGAATCATTAAAACAATTCATCCTGCCTTTTTTAGGTGCTAAAGAATTTATTAAAAATAAAAAAAGATACTGCCTATGGTTAAAAGATAAGGATTATTCTGACTATCCAGAAATATTGCAAAGGGTAAGAAAAGTAAAAGAATTAAGAGAGAGTAGTCTTAGAGAATTAACAAAGAAATTAGCTGGATCACCTCATTTATTTGGGGAAATAAGACAACCAACAAATGGTAATTACCTATTAATTCCTAGAGTATCTTCAGAAAATAGAAAATACATACCTATAGGATTCCTGCCTCATACAATTATCGCAAGCGATGCAACACAAATTATTCCAAATGCATCACTATATGAATTTGGAATCTTAACATCATCTATTCACAACGCATGGATGAGAGTCGTTGCAGGAAGATTAGAAAATCGTTATAGATATTCTGCATTAATTGTTTATAACAACTTTGTATGGATTGAAGCTGATGATAAACAAAAACAGAAAATTTCTCAAACTGCTCAGAAGATTCTGGATATTAGGCAAAAATATTTAGATAACGGAAAGAGTTATGCAGATCTATATGGAGAAAAGTTGGAACTAGCTTTCATAGATTTATATCAAGCACACAAAGCAAACGATAAAGCTGTTTTAGCTTTGTATGGCTTTAGTGCTGATGCTTCAGAAGAGGAAATCGTCGCAAAACTGATGCAGATGTACGCTGACAAGGTGAAAGAACTTCAGCAGAAGAGTGCGAAATAATCTGTCTGTCAAATTGACACATAAAATATAGGGGTGATATGGGCGAAGAAAAAACCTTTAGAACTATCAAGATGTATGTTTCCCCTGCTGAGCATGATGATCTGAAAGAACGTGCCAGGGCAGCACATTGCTCGCTGTCTGCTTATTGCAAGCACATGGCATTGTTCAAAAAACCCGGCCTTGATGATACTGAGACAGTTAAAGCGATCCTTGCTGCTGGTGGCAATATAGGCAAATTGACAGGTATGCTGAAGCTATTCTTAAGAGAACCAAAGCAAGACATCTTTAAGAGAGAAGAACTTAAAAAGCTCATTCTTTCTCTGGAAGAAGATCGGGATTTGCTGAAAAATACAGCAAAATCAATGCTGCGGAGAGGTTGATCCACACAAGTGTTTTATATGTCATTTTGACGCACAAATAGTTTTGTCGCTCTTCTTTTTGCCGTTCCCTCCCTACTCCCCTCTTCAGACGTTGAGCCCCTGGGCGAATAAGGCTCCTGCAAACAGCCCCTGTTAGTGGGCCCAGTTTGCCTATCTTGCCATTAGTTTCTGTTTTATTTTATTTTACTTTGCTTTACTAGATTTAAGCAAAATTAACTAAAATTCTGCAAAATTAAATATCGTTCTGTACTGTATAGTAGAGTACGACAATATTCTACATTGTAAAGCACAGTATTATAAAGTTTTACATAATTCTACAAAGTTAAATATGCGTAAAGCAGAAGTAAGTAAAATATCGTAAAGTTATGGATATTACTCAAATACGTTATCTCTATTCACATTGAACTGCTGCTCGAATCTTTTCCAGATGTCTGAGAGATAGTGTTTGTATTCATTATATGGTAACTTGCCATAGAACTTCATAGCTTCAGCTACATATTCCTCTTTAACATTTATTATGATTTCGGGGAATCCTGCAGGTATTTTTTCGCCACTGCTCATGGTTACTTCCATACTGTATTTCTCTTCTGTTGTACAAAAAACAGATCTGAAAAACTTCTCGCTGTATATGTACTTCTGCTTATGGTATCCCTTCTGATTTATAGAGCATCTCTCGTCAAGCCATTTAAAAAATACTGTCTTGTTTGGATGATAGCTTTTCGCAAGACAATCATCTGCAAATACCTCTAATGTTTCTGGTTCATAAATGTACGTTGCTTCATAATAAAACTTTAGTGTCATATATCTACCGCTGCATACGCTACGAAGTTTTTCATAAGCGGAGGAAATAGAAGCAGCGTTTTCAGGTTTCTTTTCTGCTTCTTTTTTTATTTCTTTTTTAGTGAAATGAAACTGAATAGCTGTTACTTTTGGTCTGTATTTTATTCTAGTTTTAATAGCTTCATACGTCACTGTGTAAGGTGTTTTTTCACTTATTTCTTTGATCGCTACGTCTAGAACTCTTTTCTGCAAATCAGAAAAATTATCATAAGTTTTTTTGTCGGCAGTATGAGTAATATTACGTAATTCATCAATAGATAATTCTGGTATTTGCGGTGCAGTTTCATACCTTTTTAACCATTCGTATAAAACTAAACTATGTTTGCTCTCAAGAAAGTTAAATTCATGCAGATTAAGTTTTGTAAAATAATCGGTATTCTTTATGATGTCTAGAACTTCTGGGGCTAAACTGAATCTATACACACCTTTATTAGCATCAACAAAAACAAGATAAATAGGCACTAGTTTAATATAACTTCGAGGATCGTCTTTATCTCTAATGGTAACAGGTTGCATTAATGCATTAAGTGATTTCTCTATGAGTTTGTAGTCCTTTAATCCTATCTGTGCTTCTGCGTTGAGTTCAGAAATTGGTAATTCAAACTGATGTCCTTGATTTTTATCGGTCTTCAGCTTGTACTGAACATACTGAAGAAAGTAGTTGCATAGATGTTTGGCAATTCGATTTACTTGTATTTGATCGATGGCAGCAATAAGTTCGTTAGGCTTAAATAGAGTGATATCCATAGTAATACGACCTTGTTATGAACATATGTCTCATTATAGGTTAGAGCAATATTACAAGTCAACACTTTTGTCTCATGTCGCATTACTTCCCTAAAAAGTCGCATTACTTCCCTAAAAAGTCGCATTACCTCCCTAAAAAGTCGCATTACTTCCCTAAAAAGTCGCATTACTTCCTCGATCAAGCCTTACGAAATAAGGTTTTGCGATTTCCTTAAGTATTCTCAAGTATTTTCAAGAATCTTCAAGAAAGAAAGAAACGGTGGTAAAGAAAACCCGCCGCCTGGACAAAAACAAAACTTTTGTACGTCAAATTGACAGACAAAAAAACCGGAACCGAACCGTTTCTCTCTTCACTCTTCTGGATGAAAGAGAAAATGATCTGCTGCTGCACTATCTTCGGGAATGCATCACTAGATCATCTGACTCTCCATTAGATGGAGAGACTTTCCATTAGATGGAGAGATCACACAAAGGGAGGGGGGAAGGACTTCACCAGAAGCAAAAATCTGCTCCCATTTTGAGCATCAGGGACAAGAATAAAAAATCAGCTTGCAGAAACGGGGCTAGATTTCATTTTTCTAGCTATCCCCTATATTCAACACTACCCCCATGTCTAAAATGCAATGTGACGCATTCTCGTGAGTTTCAATGAGAAAGAATGATTGAACGGCAGAAGAAAGAGCCTGTTTTTCTCTGGTTTGAGAAATGTACCTTTTTGCGGGACTTATGAGAACTTATGAGATAGGGCTTAAACTGATGTTTCTGGGCAGGAAATCTGCAAGATAAAATTATGTGGTAATTCGACATATAAAAACGGTAGAAGTATATGTCAAATTGACGCACAGAATAAACAGCAAAAAAAAGAGCAGACAGGGATGGATACGCTGTCTGCTCAAGCTAAGGGATTTGTTCTGCAATTGACAAAATAAAACTCCTGTCCTTGCTTAACCTTGTAAAACCTTGTTTTCTTTTTGTATTTACCTGTTTTAGCCTGCATTTTCCTGTTTTAATATGCAAGTTTTTCGGGAAGAACCTGACACAATCTTGGATTTGATTGCAAGACCCTGTTTTTCTTTAGGAACTTCCTGCTTCTAGTCTGTATTTTCCTGTTTTTTTTGCATTTTCCTGTTTTTCCTTCGTTCTTGCACTTCTGGTAATTCCTCGGATGCCTGTACAGACGGTGCAGGTTTTGTTGTAGTTTTTGCAGCAAGCTTCTCTTGTCCCTTTAGAGATTTATAGACTTTCCAGAAGTAGGGGTAATGACTAGTGATCTGTCCCGTGTCTTTCAGATACTCATGAATCTGTCGCAGAGAGTTTCCCTGAGCAACAAGCGTATCTATCAGATCAAGCTGCTTCATTATCTGAGGAACTACTCGTGCACAATGCACTTTCTTGCTCTTCTGGTACTCGTAGAATTTCTCTACCTGATCCATCACCACCTCCTGTAACAGTGTTTGTAACAAGAATTTATAACATAATTGTAATACCTTTACCATTTTTAGAGACACTAGTGACACTTTTTCCTACTTTATTCCTACTTATTCCTACTTTTTCTCACTAAAAGCGACATTAGTAGTGTGTCTGTGTAATACCTGTATTATATCGCTGTAATCTGTAGCACAAAAGTGAGATAAAGTGGCATAAAGTGGAGAAATATACCAAAAAAGTACCACTAAATTTCTACGGCAAGATAGGCCTTACGGTACCGTGACAGTACCATAAGCCGGATGGCCTTATTCGCCCAGGGGCTCAACGGAAGATCTGAACGGCAGAAAAGAGAGAGCTGTAAAGTGTGATTTATACGTCAATTTGACACACAAAATAATTGACTCCTGTTCCTACTCTTTATATAATTTGTATGTCAATTTGACAGGCAAAACAATGGAGCAAAAAAATGGCAGACAGGGTAAAAGAATCGTATCAAGTTATCCGGGAACGCAACGGGAACTATCAGCTTCGTCAGTACAACGGCAGTCATGCAGAGAAACGCTACACGACACTAGGTTTCTTCGTTGTCCAGAAGGGACTTAACGATTTTCAGCACACACAAAGCTACGATGATTCAGCTGAAAACAATAAAAATGACTACGGAGTAGGCACTCTGCGTGAAGTACGCAAAGATCAATACTTTGCGGCCCTTGCTGGCTACGCTACACGCAATAGGACATACGACAAATACATGGAGTTTCGCAAAAAAGAGCAATACCGTCATTGCACGAGGAATATTAAGAGGAAAGAGAGGTACTACGGCGATGATGCTCTTGATGCTTTGCAGATCCTTGCTGGTCATTATTCGTTCTTCAGACAGAGAGAAGCCGATCTCACGGAGAAAGCTCAGGAACTTGTTAAAGAGACTATTGAACGACTCAACAAGGAACTTAAACTTGAGTATATACGCACTCTTTTGATCATATTTGAAAACGTGCAGAGGACGTTCCCTGAAATGCTGTTAGAGATGTTCCCGAACGATAAAAATCTGCTTCTGCGGGTGCTTCGTTCTCGGAATGATACGGAAATACGTGAACACTTAATAAAGCATTTTGGGATGCAGTTCGATGGTTCGGGAAGGCCAGAGTACAAGACAGATGAAGAGCGGAAAAACTGGTACAATGAAGAACTCGATATTTAAGGATAATATTTATGATACTAGGTATGAAATTAGCATTATGTACGGGAGTAGCTATGAAATTAGGTGCTTTCGTGCATCAGGTATTTGATATTGATATTGATATAAGTGATCACTGCTGGTGTTTTGCTTTTATAGTTTTCATTCTATTTGCATTTGGAATATGGACAATGATTCGAAAGTAAAATTCTGGAGAATGATGTGGAAAAAGAATCAACAACGTTTAAGACTATCAAAATGTATGTCTCGCCTGCCGAGCAAGAGGATCTGAAGCAACGAGCAAAGAATGCTCATTGCTCGCTTTCTTCGTACTGTAAACACATGGCACTGTTCAAGAGACCCGGCCTTGATGATACCGAAACAGTAAGAGCCATCCTTGCCGCTGGCGGCAACATCGGTAAACTGACAGGTATGCTGAAGTTATACCTGCGAGAACCAAAGCAAGATATTTTCCAAAAGGAAGAGCTTAAGAAGCTTATCCTGTCATTACAGGAAGATCGTGAATGTCTGCTCGCAACGGCAAAATCAATGCTACGGAGAGGGTAGCAGCATACATATTAGCTTGATGGTTGTTATATGGTAACTTTCCATATAACAACTTTGTTTTTTTATATTTGATTAAATGCCAAAAAACAGTTTAAGCATATTCAATAAAAACGAATAGCTGTATTTATTTGGAGATGAAGATGAACTAGCAGCAATAGAAACCAATTCGCACCATTGTAGCAATCGATCCTTTCTTATCTCTCCAACATTCCAATATTCTTTAAGCACACTCTCAGAATATTCATTTAATGTACTTTCAATTAATGAACTAAATTTTTGAATTCTTCCCAAAGCTGCTGGTACTTTAAATATAGATCCATTAATTGATATATTAACTTGCCCACCAGCAGAAAAAGAATCTCTAATATTTGTATTCACCACTCCCTGTTTAGTTACTAGCCATAAAGAGTAACGATTGTATTTCCTTGGATTGCTATATTCTAATAATTCTGGAAATAGTGCATATCCTTGAACAGTAAGTATATTCTTCATTTCAGAGGATAATGTTGACCATAATTTTATTGTTGGCGGTGATGATTCCTGATCTAAATTTGATGATTCTGCCCACCATAAACTCTCCCCCGGTTTTAATAGACTTTTATAGTATTTTGAAACAGGTTCAACCGGATTGTTCAGCTTGCGAAGTGTATCATATGGGATTCCGATTTTGTCAAATATTGTTTCACCCTGTTTCAGTTCCATATCTATCTGATACCTAGGGTAGTGTGTTACTGCTATTCCATATAAACATTCTTCATATGGACGAGATCTAAATTCAACAGGTTTTCCTAATTTCCCAAAAGTCAAAAAAATTCTTTCTACACCCTGGACTCGAGTAGATTCCAAAATACTACTTCCAATTGAATGCCATTGATTCTTGCTTGTGCTTTTTACCTCAACGCCATAATAGTTTTTCGCAACAATATCAGGAAATGAAGCACCTGAAACAAGCCGGATTGATCCTTCAAACTGGGTATTTTGTGCAACGGTATTTAAAGCTTTAAATATATCTTTCTCAAGTTCAATTCCATTTCTATGTGCATAATAGTCAGTCAGCTTTTCCGCATCGCTGTTAAGCAACATATCCATTTCTTTTATTAATCTACTGAACTCATGGATGGGAGGTATTGAATTTTCTGAAATAATCATTATTATACTCCGCCAAAATACAAAGGCCATTTCTCTGATAAGTTTTTAGCAATATTATATGCAAGAACACAAGGAACCGCATTACCGATAATCTTATAAGCATCTGAAGCTGAAACAGAAACTAAATCATCTTTTGGTGCCTGGATAAACTGATAATCATCAGGAAATGTTTGAATTCTAGCACATTCTCTAACAGTTAATCTCCTTTCAATAAGCCCCCTTGCTAGTTCATCAGAACATTTTCCATCATGCTCTTCATTTAGTCTACGATATTCAATATTACCATGATGTTCAGACCGAATCGTTGGACCAATATCATCCAATTTAATTTCTGTTTGTCCCTGACAGTGCTTCCCCATAAATTTAGCTTTCGAGTATTTTTTTTGAGATAAGTCTAAGGTGTCTGAAGGTTCTTTTAACTCAAAAAAAGCTTCTCTGCACGTCACTGGACTATATAATCCTACTCCTCGTACGTTATAAGCATGGGTAGCTGGTGGATAAGGATCGTAAGCCTTAGAGATTTTCTTTGATGTAAGTGCCTTAATAGCTTTTCTAGTTAATGAATTCTTTTTAAATCCGAAAAATATAACTCGCTCTCTAGACTGAGGAACGCCATAATTTGCCGCATGAATTACTCTTGCCGGAATAACTAAATAACCACCATCAGCAGCACTAGAGAAATCATGTTCTATAATAGTTTGCACATCATCTAGATTAGTTAATCCCTTTACATTTTCAGCAACAAAAACAAATGGTTTTGTCAGTGTGATTACATCTCTCATCCACATATATAGCTGACCACGACTTTCTACTGAAGGTTCATTACTATCAATTTTACGGCCGTTATGGCTTTTATCAGAATTAAACCCCTTTCTTTTTCCAGCAATAGAAAAATCTTGACAAGGGAACCCCCCAGTTACAATATCCACCTGGGACGGAAATACACTTTCACCATTTTTTGATTTTTTTACAAGATCGACAATACTCGCAACATGATAGATACTTTTTGCGTTCTTCAAGCGTTTTTCAAAATATGACACCCAAGCGGCTTTTGCATCAGGTCTTATATCGTTAGCAAATACAGTATGAAAACCAGTATCCGCAACGCGAACTACATTGTCACCATCTTCCTCTATCCAACTGGGATGGATATTCGTGTTAATCGAGCGTTTTAAGCATAAAAAACCGCCCTCAAAACCAATATCCATTCCTCCACATCCTGAGAACAAGGACAGCACATTCATCAAAACACTCCCTATCAAATTATTTCTATATGTCATTATGACGCACAAAAAGTTTTGTCGCTCTTCTTTCTGCCGTTACCTCCCTCCTCCCCTCTTCAGACGTTGAGCCCTGGCGAATAAGGCTCCCGCAAACGGCTCCACGGTAGTGGGCCCAGTTTGCCTATCTTGCCATAGTTTTCTGTTTTATTTTATTTTACTTTGTTTTACTGAATTTAAGCAAAATTAACTAGAATTCTGCAAAGTTAAATATCGTTCTGCATTGTAAAGTAGAGTACGGTAATATTCTACACTGTAAAGCAAGCTATTATAAAGTTTTACATAATTCTATAATATTGCAATTTAGTAAAGCAAAAATAAGCAAAGTTAACTAAAATTCTGTAAAGTTAAGACTACTCAAATACGTTGTCTTTATTCACGTTAAATTCCTGCTGAAACCTCTGCCAAAGATTTGATAAGTAGTGCCTGTATTCGTTATATGGTAATTCGCCATATGGTTTCATAGCTTCAGCTACATATTCCTCTTTCACATCTATTATGGT
>JAEEGJ010027771.1_pt1 | contig 11330 bp, 10 predicted proteins | sample 8958761 | NCBI WGS metagenome assembly JAEEGJ01 (sample SAMN16246546, study PRJNA631951) | gut metagenome | biome: gut microbiome; feature: rumen; material: RS-attached | host: Bos | place: Iran: Karaj | collected 2018-10
GCGCCAAGGGTGAGGCCGATGCCATATTCGCCAAGATGGAGGCCGAGGCTAAGGGTTACTATGAGATCCTGACCAAGCAGGCTGCCGGTTATGACAAGATGGTACAGGCTGCAGGCGGTGATGCCGCAAAGGCATTCATGCTGCTCATGTCAGAGAAGATGCCGGAACTTGTAAAGACTCAGGTAGAGGCTATCAAGGGTATCAAGTTCGACAACGTAACCGTTTGGGATTCAGGCAACGGCGCCGACGGAAAAGGCTCTACCGCCAATTTCCTGAGCGGACTGCTCAAGTCTGTTCCCCCTATGTCTGACCTGTTCAACATGGCCGGTCTGAACCTGCCGGAGTACCTTGCCAAGAAGAAGGAGGCTGAGGATGCCCAGGCTGAGGAGGTCAAGGACGACAAAAAGAAAAAGTAATGATAGACTTTAATTACTACGCACCAACTGAGGTGGTGTTCGGTAAGGAATCGGAGGAGCAGCTTGCTCCTCTGATTCGTAAGTACGGAGGCACAAAGGTGCTGGTCCATTACGGCGGAAAGAGCGCCATCAAATCAGGTCTGCTGGACAAGATTGAGCGTCTGCTCAAGGAGGGAGGAGTAGAGTATGTAACTCTGGGCGGTGTAGTGCCCAACCCCAGACTCTCCAAGGTTCATGAGGGTATTGAGCTGTGCCGCAAGGAGAAAGTTGATTTCATTCTGGCAGTCGGCGGCGGCAGTGTGATTGATTCATGCAAGGCCATCGCATACGGCGTACCTTATGACGGTGAGGTTTGGGATGTATATCTGCGCAAGTATACCCCGCAGACCTGTCTTCCGGTTGCATCGGTCCTGACCATTCCTGCCGCAGGCAGTGAGATGAGTGACTCTAGCGTTATCACCAATGAGGACGGTGACATAAAGATTGGATATTCCAACAATCTGTGCCGTCCCAAGTTCGCCATCATGAACCCCGAGCGTACATACACCTTGCCCGCATATCAGACGGCAGCCGGTATTACAGACATCATGATGCACACCATGGAGCGTTATTTCTCTCATGATGAGGATATGAACATAACCGATGCTATTGCAGAAGGATTGCTCAAGACTATGATTGACGTCGCTCCCCAGGTCCTCAAGGATCCTGAGAACTACCGTTTCCGCGCACAGGTGATGTGGGCCGGTTCACTGGCGCACAACGACCTTACAGGCTGCGGCCGTGTAGGTGACTGGGCAACTCATCAGTTGGAACATGAGCTGAGCGGTATGTTCGATGTGACCCACGGTGCAGGTCTTGCTGCCGTATGGCCCAGCTGGGCTCGTTACGTGATGGGTTGCGGCGTTCAGCGTTTTGTCCGCTTTGCCGTGAACGTGATGGGAGTGGAGAATGACTATACTGATCCCCAGGGTACTGCCATCCGCGGTATCGAGGCTATGGAGCGTTTCTACCATTCAATCGGTATGCCCATCAACATACACGAGCTCATCGGCCGTGAAATTACTGATGCCCAGATCAAGGAGATGGTCCGCAAGTGCAGTCATGACGGTAAGTTTACCCAAGGCCAGTTCAAGGTTCTTGCTCCGGCTGATATGGAGGCTATTTACAATCTGGCCAGATAAACAGGCTTTAACAGAATCAGGGGCGGTTGAAAGACCGTCCTTTTTTTATGTCAGGTGGGGATTTTTAGTTATATTCGCAAACCCCGATTATCAGGGACACGATTCAAACTTTTTAAACATGGACAAAAACATTGAAATGAACCCCAACCTGCTTGTGCGCTTTCTGGGTAAGCCTGCAAGTGAATTTACCTGTGCGGATATTATCCGCTACTGTCGCGAAAATGCGATACAGTTCATAAACCTTCACTACTGCGGTTGGGACGGCAAACTCAAGACCCTGAACTTTGTAATTAACAGCGCCGAGCATCTGGAGAACATACTCCAGGCTGGTGAGCGTGTGGACGGCTCCAGCCTGTTCCCCTTTATCGAGGCCGGCAAGAGTGATCTCTACGTGCTGCCGCGTTACAAGACCGCATTCGTGAACCCGTTTGCCGATGTTCCCACAGTTGACCTGCTGTGCTCATACTTTGACCGCGAGGGCAACCAGTTTGAGAGCAGCCCCCAGTATATTCTGCACAAGGCTCACAGTGAGTTCAAGGCTGTGACAGGTCTGGAGATGCAGGCCATGGGTGAACTTGAGTACTATGTGATTTCCGAGGCCGAGGACCTCTATCTCACACCTGATCAGCGCGGTTATCATGAGAGCGCTCCGTTCTGCAAGTTCCAGGACCTGCGCACCGAGGCCATGAAACTGATTGCCCAGTGCGGCGGTCTGATAAAGTACGGTCACAGTGAGGTTGGTAACTTTACACAGGACGGCAAGATTTATGAGCAGAATGAGATTGAGTTCCTTCCTACCGATATAGAGGATGCTGCCGACCAGCTGGTCATTGCCAAGTGGGTTATGCGTCAGTTGGCATACCAGTACGGCGTGACCCTTACATTTGCTCCCAAGATTACCGTGGGCAAGGCCGGATCGGGCATGCACGTTCACTGCAAGTTTACACGTAACGGACAGTCTGTGATGACCAGGAACGGTGAGCTTACTGACGAGTGCCGCAAGGCTATTGCCGGTTATATGGTGGCCGGAACTTCACTGCCCGCATTCGGTAACCCGCATCCGCTTTCATTCATGCGTCTGGTTCCACATCAGGAAGCTCCTACATCACTCTGCTGGTCATTCTCAAACCGCAGCGCACTGGTGCGCGTTCCGCTGGGTTGGCTCAAACGTATGGATATGGCCGCCAAGTGTAATCCGCTTGAGAAGGCTGCCGACAAGGATTTTAGCTACAAGCAGACATTCGAGTGGCGTGCCAGCGACGGTTTTGCCGATACCTATCTGCTCATGGCCGCACTCTGCTGCGCCGCCCGTCACGGGTTTGAGATGCCTGATGCTCTGGCAGTGGCCGAAAAGACTTATGTGGGTCTGGGCGTTAACATTCACGATGAGAAGAACCGTGCCGTTCAGGAGGCTCTGGAACAACTGCCAGGCTGCTGCGTTGATGCAGCCAAGGAGTTGCAGAAAGACCGTGCCATCTATACCTCACGCGGTGTATTCTCGGACAACATCGTAGATTATTTGATTAAATTCCTGACCGATTTCCATGACGAGACCCTTCGCAGCCAGCTGGACTCAAAGGGCCTGCTCAAACTGGTTGAGGAGAGCATAGACAAAGGCTGATGTTAAGGGCGCAACAGTGGAACAGCCAGATCTGGCTAAGCGGGTGGTGGAAAGCATCGGTATCCCGCGGCGGTGATGCCAAGCGGGCGTTGCTGACTAAGGTGTTCACGCACAATCTGGACATTTTCCGTGACGGAGCCTACCGTACGGAGACGGACCGCGTAGTCACACTGCCCGTCAGCGGCCGGTTCCTGGATGACGCCCATATGTTCTCCGCGCCCATCAAACTCAAAAATGATACCAAAGGGGTCAGGCCCCAATGGTATCATTTTGACGTTTTGAATCAGGATTGCATTCTGGCTACGCGTGATCTGGTGGAGCAGGGGTACAATCCTGCTCTGCTCAATATGGCCAGCCTGTATCATCCCGGAGGAGGGGTGCTGCAGGGCTCCAGTGCCCAGGAGGAGGACCTTTGCCGCCGCAGTACGCTGGCAATATCACTGTACCAGTTCTCTCTGCCGGGAGGCCGATACGGTGACCTGGCTGATATGGTGGGCGTCAAACGGCGTGCAGAGCGATACCCTATGGACAATACCTACGGCGGTATCTACAGTCCGGGCATCACGTTCTTCCGCGGCACTCGTGATGAGGGCTATGTGCTGCTGGACAATCCGTTCCAGGCTGCGGTGATATCGGTCGCATCATTAAATTACAATCCCAAGCACGGGCACAACTCCCTGGATGCCGACGGCAATATCCCGGAGGCCGATAAACCCGTACTGAAAGAAAAGATACGCACCATACTGCGCATCGGCATAATAAAAGGTCATGACAGCCTGGTACTGGGCGCTTTGGGATGCGGAGCGTTCTGCACACCGCCTGCACAGATGGCGCGTCTTTTCCATCAGGTCCTGGAAGAGGAGGAGTTCCAAGGGAGGTTCAAATTGATTATATTTGCAATCATAGACTCACCGTCAAGCAACAATTTCAAGCCGTTCCAAAAGGAGTTCAAATCATGAAAGTTCCTTCCTCAACCCAAACCCAGCAGTTCCTTCCGGTAAAAGGTATTGTGAATGCCCGTGATTTGGGCGGTTATACTACCTCGGATGGACGGATTATTCGTTCCGGGTTGCTTATCCGTGCCGCATCTTTGGCCGATGCCACCGATGCCGACCTGAGGTATCTGCAGCAGGTTCCGGTTACCAAGGTGATTGATTTCAGACAGGATTTTGAACTGTCCGGGCGTGAGGACCGGATAATTGACGGTGCTGAGTATGTGCGCATTCCCATAAACAGCAACGGCAACGCCATGGATGATGAGGAGGCGTTGGGGATAAAGAAACAAAAGCAGTTCAATGTCAGGAAACTGATAATGATAGCTGCCTTCAACAAGAAGGCGCAGCAGGTAGCCCGTGACCTCTATCCCAATATGGTTACTCTTGAATCATGTCAGAAGCGGTTTGCCAGATTCTTGCGAATACTGGTCGAAAGCCCTGACAGCGGAGCCGTATTCTTTCACTGCACGCAGGGCAAGGACCGCACCGGAATGGCATCGGCCTACATTCTGGCTGCCCTTGGGGTGGACAGGGAGACTATCATTGCCGATTTTGATGCAACCAATGCGGTATATGCCAAGGATGTAAAGCGTCTGTCGCGCCGCGTGCGCTTCTGGGGCGGCCGCGAGGATGAACTGAGTGTTGTCCAGGCGTTCATCGGCGCCAATACCGGAAACTTTATCAAGACACTGGATATGATTGACGCTCAGTACGGATCAATGCAAAACTACCTGAAAGGTCCCCTGGGTCTCTCAGACACTGACATCGCGATACTTAGAGAAAGATATTTGATGTGACGCAAAACGAAACGACCCCTTTGCGTCACTTTACGCTGCGGATCTCTTTGCCGAAGGGGAATATTGATCCGAGGGCAATCTTGAAGTGCATCTGCCCGAACGGGAAGCCGATGATGGTGATGGTGAACAGCAGTGCCAGAACAAGATGGAAGAGTGCAATCTCCCACCAGCCGGTCAGGATCCACAGGACGTTGAAGCCGGTGCTCAGACATCCGGGCTGGCCGGGCTTATCGGCCATCTCACGACCAAACGGCCACAGACAGAATGTTCCGATTTTGATTATCTGAACTCCGAACGGGATGCCTATTATAGTTATACAATAGAGGAATCCTATTATGTAATAAACCAATGCGGTTACAAAGCCGCCCAGAATGACCCAAAGTAAATTGCCCAATGTCTTCATAGTTGCAAGGTTATAATTAATGTCACAAATGTAGTAATTTTGCGGTATGGAAAGAACACTTGTAATACTTAAGCCCTGCACTGTGCAGCGCGGGCTGATTGGAGAGGTAATATCACGGTTTGAAAAACGCGGTCTCAAGCTTGTAGCCATGAAAATGCAGCAACTTGATGCCGATATCCTGCGCCGTCATTATGCGCACATGGTGGAGAAACCTTTTTATCCTATAATAGAGAAGTCAATGATGGCGGCCCCCGTGGTTCTGTGCTGCTGGGAGGGCATCGATGCAGTAAGCGTAGTGCGCGAGATGGCCGGCGCCACCAATGGCCGAAAGGCACTGCCCGGCACCGTGCGCGGTGACCTGTGCGTAAGCCATCAGGAGAACATCATCCACGCATCGGACTCACTTGAAACAGCGAAAGCGGAACTGGAGCGCTTCTTCAGTCCCAGTGACTACTGTGACTATCCGTCACCCCTGCTGGACTACCTCTACGCTCAGGACGAACTCTAAAATAGTACAATTGTACTTTATTTCAGATTGAGAGGACTGACAGGACGTTGATGAGTTCCTCGCCGATGGGCTTGTCCTTCTTGACTGCCTGGGCTATGGGGATGTTTACCATCTTGTCATTATCCACGCCTATCATGATGTTGCGCTGTCCCTCCTTCAGGGCCTGGATTGCGGCTACACCCATACGGCTGGCCAGGATGCGGTCCAGGGCGCTGGGACGTCCGCCGCGCTGCACGTAACCCAGTATCGATACGCGCACGTCAAACTGCGGATACTCGTTGTGCATACGCTCGGCGTAGTGCATGGCGCCTCCATCGGCCTCCGATACAATTACTATAGAACTGCGCTTGGACTTGCGGATGCCGCGCTCAATATAGGCGGCCAGCTGGTCGATGTTGGTGCTGCTCTCGGGGATGATGGCGGCCTCGGCTCCTGCGGCGATGGCACTGTTCATGGCCAGGAAACCCGCGTCCCGGCCCATCACCTCAATAAAGAATATGCGGTTGTGAGAGTTGGCGGTGTCGTGAATCTTATCCACGCAATCCACGATAGTATTCAGAGCGGTGTCGTATCCGATGGTGTTATCGGTCCCGTACAGGTCATTGTCAATTGTTCCGGGAAGGCCGATGACCGGGATGTCGTACTCGCTTGTGAGTTCCTGCGCTCCGGACAGCGAGCCGTTGCCACCTATTACTATAAGGGCATCGATTTTGTGTTTCTTGATTGTGGCGTATGCTTTGGCACGGCCCTCGACGGTCATGAACTCCTTGCTGCGTGATGTGCGCAGTATCGTTCCTCCCTCAAAGATTATACCCGATACACTCTCGGTGGTGAACTCCTTGACATCATCGTTGATGAGGCCCTCGTATCCGCGGTAGATTCCGTATACTTTCCAGCCCTCGTATATTGCTGCGCGTGTCACCGCACGGATAGCGGCGTTCATTCCGGGTGAGTCACCGCCCGATGTCAATATACCAACACTCTTGATCTTAGCCATATCTCGCAATTTTGTGACAAAGATAGCAAAACGATACCATTGGGGACGGTTCCGTTTGGTACTATTTTCCAAAAAATGATACCAAACGGAACCGTCCCCATTGGTACTGTTTGAAAAAAAACTGCAAAATGTTTGGAGGTAATTACAAAATGTAGTTTATTTGCAGCAGAGATTAGTTTAAAACTTGACAAAACCAGCTATATGAAAAAACTGACCGATAAGGAAATTGCAATCATGAACGTGCTCTGGGACGGTGGAGCAATGTCAATGAGGGATATTCTGGAGCGCCTGCCCGAGCCGCAGCCGCACTTCAATACGGTGGCAACTTTTGTGCGCCGTCTTGAGAGCAGCGGTATGGTGACACATAAGGAACTGGGCGCACGTTTCTTTCTTTACGAACCGGCCATAAGCCGTGAGAAGTATGCCGAGCAGGTAAACAGGGAGAGCGTGAACAAGTTCTTCGGAGGATCCTACATGGAGTTCATCTCCTGTCTTGTAGAGCAGCAGGAGGTTAGCGTGGATGAGCTCAAGGAACTTATAAAGATTGTAGAAAAGAAATAGTCATTATGGGTAGCATAGTCCTTTACATAATAGAGTGGGCGTTTGCCCTGCTGGTCCTGCTTGCAATCTACAAGGCAGTCTTCAGCGGCACCACTTTTCACCGTTTTAACCGGTTTTATCTGCTGGGAGCCACGTTGCTCTCGGCCCTTCTCCCCCTTGTTCACGTGACTATCACTGACAGAACACCCGTGGCAGCCGGCCTCTCAATTGAGGAGACCGGGTTTGCCCGGGAACTGTCAGGGACATTCACGTTTGCCGATGAATCGGATGTCATCTGGCCCGATGACCCCGAACTGATAACAGGCTCGCCCGAACCCGAACGCAAAACCAGCCTCTGGGCGGTCATGCTCATCGGCACATATGCAATCTATGTGCTAACCCTGATAATAGGGTGGAGCCGCGGAATAATCCGCGCCCGCAAGTTCCTGCGCGGCAAACCCCGCCGCCGTCTGAGCCGTACCGTATGGCTGGTCACCCATAACGAGCAGTACGGTCCGTTCAGCTGGATGAACTACATAGTAATTTCCGATATGGAGAGCGGATTCGCCCGCCTGGCCAGCCTGCGTCATGAATACTCGCACGTAAGGCTGATGCACTCGGTAGACCTTATTATATTGTTGGCCTGCACTACGGTCAATCCCGTGTGCTGGCTTGTGCTCCAGGAGATAAAGATAGTCCACGAATATGAGGCCGATGACGAAGTGATCAACCGTTACGGCATCCATGAGCAGGATTATCAGAGACTTTTACTGATAAAGGCTGTCGGCGCAGAGGCCTATGCGCTAGCCAGCTCCTTTAACCTTAACATTAAAAAGCGAATTATTATGATGAACAAGAACAAAACCCGGACAAGACGCCTCATGTGGCTCTTGCTCCTGATTCCCATGCTGGGAATGACTTCTGTCCTGTTTGCACGCACGGAAGAGGCCTTTAACTTTGATATCGCTTCTCAGAAAGGTACCGTTACCGTAAAGGGAAAGGTAGTGGACGAGAAGGGTAAACCTATTGCCAATGCTATTGTCTCGGAGACCCGCCCCGGTCCAGCTGTCGGCTTTATACTACATGGCTTTACTGACAAGAACGGCGAATTCTCATTCAATACAGTTGAGATGAATGAGGAATTGGGTATAGGAAAAGAGGGATACGGCAGCGTTTCAATCAAAGACTATTACGAAAAAGATCTTCTGATAACACTTACCAAGGGCGGTGAAATGAAAGGTACGGCTATTGTGGTCAAAGAACGTAACCTGATGCGAGTGATTGTCAAGGCAAACGGAAAGGTTCGTGTAATCAACGGTGCTGTGAACAAGGATGTTGATCCGGCAGACCTTAAGGAGATTGCCATACAGTTTATTTCAAATCCCAAGAATGACAGCAAACTGCCGGTACTGGAGGAGTATGACATTGAAGGATTCAAGCCTGTAACTACAACTCTCAAACATATAATAGTAGTGGAGCGAGAGAAAGGCGTAAGCCTGGAGAGCCGTGAAGCCGCATATGGTATGATCATGAATGCGTACGTAGAACTCAGGGACAGGTGGTGCCGGCAAGAGTTCGGACATGTGTATAAGGATTGTACTCAGGAACAGAAATCTATCTCTCATGGCATGTACGCCAACAAGGTTATAATACCGGAAGTCAGATACTTCTGTGATATAAAACTGCATATCCGCAAAAGTGCCATTGTCGCCGAGAAACAGTTGATAGATCAGAACAGTGCCGATCCGGTCGATTATTCAATTCAGGAGGAGAGCGGTGAGTTGCTGGGAGTAATAAGGGCATTGGAACAGTATCTTGACAGGATTACTGCCGATGGGGATACGCGAATAAGAGGAGTTGAACTGGAAATTGGTTCGAATGCCGATGAACTGTTGGTTCTGGAGGTAATGGATGTCCTGAGAAAGAAGAACGTGATAAGTTATAAAATTACTACAGTCGATCTTTCAAAGCGCAATAGCCTGTCATTAAAGGTAACGGGTGGTAAACCGGGTGCAGGTTCCATGATAGGTGGCCTCATAACAGACAATGATGGCCCTATCACGATGGCGAACGTGACTGAAAGAGATGATAAAAACCGTATTGTATCACATGCTATCACAGATATCAACGGAGAATTTTTAATGCGTATGGTAAATCCCGATGACAAGTTGGAAATCAACGCTTCAGGCCATATGGTAATACAGTGCTTCATTACAGGCACACGTTTTGAGGTCAGATTGCCGCAGGGTGACGGCTTTGAATTTATCCATAACAACCAGGAACCTGCCGGTTCGAATGACGCTGCAGAGGACGGCGTTTACACGACAGTTGATGATATGCCGGAGTTTCCGGGCGGAATGGCGTCGTATATTCAATTCCTGAGTAAAAATCTGAACTATCCGACCCAGGCCAAAGAGAACGGGATTCAAGGCAGGGTTCTGGTATCATTCATAGTTAATGAAAACGGTAGCCTGTCGGATTTCAGGATTGACAAATCGTCCGCTAATGACGAACTTGACAATGAAGCCGTAAGAGTACTCAAGTCCATGCCCAACTGGAAACCGGGTTCCCAGGACGGCAAACCCGTAAAAGTCAGATACCAGATGCCGATAAACTTCAGAAACAATTGAAAAATGTCCCAAAGGGAACACCCCTTTGGGACACTTTGTGCAATTGGGGCCTGACCCCAATTGCACATTAGGTAATATCCTGGTGAGGATTCATCTTGCGAAGGGCGTTGGGACTCACTCCGGCATTCCTCTTTATGAACTTGCTGAACGATGCCTGGTCGGGGAAGTTCATCTCATAGGCTATCTCCTGAATGCTTGTCTCGGATGCCAGAAGCATGGATCGGGCGGTTGAGAACAGCAGATCGGAGATGATGGCGCTGAGTGTCTTTCCAAAAACGGTGGTAGCTATCTGATTAAGGTATTGCGGTGTAAGGCACATCTGCTCAGAATAGAACTTGACCTGATGCTCCTTGCGGTAGTTGTTGACAATGAGACGGTACAGCTGTCTGGCCAAAGCCTGCTGACGGGTAAGGGGCTTGTCATTATCAGAGTTATTGTTGGAATGCAGCTGCATTATGTTGTCAAGTTCAATATGATGCCAGACTGTAGCCATTCTTATGAAAGCGTTCTTGTTGGGGCAATCCCGGCGGTTTATCTGCTCCACTATCCTGTCGGCACAGGCCTTCATCGTAACAACCTCTTCGTGCGTCAGTTCCAGAACGGGGTGGAAATAGGTCTGGATCCATCGTTCCGACTTTACAATGTAGTTCAGATGTACGGAAAGGTTGTGAGCATCGGAATCCAGGAGCAGAATTCGTAAGGAATAATTGCCGAAACAGTCTATAATGCGGCAGGAATGAGTGGGAGCCAGAATGAAAATGCTGCCGGCTCCCAGCCTGTGGCGGGTGTTGTTGAATTCATATGTAGCGCAGCCGCTGATGGTATAACCTATGGCGAATGCATCGATTGCAAACAGGTCCTTGGAATGGGAACCGTCCTCAAAATGCATATCGACTACGGCTACCTGATCTTTGTAAGAAGCCAACAAACCGTCACTGAAAGCCGAAATTACATCCTTGATACTGAATCTGTTCATAATCTCATATTTCTAAATTGACAACTAAGTTAAGATATATTTCTATTGTCAGTTTCGATTTTGACAATTTTATTTGTTTTTTGGGAGTCTCTATCCAAAATGATAGTCCGATATTTGTATCGCAAACCAGGGGTGTCGTGATGACATGCCGGCTTGTAAAAAGGCAATGTTGGAATGAAAAGGTGTCCGTAAGTGTGTCCCTGAGTTCTTTCCTTTTCAATACTCACGGATGCATGGACCCCGGATAAATGGCAGTCTTGTAAGGT
>JAEEGJ010027772.1_pt1 | contig 11330 bp, 10 predicted proteins | sample 8958761 | NCBI WGS metagenome assembly JAEEGJ01 (sample SAMN16246546, study PRJNA631951) | gut metagenome | biome: gut microbiome; feature: rumen; material: RS-attached | host: Bos | place: Iran: Karaj | collected 2018-10
TTTGTTTTTCCATATTTTCACCCCAAAAACTTAAATACCTTTTCGGAAAATAAATTATTATGGGGCAAATATCTCAAAAAATTGATTCAGGTGTGGACATTTTTGTCGAGAAATGTTCCTTACCTTCCGTTGTCGCGCAGGCGATAGAGTACGCACGCGATATCAATCGGACGCGGTAGGCTCATTTCACGGCTGAGTCCTTGCGGCAAGTTGCGGAACCCGACATTCTTGATTTTTTCGCAGAGCGCATTGATGCGTTCCATGATAGTCGCCTTCGCCGATTCGCCATCAGCATCGTTGTTGCTTGCCGCATTCTGGCAGAGGTTCAGCAGCATGAACCCAGCACCGAATCGCTGTTGCTTATCTACAAGCGCTCCCGCCTTGGACGTATCCGAGACGAGGAACCCGATTTGCAATAAGGTATCGCCTGAAATTTTCACTTTCACCTGGCGTTCCACGGCAGACGCAGGGCGAAGTGACGGGAGCAACGGCTTCACGTATTCCGCAAAGTCGCGGCACTGCGGTTCTACAAATGCAGGCAACCCCGGCACGATTTTTGCGCCATCCCCGCCAACCAATCCAGCAGCCACGTTCTTTCCATTGATTCTTGCGCATTCCGCTTTGTACGACGCCATCACGATGATGTTGTCTGCCAGGTCCAAAAAATCTCCACAGGCGCCTGCCACCAGAATAAAGCTGCGCCCCTTGATTTCACGGATGCGGTCCGTAAGTGGGATAAGCGGTTCGCGGTCATCGCCCAGGAGCTTGCGCACTCGCACATCGCGAATGAGGAAGTTCACGGCAGAAGAGTCTTCGTCAATCAAGAAGACATCGCTCCCCGCTTCCATTGCTTCCATCAAGTTTGCAGCCTCGCTCGTCGAGCCGGAAGCACAGGCAGTCGTAAAGTTCTTTGTCGAGATTCCGCCCGGCAGGTCACGTACAAACTGCGAAAGGTCCGTGCCGCGCACGCTGCGGCCATCTTCGACGCCCACGCGCACCGCCGATTCGCTTACGACAATGCCTTCGCGGCCGTCTCCTGGGATATGCGGGTAAACCGCTTTCGTGAGCGCTTGTAACAAAGTTGACTTTCCGTGGAACGCCCCGCCTGAGATTACGGTAATGCCTTTCGGGATGCCCATACCGCGGATTTCGCGACCGTTTGCGACAAGCGTCACCGCCATTTCCTCTGGCGCCACAAACGGTACAGCTCCTTCCATCGGGAGTTCGCTGAGTCCCGATGCACGGGGGAGCACGGCGCCATCCGGCACAAACGCGCAAAGTCCACGTTCCTCGAGCTGCGACAAGATTTCCTTGCGCTCGGCAAGCACACGGTAATGCTCGACAAGTTCTGGCTCCACGCCGTCCTTCTTCGATTCGCCCGAATTATAGAGCGCAGCCGAAACCAGGTCCGGGAGTACCATCGTCAAAATCTCGGCTGCGGCCTCCGCCTGAATCTTGCGGCCGTCGCCCGGCAATCGCACTTGCAGACAAGCGCGCAGCTCGCCGTTATCGACCCAGAGCGCGTTTCGCACTAGCATTTCAGGTCCAGCAGTGTCAAAGACGACGGATGCGTCCCTGTCGGGGTACTTCTCGCGCACAAGTGATGAAAGCCTGCGGTAAAGGTAATCGCTCAGTGCCAGGCGACGTTCAAACGAGCCGCCCCATTCGCTCGGAAATCCAAGCATAAGCAGGCTCGCCTTGATCATCACGCGAGATGCCGGCGCATACGGGTCTCCCTGCACGTGCAGGAATTCCAGCACAAAGTCTCCAAAATCCCATGAGCGGTCTGCCAAAGATTTATAGAGGCCGTAATTTTTCCCTTGTAAACTGCGAATTTTTTGGTAAAGAGCTTTCATAATCATAAAGTTAGTTAATATCGACCGATTATAGACTGAATATTTACGCACATTTTACGGCACTTTAACATTTGTCCTGTAAAAAAAGAATTAAATTCTAGGTGTGAACTAACTTTTTTTACAAGCAAAATCAGGAGTACAACCCATGAAAAAGCTTTTTATTTTTGCCTTGATGATGGCATTCCTCTTCACGACCGCCGTCGCTGACGATGATGATCCACCTCCGCGTGGTAAGTCCGCAACGGTCAACATCATTACTGAACCGCCTAACAGTGATGTGTTCCTCGGCGGTGAACCTCTCGGCAAGAGTCCGATCAAGGATAAGGAAGTCAAGTCTGGCCGCCAGACGCTCGTCGTCATCGACCAGGGCTTTGAACTCGTGAATCAGCGTGTGAATATCTGGCCGGGCAAGGACAGCCGCAACAACTTTGACTTCAGCACCAAGATTCCGAAGGGTAGCGTCAAGGTGACCACGAATCCGCCGCGTTGCCGTATCTACGTTGACGGCGATCTCGCTGACAAGACCGACGGTGCCGAACTCGTCATCCGCAGCCTCGACGCTGGCGACCACGTGATCCGCGCTGAATGCAGCAACCGCAAGAGCGCCGAAGAACTCGTGAAGGTCAAGGGCGAAGAAACGACCGAAGTTCATCTCGATGCGACTGTCGGCAAAAAGAAGAAAAAACGCTAATAGCGGTTTTTCATCAAAAATTTCAAAGAACTCCCCCAAAGGGGAGTTTTTTTTATGTTTTTTTTGTATGTTTATAACATAACATTTCCAATCTAGGAGGAAAAAATGTCAAAAATTTGGATTTTAGCCCTTTGCGCAAGCCTTGCTTTCCTTTCCGGCTGTGCCGATGGTGGCAAAAAGGTCACCCGCCTCGACGTTAATTCTGTAACTGATCTCTCCGGTAGCTGGAATGATACGGATTCCCGACTGGTCGCCGACGAAATGATCAACGACTGCCTCGGCCGTCCTTGGTACAGCCAGTTTGCTGCACAGAAAGGCTCCGTTCCGACCATAGTTATTGGCAAGGTCCGCAATAAGAGCCATGAACATATCCGTGTTGAAACTTTTATCAAGGATATCGAACGCGCCCTTATCAATTCTGGCAAGGCTGAATTCGTCGCCAACTCCAACGAACGTGCAGACCTCCGCGATGAGCTTGCGGACCAGCAGGGTAATGTCACCGAAGAAACCATGAAAGATGCCGGCATGGAAATCGGTGCAGACCTGATGCTCACCGGCACCATCAACTCCATCATCGACCAGGAAGGGGGCGAACAGGTGGTTTACTACCAGGTCGATATGGAACTCACGGACATCCAGAGCCATCGCAAGCTTTGGATCGGCGACAAGAAGATCAAGAAGTTCATGTCCAAGAGCAGCGTGAAGTTCTAGTCCTTCGTGCAATTCGGAATTAGGAAGTATGAAGTAGGAATTATTTAGTTTGGCGGCTTCGCCGCGATTATTACAATTCCTCATTCCGAACTCCTAATCCCGAATTATCCAAGCTCGCTTCCGCGGGCATTTTTTATATACATTTATCTATATGAAACGATTTATTTTACTACTTGCTGCAACAGTTTTTTTTACGGCGTGTGCGAATAAGTCTATCACCCGTTACGAAGCGCTTGCTCCGGTATTTGAACATAATGGCTGTGAATCTGCGATTGCCGAACTCCAGAAGCAGCGCGATGATCTTTACGGCGACAACACTGAATTTCTCTATTACTTTGATTTAGGCGTCCTGCAGCATTATAACGGAAACTATAAAGAAAGCTCTTTGAATTTTGCCAAGGCAGAAAAGGTTTACGATGACCTTTACACCCGTTCCATCTCGAATGAGGCGGCTGCCATCGTCACCAACGACAATGTCCGCCCGTACAGGGCGCGTCCTTTTGAGTTGCTTGTGCTATACGAAATGCAGATTATGAATTTCCTAGCCCAGAAGGATATTGATGGGGCGATGGTTGAAGTGAACCGCGCACAGAAAGCAATGATGGGGCTTTACCAAAAAGACAGAGGCAAGACGAACGATAACGGTTTTTTGCGTTACCTGACGGCGATCGTCTATGAAATGGCGGGCGAACCGGATGAAGCGGCCATCGCTTATTACAAGACCGTCAAGGCTTATAACGAAAACATACTGAACCTTCCGAAGGAAGCTCGTGAGTTTATCATTGAAAGCCTGAGGCGCGCAGACCGTGAAGACGACGTCAGGACGCTCAAGCTTGACGACATTACAGAAACTCCTAAAGCGACAGCAGCTCGCGATCTCGGGCAGGAAATCATTGTCGTGGGTTATGCGGGGCATGGCCCCATACTGAATGAACTTTACATGTCCGGTACTTATGTTAGCGGGGGCGCTTTGAACCTTACGTACAAGGACGGAAAGACCGGCAAGCTGGAAAGTGTTACCTTGGGCGCTCCGCCTGTCGCTGGTGCTGGTAATGGTCAGACTTTCCACATCAGCATGGCTCTTCCCGAGGCCCATTCTTTCAGGAGCAAGGTGAATCATTTTAATGTCACCGTGGACGATCAGTCTGGAATCCGCCCTGAGAAAGTGATGGCGCTTGACAAGGAACTCGAAATGAACCTCAAGGATGATTTTGCCGCAACCATGACGCGCACAGCCATCCGCGTCGTGCTCCGCACCATCGCTGCCCAGGCTGCCAAGAAGGCCATGAAGACGGATAATGCCCTAATTAACTTCTTTACAAGCATTGGTACAGATGTCGCCCAGAGCCAGCTTGAAAAGGCTGACCTCCGCATTGCGCTCTTCTTGCCGAATTCCTTCCAGATGACGAGAATCCCCGTGGAAGCTGGTTCGCACGAAGTGACGGTTACGGCGGAAGGCGATGCTGGTACGGTCAAGGTCTTTAATTTTGGCAGCGTCCCCGTAAAAAAAAGCGAAAAGAAGTTCATCTTTGTGCCTGCTGTTAAATAATTTGGTCATAAACAGGCAAAAAAGCACCATTTTCTGAAATGTAAACTCCATTTTGCTAAATAATTATTTAGTTTCAAGTCAAAACATTTCTAGGAGCAATAAGTCCATGAATTTTAAAATCATCTTTGCAGCGGCAGCCTTGCTTGCCACCCAGTCATTCGCCATTGCCGGCATTGGCGGCCACTATGCCCCGATGTCTGGAACGTCCCTCAAGAAAGTTGAAAAGACGGCAATTAAGGGCAATGAAAATCTCAAGTTCAGCCATGGTGACTTCACAGGTCTTCAGGGTTTCGGTTTTAAAGCATGGGTTGACGTTCTCCCGTTCATTGATATCGAAGCGACCTTCAATATCCAGTTTGCTTCTTACAACGCCTCTCTCTGGGCCAAGAATCCTCTGGATCCGCTGAGCGATTACAAGGAAATCCCGATGCAGATCGAACTTGGCGGTACTCCGTTTGCCAAGGCTACTCCGAAGTACATCGCTATGAATGCTGACCTTTCCGCAGCATATCCGTTCGACCTTCCGCTTATCCCGATCCATCCGTACGTTGGTGGCGGTCTTACTTTCCACTGGAACACGTTCGTCCTGAACAAGGAATTTGTGGAAAAGGTTTTTGACGACGCTTATGGCAGCGCTGGCGATCTTCAGGGCCTGAATCCGGACCAGGAAAACATGGGCAAGGAACTTGCCAAGAAGGTTGTCGATTACGCAAAGGACGAAGGCCTCAAGAAGAGCGTCGGCATCCACCTGCTTGCCGGTGTGCGCGTGAAGCCGCCTCTCATTCCGCTTTCTGTCTATGCAAACGTGAAGTGCTATCTCGGCGGTGAATACGATAACGATATCGATGCGGGTCACTTTGCATTCGAAATCGGTGGCGGTTTTGCCCTTTAATTTTGTAGATAAAAAAGTTGGTTAGAAGAGAGTAGGTATTCAAGAATGACTCAAAATACAAGCAGCACAAACATCCTCATCATCGAAGATGAAATTGCCATTGCCGAAGGTCTCGTAGATCTCTGCGAACTCAACGGTTATCGCGTTAAACACGTTGTTGACGGCGAAAGCGGCCTTGCCGAAGCCCTTTCTGGACAGTACGGACTTGTACTCCTGGATCTCATGCTTCCGGGCATGGACGGCTTTACTGTTTGCGACAAGATCCGCGAAAAGGACAAGAGCCTCCCGATCATCATCCTTTCTGCAAAGAACTCCGATGACGATATCATCAACGGCCTCAAGTTCGGCGCCGACGACTACATCCCGAAGCCATTCTCCGTGCCGATGCTCCTTGCACGTATCGAAGCCGTGCTTCGCCGTAGCCGCCAGACGATGGAAAACGAAGGCAAGCTTGTTGCTGGCAATCTCCGCGTGAACTTCCGCGAATACACTGGCGTTCGCGGTACGGAAGAACTCGCGTTCACCCGCAAGGAGATTGAAATTCTTGAATACCTCTGGAACAATCGCGACCATGCCATTCCGCGTTCCGAACTCCTCCGCAAGGTCTGGGGTTACGAAAATGCTGAATCCGTGGATACTCGTACGGTTGATATTCACATCACCAAGCTCCGCAAGAAGATTGAAGACGATCCGGCACACCCGAAGCTGCTCGTCACTTTCCGCGGTGAAGGTTACCAGATGCGCTCGGCACCAGAATGCGAGAAAACAGTATAAACAAGTTCTCTACATACCTCTCTAGCAAGTACAAGGCTCTTCGGAGCCTTATCCTTGCCTCCAAAGATCGTCTCATTTTTGTGGCGATTTTTATCATTATTGCGATTCCCGTAATAATGCTTTTAAGCCATTCCTATGCACAGCTGCAAACGTCGTCGCTCTTTGGCTACAAGGAACACGCGTTCTCTGTGCTCCAGAATTTGAACAAGAACATCACGGCTGACCTCGCCATCGAAGACAGGCGTTCTTATGCCGACTACCGATTCATCCGGTCGGTTCCTGTGTTTGGCGGTGAAGAGATCACAATGTCTGAGCTTGCGGAATTTCCGCAGAGGAGCCATTACGTTGGGCTTGTCGGGCATTTCCAGCTGGACCCCGCCGGAAACTTGAGTACGCCGGTTCTCCCGGATGGCGTCCTTGAAAGAATCCCTATGATGGATAGGGACAAGCGCCTTGCCATTCGCAACAAGATTAGCCTGATCCTCAATACGTCGGGCTTTTCGGCTATTTCTTCGTCCGCAGTCGTAGCGACTTCGAGCAGTTCCGAGAAAAAGGCTGATTCGACTCGCAAGAACGATAGCAGGCTCATCGACCAGATTTACAAACAGGATCTCGATATTGCAAGTTCGCGCAAAAAGAAGAAGGTGAATAAGCCTCGTGTCGAACAAATTACCGAGACGGGCGATTTTGCCTTTGGCGTCGAATCGACAAAGCTTGACACGACAGGTCTTCTGGTCCGCCTGATCAATACGGAAACGACGCACTCGATGGAAGCGGAAATCGATTTCTTCCAGGCGATCGTTGACTCGAACTACATTATTTTCCATCGTACGGTCAGACGCGGCACGGATGTGTTCATCCAGGGCTTTATTGTCGATGCCCGTGCCTATCTCACGAACTTGGTAAAGAACGAAATTGAAAAGTACAAGGGCGTTACCAAGGGCAATCAGCAGGATCCGCTTGTCCTTGCGTTTATCCACAAGAACAAGCCGTTTGTCGCTTTCGGTGAACGCAACAACATTACGACGGAACTGCTTTCGGAATCGTTGCAGGCTCCGCTTTCTGAGATCACGTTCAAGATGTACACCACGCAGCGCGCTCCCGGCGGTGAATTTGTCGTGTTCATCGGTTTTCTGATGCTTGCGGTGCTTGCGATTGGTCTCATTTCGATTTACCATGTGACGCAGAGCCGTGTGAAGCTTGCCGCGAAGCGCCAGGACTTTGTCTCTGCCATTACGCATGAACTCAAGACTCCGCTCACGGCAATCAAGATGTATGCAGAGCTGTTGCAGAACTCCTGGGTCGCAAGCGAAGAGAAGAAGCAGAAGTATTACGGACAAATCGCTAGCGAGGCGGACCGCCTTTCCAGGCTCATCCAGAACGTGCTGAATCTCTCGAAACTCGATGGCAACCGCTGGAATGTGCAGCTCCGTATGGACAAGCCGAAGCAAGTCCTCGACGATTTCATTTCGACTTACAGCAAGAATGTTGAAAAGCAGGGATTCGAGCTTACGGTTTCTTCGGACACGGATGCCGACAACATAAGCCTCATGATCGATCGCGATGCTATCATGCAGATCTTGATGAACCTTGTCGATAACTCGCTCAAGTTCTCCAAGAATGCGGACTACAAGATGATCAACGTGGAACTGCGCATCAAGGGTACCGACATGTACCTTGCCGTGCGCGACTACGGTCCGGGCATTCCGCCAAGCGAAATGAAGAAAGTCTTCCAGGAATTCTACAGGGTTGAAAACGAGATGACCCGACAGACGAGCGGTACGGGCATTGGGCTTTCGATGGTAAAGAAATTGTGCAATTTATGTAATATGAGCATAGAATTGGAAAACGCGAATCCCGGTCTGCGCACAAAAATACACTTCCCGAGCTTGTCCATTTAAGGTTTCATTATGTATTTTTGAGGTGTTCCGTTCAAGTAGCGGTAACCTAAAAATTCAAAGAGGCGCGGTATGACTCAGGACGATATCATTAAGAATCCGTCGGATTATGATCTTTCTATCGAAACTGTTGGTAAGGGTACTTTAAAGTCCCCGATGAACGGTGTTCCTTTTGTTTCCGAAAATGACAAGGTCAGCCTTACTACTGACGTCAAGCTCATCTCTGAATATCTTGCCAAGGGCATTCCGGTTCCGTCTCTTGAGGCGGCCGGCCCTCGCCAAACAATTTTCCATGACCCGGCTTGGACGCGCGCAGGCATCGTGACCTGCGGTGGCCTCTGCCCTGGTCTGAACAATGTCATTAAGGGCCTTGTTCAGGTGCTCTGGTTTGACTACGGTGTGAGGAACATCTTCGGCATTCCGTACGGCTACCGCGGATTGAACCCGAGCTACGGTTACTCTCCTATAGTGCTTGACCCGGATGTGGTCGATGCCATTCAGGAAGATGGCGGCACGATTCTTGGAAGTTCTCGCGGAATGCAGGATCCGGCGGTGATGGTCGATACGCTCATGCGACTCAACATCAATGTGCTGTTCTGCATCGGTGGTGACGGTACGCTTCGTGGTGCACATGCTATTGCTGAAGAAGTCAAGAAGCGTAAGCAGCCCATCTCGATTATCGGCATCCCGAAGACGATCGACAACGACTTGAACCTGATCGACAGGACGTTCGGTTTTGAAACCGCCGTGCTCAGTGCGACAGACGTAATTACGAGTGCGCACATCGAAGCTAACGGTGCCTACAATGGCCTTGGGCTTGTGAAGCTCATGGGTCGTGACTCTGGCTTTATCGCGGCGTACGCATCGCTTGCAACGACCGTCGTGAACATCTGCCTTGTTCCAGAAGTTCCCTTTACGCTTGACGGACTCTTCAGGGCTCTCGAAAGCCGTTACGCAAACGGCAAGACGCATGCCGTGATTGCTGTTGCCGAAGGCGCTGGACAGGAGCTTTTCAAGAACCAGGAAGAACGCAGGGACGCAAGCGGCAACATCCTGAAGAACGATATCGGTGAATTCCTCGCTCACAAAATCAAGGAACATTTCGACAAAGTCGGCAAGGAAATCAACATCAAGTATTTTGACCCGAGCTACATGGTGCGTAGCATCCCTGCCAAGGGCACTGACGCCATTTTCTGTTTCCAGCTCGCTGAAGCTGCCGTGCATGCAGGCATGGCTGGTAAGACGGACATGGTCGTTGGCAGCATGAACAATGTCTTCTCGCACGTGCCTATCGAATATGCCGTCAGCGAACGCAAAAAAATCAACCCCAACGGGACCCTGTGGCATGCCGTTCTCGGAATCACGCGCCAGCAGGACTATTTCTCCGGCAAGGGCAAACGCAGCAAGTAATCCTTTAAACAATTTATCGCCATGCTTAAAAAAGAAGAAAAAGTCATTATCCGCACAGCATTGATGGAATACCGCAATCTTTTGTTCAAAACGTTCCATGGCACCGATGAAGAAAAGACTCGCATTGCCACTGTGAACAAGTTGCTCCAGAACTGGAAAGTCTAAGCGTATTCATGAGAATTACGCACAACATTGTTTTTTCGATTTCGTTTTTGCTTGCAATCAGTTTTGCAGGTGCAAACGAAGATTTGCGTATAGCGGATTCCTGCTATGCGGCACGGGCTTTGCGCGCAAATGGCGACAAGGCCGATGCAAAGAATGCAAAAATCATGAAGGAAGCCTACAAGAAGGCGATGGGCGATTCCTCCGTTTTGGAGTCTGCGACCGAAGGCTATGTCAAGACGCTGTATTTTTGCTTCAGGTTTGTGCAGTTCGACGAGAAGAAGCGCCAGCTCCATCTGGATACGCTGATGCAGGCAAGTGCAAGCGCCTACGAGAAATTCCCGAAGAACAAGGAGATCGCGCACATTTATGCCTCGACTCTTTCGATGTGGGGTTCGGAACGCAATGTGCTTTCTTCGCTGAAGGAGGGCATTGCTGGCAAGGTTCGCGATGTCGCGACTGCGGCAGAAGACTGGCAGATTCTTGGTCGTGCGCACTTTGTATTGCCTTATGTACCGTTGCTTCTGTCGTGGCCGGACGAGAAGCTTGCCGACAAGTACTTGACTATGGCGCTTGAAAAGAACCGCAAGGATATTTACAACTATTATTTCCTTGCTGACCTGCGCTATGACCAGGACCGCTATGACGATGCGATGGACCTGATTGTGCAGGGACTTGACGAAGGTGTGCGCCCAGGTTATGTTCTTGAAGACAAACGCGCCCGCTGGCATCTAAAAGAACTCTGGAAAAAAATCTACTACAAGCATAAAGACGAGATTTCTCAAAAGCACCTGGAAGATAGCGAGCAGATTAAAAAAGCTATTGAAGCGCAAAGAGCTGGGAAGAAGAAATAAAATTTATTGTTCTATCTCTCCATAAAAGTTCTATCTTTCTTTACATGGCTGATTCCATAAACGAAAAACAAACTCCGGCAGATAAGGCTACGCCGTCTCAGACGCCTTCTTCCGCACGTATCAAGCGCATGCGCGGGTGGTTGGGCGTGAAAAGCACTTCGTCGCTTGGCGGTTATGATGATGGCGGCGGCGGTGTCGTCTATGGCGAAGGGCATTCCGGGTGGAATAGGTAATAAAAATTTCCGCGCTGATTAGTTTTTGAAAACCGAGCGGGAAAATGTGTTTTTTTTGCCTGATGTTTGTAGTGGTTTGCTATATATTTAGCATAAAGTCCTATGAGTAAATTTGCTTGTAACGAAAACGGATGGAGCAAAAAGAATCGGCTCCTCTTTGCCCTTGCGGTTGTGGTGTCGCTTTATTTTGGCTACGGTCACTGCTGGGAACAGGACTTGATGCTTAACGTTAACGTGAAAGACGATTATCTTGTTGTCGGCGCTTTTGGTTGGTTTCCTAACCCGTCTGTGTATTATAAG
>JAEEGJ010027773.1_pt1 | contig 11330 bp, 7 predicted proteins | sample 8958761 | NCBI WGS metagenome assembly JAEEGJ01 (sample SAMN16246546, study PRJNA631951) | gut metagenome | biome: gut microbiome; feature: rumen; material: RS-attached | host: Bos | place: Iran: Karaj | collected 2018-10
AGTCCGTGCTCAACTACATGGCTGCGATGAAGGAAATCAGCGACACGCTCCAGATTCCGCTCACGCACTGGGGCTACACCGGCGGCTTCTCGCTGTTCGAATCCACCGACGGCGTGAAGGGCACCAAGCTCATCGAGGGCATGAAGGAAGCCTACGGCCTGGAATAAGATTTCACAGGATTTCTCCTCCTAACAAAAGCGCTGTGCGGGCAACCGCACGGCGTTTTTTCTTTTTTTATGGGTTTTCAAGCACGAATTTCCTAAATTTATAAGACAATGCTCTTCAACGCGAAAAAGATCCGCGCTAAGGTTGCGGCTACACTTGCAGGCACATTGCTGCTTGCGGGTTCCGCCTTTGCGGCCGGTTTCTACGGCAACCAGAGCGACATCAAGTGGAAAACCGCCGACACGAAGCATTTCCAGTTTATTTACCCGCAGGAATACACCGAGCACGCCTCCGCACTCTCCGCATACGCAGAAGCGGTCTACGATTCGGTGGTGGGCCGCTACAAGAAGGACTTGCCGGGCCGCGTGAACGCTGTGCTCAACAACGCGCTCTACAGCAACGGCAGCGCCGTCCCGAGCGAGAACGCGGTAAACCTGTGGCTCACCAACTGGGATTTCAAGGTGAGAAGCAGCCACGGCTGGCTCGCCGACGTCATCACGCACGAATTCAGCCACCTGGTGAGTATCGAAAACGGGAGCAAGTTCAAGCCGAGCATCTACGGTGTACAATTCAGCTACACCGACTACTACAACGAGCGCATCACGAGCGACTTCGCGACGTTCCTCCCCTTCACGCTGCAGCCGCTGTGGTTCGCCGAAGGTACGGCGCAGTTTGAATCTGCCCGCATGGGCTTTGACGCCTGGGACACACATCGCGACATGCTGTTGCGCGTCGCAGCCCTGAACGACACCCTGCTCCCGCTCGAATACATGCACGACTTTTCGGACAACTCGCTTTTTGCCGAACTCGGGCCCTACACGCAGGGGTTCTCGCTCGTGCTCTACATCTCGAAGCACTACGGCGAAGACGCTGTCCCGAAAATCTGGACTGAACTTTCAAAGCCCTACCGCGTGACGCTCGACGGGGCACTCAAGAAAATTCTCGGAATTAGCGAGAAGGAACTCTACGAAGCCTGGAAGAAGGAAATCACCGAGGCGTACAAGGCGCAGAAGGATTCCCTCGGGCCTCTCGTCGAAGGCACGAAGATTACCGCAGACGCCTTCTGGCAGGACTTCCCCGTAGTTGCGGGCAAACACCTCTACGGCGTATCGAACTTCGGCGGGCCGTGGTTCGACGGCGCGGTTTTCAAGATGCCGCTGAAAGAGACGAAAGATAGCGCAGAAGTCAAGGACAGTACTGCAAACAAGATCCCCGCCTCCGCGGGGATGACGAAGGAAGATGCCTCCGCGGGGATGACGAAGGAAAATGAAAAAGTCGACGGTGTCGAAATCGGAATGATTTCCATTGAGGAAGAGGAAGGCGATTCCACCATCGACATAAACGACTACGCGAAGAGCGGGTTCCGCGCGAAGAAGCCCTGGTTCGACAAGGGCATCGACGTGTACGACGCGCCGGAAAAAGGCCCTATTCTCGCCTACGTGACGTTCCAGAACCGCGACAAGGACGGGCACGCCCACTTCGACATTGCGGTGAGCGACACGAACAAGAACAAGCTGAACCTCACCCACCTCGTGGACGCGGTCTACCCCGCATTCAGCCCCAAGGGGAACGAAGTCGCCTTCGTGCGGCGCGAGCCCTACAGCACACGCTTCGTTTTGAGCAAGGTTCCCTTTACCGCAGACTTCAGCGAATACACGGCAGAAGACCCGATAGACATCTATGTGCCCGACGCGAAGTTCAGGTACTACAATATCTACAGCCCCAAGTACAGTCCCGACGGCAAGCGAATCGCCTTCAGTTTCTTTGACGACGTGCATCGCGGTATCGCCGTGATAGACTCAGACGGCAAGAACATGAAGGTCGTGAGCACCGAGGGCTACGACGAGCGCGACGTGAACTGGATTGACGACAGCAAGATCGTGTTCGCAAGCAACAGGAACGGAATCTTCAACCTCATCGAGAAGAACATCGACACCGGGAACGAACGCCCGCTCACGAACGTGGTCGGCGGCGCATTCACCCCGGTACTCGCGGGCGACACGCTCTACTTTACGCAGTACGACAAGGACGGGTTCTCGCTCTACAAGCTCCAGTATACTCCTGTCGCGATGATAAACGACACGACGATGAACGTTACGGAACGTGACAGTACCATCCAAGTTGCCGATACCGTTTGGAACAACTGCGCGGCAGCTGATTCTACAAAGATCCCCGCCTCCGCGGGGATGACGAAGGAAGGGGCATCTGCGGGGATGACGAAGGAAGGGGCATCCGCGGGGATGACGAAGGAAGGGGCATCCGCGGGGATGACGAAGGACTCCGCTTCGGTTGACTCTATCGCGGCACTCGCAAACTGCACGACAGAGCCGACAGTCACGATGCGCGATTCAGCCATCAAGCTCATCAACACGACATACACCATCACGCAGAGGCCCGCCCCGAGCGAAATCGTGCTCAAGGGTTCGCCCCTCCCGCGCATAGAGAAGCATATCGAACTCGAAAGCCGCGAATTCGCCGGCACCGAGCGCGACTACAAGCCTATCCCGACAGTCCCGCTGTTCATCCCGATGCTCGCCTTCTACGAGAACGCCCCCGACCTCACCGTATTCGGCGACGGGCAACTCAAGGCAAAAATCGGGCTTGCCGCCATCATCGCGGACCCGCTCAAGAAGAACACCCTACAAATCGGCCTCATGCTCGAAATCGGGAACGGCATCGACTACATCAACGGTTCCGGCCTCAACCCGGAACAAGAAAAAGAATTCTTCGTCGCATGGGAGAACAGGAGCACGCCCATCGATTTCGGGATTTCGTACACGTACGCGAGCTACACGAGCAAAGATACCGTGCGTTACGAGGACGTGCGCGCCAATGACGGGGACAGCCTCGGCATCAGCAACTACGCAGTCCCGATGCAGTCGATTGTCGCAATGGCGGGTTACAGCCCGTTCAAGAGCGTCGACACGCTTCAAGTCGCCGCAGGTTACGACTGGGCAGACTTCAACCTGTACGAAGACAACTTCGCGTGGACATACCAGAAACGACTCAGCGTGATGGCGCTATTCGGGCTCTACGGCGACAGTGAAGGCGAGGACGGAACGGGAATTAGCGGGCAGGGCGACGGAGCCGTAATATCGTACCAGTATTCCAACAGCGACCTCTACCGCCCCGGTACGTTCGCCGAAAGTTTCGTCGTCACCGAAAGCGGGAAAATCAAGCCCAAGTACAGGAATTTCAACATACACGAATTCGGCCTGAGCCTCTACGGGAGCATCCAGAGTCCACTTACCGGAGCGCGACTCGCCGCAGGTGCTAAGCTCGGAGGCATTTTCAACTGGGATACCGACGCGAAGGATTCTACCGGCGCCAAGGTGGATACGCTTGACTCGTACTATTACAGCACCGTGTTCCTGGAAGGCTACCCCTACCTGCGCAGTTCAGAGAACTACACGCGCGCAGGCACCAAGACCGCCATGGCGGAAGTCCATTACCTGTTCCCCGTCTACGACGACTGGCGTAAGGGTTTCTGGATTTTCGAGACGCGCGCATTCTACATCGACGCATTCGCGCAGATCGGTGCCGCATGGAACAGCAAGTGGTTCGATACGGACAAGTTCACGGACCACGATTTCTGGGACCGTTCTGCGGGCCTTAGCTTCAGGTGGAGCAACAAGATTTTCTACAGCATCCCGCTCGACATAACGCTCACGTTCGCACGCGCACTCAGCCGCATCGGCGACGATGAAGGCCGCGAAGGCAGTTGGAAGCCCACGACAATCGACGTGCCGCTTTTACCGGACGCGATTGCGCCCACGCGGATCAAGTTTACGCTCGGAATGGGATTCATCAACAGCTGGCAATAAAGATCCCCGGTCGGAGCCGGGGATGACGATCATGCATCGGTCGGAGCCGGGGATGACAGCTACATTGCCTTCAACGCGGCAGCGAGTTTTTTCTTCGCATCGGGTACGCGCGAAAGCACTACGTCTTCAAGCAGGCAGCACATGCGGTAAGGGATTTCCTCGTAAGCGGGGATTTTCTCCGGCTTAGCGATGTAAAAATCGAGCCCTGCCTTTTTTGCATGGTGCAAGAACACGGACGTAAGTCCGGGTCTCGCCTTCTCGAGCCCGTTCGCATGCAGCCCTAGCTTCTGGACATCGCCCAGGATATGCGCGTACGGCAGGTTCGCCTTCACGTAGCGGCACACCTTGAAGAGCAGGTTCATCGCATCGTCCAGCGGTTTGCCCTCGTGTTCCACGCAGGGTTCGAACACGATATCTTCGGCAAGGAAATTGAGTTTGCCCACCAGCAGGCGATACATGCGCTCGATAATTTCGGTTTCGCGCGCGAAGGTATCTGCAGCGCCCTTCTCGTCTTCGGCAAAGCATACCAGCGCAAACCCGCGCTTGCGAATTTCCATTGCCTTCGTGAGGAAGATTTCTTCACCTTCCGAAAGGCTTATACTGCGGGCGATTCCCTTCCCCGAAATGCATTCGATTCCGGCGATAAGCAGGTCCCAACTGCGTGAATCCATCATCACCGGGCATTTCGCAAGCGACTTGTCATCGAGCATCTTGCCCATGAACGCCTGTATCTGCGGAGGCTCGGTATCGTAGGAATCCAGGTTTACGTCCAGGATTTTGGCTCCGTAGGTAACCTGCCTGTGCCCGAGCGCAATAGCATCGGCAAGGTTCCCTTCGCCAAAGATTTTCGCGAACTCGGGAGATTCTTCCCGATTGAACACGTTGCCCACGCAAATGCAATTCCCCGCACCTGCTACCGTCATGGGTGCAAGCCCGCTCAACAGCATGTTGTACCGGCGGGCAGGGATTCGGCGGGGGCGGCTACCCTTGAGCGCCTTCACCATGAACTTGAGCGACTCGGGCGTGGTTTCCTTGCCGCCACCAACGATGTTCACGAGGCCCGAATCGGCATAGCGCCAGAGTTCCTTTGCGCGGCCCTTCACGGAATCGCTGTCGTGGGGTTTCATGCCCTCGAGCGAAACATCCACCATCACGCTCATGCGCACGGGAGCATTCTCGATTTCTTTCAGGAGGTCATGCAGGTCACTCGCGTTCTCACCCGCCGAAAGCCCGATACTGAATACCGGGAAACTGCTCACGGTATGCTGCAACGCCCTTGCGGTAAGGCCTGCCAGCATGCCTGCACCCGCTTCGACAATTTCGCCCGAAACCATCACGGGCACAAGTTCCTGGCGTTCGGAACACACCTTGAATACGGCGTGCAGGGCCGCCTTCACGTTCAACAGGTTACGGAACGAATCCAACAGCAGTATGTCGGCATTCCCGTCCAGAAGGCCACGCACCACCTCGCTGTAGGCGTCGACCAGTTCACGGAAGCCCACATCCGCGGAATCTTCCGCAGGCCCCATCACGCCCGCGACATACTTGCGTTCGAGCGTCTGGCCCAGCTTGCCCGTTTTGCACTGAAGAATGTCGTCGTTGTATTCGGCAATCGAATCGCAGGCGATGCGCGCCCCTGCAAGGGCAATGTCGTACGCCATGTTCTCGAGTCTGAACTTCCCCTGCACAATCGGGTTTGCGCGCACGGTGTTGGTGCGGATAATGTCGGCACCCGCCTCCAGGTAGGCACGGTGGGCCTTTTTCACGACCTGCGGCGCAGTAACGCAAAGTATATCGTCGTTGCCCTGCAGGTCCACCGCGTGGTCCACGAACATTTCCCCGCGGTAATCTTCTTCACGCAAATCGCACGCATCAAGAACAGGCCTTGCCGGCCCATCCATCACAAGGATGCGCCCGATGCTCGCCCTCGCGAGTTCCTGGTAGGACTTCGAGAGGTTCATGGAACTATCTCCGCGTGTTCGGGACCTCGCCCGGGAGCAACTGCCCCGGGCTCGTGCGCTGGGCATCGCGCCCCTTGAAATTCGGATTGTACTGTTGAACCTTCGCTTTCTTCACCTCGGACTGCACCTCCATCAGGTGACTTTCCCAGTCCTTCATCGCGTCGTCAAGTTCGCCACGCGCCTGCAGCATGAGTTCGCGCAGTTGCAGCAGTTCTTGCATCTGCTCGCGTTTCATTATCCAGAGTTCCTCTTCCTCGGGCATACGCTCGATATTGAAGAGCAGGTTCAGGTAACGCTCTTCCGCTTCCTTGTACGCCTTGTACGTTTCCTTGTACATCATGTAGCGGTCGTCGACCATCGTCTGCTGGGGCGAAGGGTGCGAGGTACAGCCCGAAAGTACCGCCGCAAAAGCGACAGCAAAAACGGCACAGGCTTTGCGGAAGGGGGTCATCATAGGCTACTCCGCGGTCTGGTTGCGCTTGATGTTGAAGAGGCGTTCGTGCGTGATGTTGCTTTTGAAGGTGACCGTGTCCTTCGTGACCGGGTGCACCATGTAGTGCGTCCCCACCTTCACTTCGCGTTCCTGGCACGGGATGCCCGTCTCGGGGTCGATCATGATTTCGAACTCGGTGTCATATTCCGCCTTGTGGCCGGCAGTGTACGCCATGAACTTTTCGGGCACAATCTTGCTGTTCACGTGCTGCTCCCAGATGTAGTAGGGGAAGCTTTCCGTCTCGTGCAAGTAAATCTTGTAATCCAGGCAACGACGGTGGTCACGGTTCTCGAAGCCCTTCGTGACAACGGAATCAATCTTGATGAGGGCAAAGTTCAGGCGTCCCTGGTCCTTGAGCATCTGCGTGATGTTTGCCTTCACGGGCACTGTACCCGTAAGCAGGTGGTCCATTTCCCAGCGATGCTTTTCGAGGCGGCGCAGGTGCGGCTTGTAATCCGGGTTCAAGAGCTGCTTGCGCCAGCGTTCGGGCATCGGGATATGCGCGAGAAGCGTGTCGTAACCGTCATCGAGGCCCGTAATGCTCGTCACTTCGCGGTCAACGGCCGCAAGGTTCACCTCCTTCACGCGCCACGCAAGTTCGGAAGGCATGAAGTTCTTGAGGTAGCCGCGGGAATTGTTCAAGCGGTACAGGCGCTGCACCTTCGTGGTATCGCCCGCAGTAGAGTAGTTCAGGTCCACATAGGCGGCAGTAATCGTGCCCATCTGCTCTTCGCCCTTCAGGTCAATCGTCGCGAAGTAGCTTTCGGTATAGACCTCCACGTCCACAGGCTGTGCAAGCTTGTAGTTGAGCGTAACCTCAGATTCGCCGCAACCGACAAGGGAAAAAGGCATAACACAAAGAGACAGAAGCCCGCCGAAGCCGGCCAGAAGTTTATTACAAATCATCGAAAATTCCAATTACTGTTTGTTCTTGATAAGCGTGATTTCTTTCACGGCCAGCAGGCGGTCGCCCGTAGTAGCCTCGATAACAATCTGGCCCGGAGCATGGTGGCGGGTCATTTCTGCTGCGGTCATAAGCCCTCCGCGCTTGGAGTGACCCTGGAGCGTATAGACGCTTACCTTCTCGTTCACCTTGGTTTCGTACTTCCAGATTTCCTTGCCCTTGTTAGCGGCAGTACCCTCGTAGAAGGCAATCTTAATGGTCGGGAAATCGAAGCCCGTACCGTAGCGGAACTGCACGATCATCGGGTTGATAAGTTCAAATTCGCTGGTAGTATCGGCAACCAGCTGCAATGCCGGATTCCATTCACGACCACACACGATGTGCGGCTCTTCGGTGGAGCAGGACGAGAAGAATGCCCCCATGGCAATCACCAAGAAAATAGCGAGTTTTGAAAGTCTGTTCATTTTAAGCCTTCCTGGAAAAACACCTAATTAACAAATTAGCAAAATCCCCCCGAATTGCCATATTCGTTGCGTTGTTTTTTACAATATGTGGCGTTTTTGGCCGTTTTAGGCGGTTTCTAGCGGGCCAGAACGAGCATCATTTCGAGGTGGGGAGTCTGCGGGTAGAAGGCAAAAGCCTCCGCACGGCGGATTTTGAAGCCCTTTTCGGCAAGGAGGGCGGTATCGCGGGCCAAAGTGACTGGGTGGCAGGACACGTAAATCAGTCGATTCACCGAAGAATCCGCTATGGCGTCGAGGGCTTCTTTCGGGAGTCCCGTGCGCGGCGGGTCCACGATGAGCGTCGCGGGGATGTTTACCACGTTGCTCGCGAGCCATTCCTCGGCCGGGGCGGAAACGTTTTCGATTTCATTGTCGCGCGTTTCAGATAAATTAACATTCGCGTGTTGCAGGCATTTTTCTTCGCGTTCCACGGTCGTCACGCGCTTGAACTTGTCCATAAGCATCGCGGCGAAGAACCCTACCCCGCTGAAGAGGTCGATGAGCCATTCGTTACTCGCCTCGCCGCTTGCTAGGCCCTCGTCTACGGCATCGCGCACGGACTGTACCAGCGCGGGCAACAGCGCGAGATTGCTCTGGAAGAACACTCCCGCATCGGCCTCGATTTTCTTGCCGCAGATTTCGGAGACGCTTACCGCATTCTCGCAGAATTCGCTGGCAGGCATACCCTCATAATAGTACGAGATTTCGCCGGAGCCGTTATCAAAGAGGTTCACTTCCATCTCGCGGCCGGGGCGGAACTTGCCCGCAAAAATCTCGCGGGCACGCCCCTGCAGGAACTCGTTCAATGCGGGCGTCAATACGGGGCAGTTCTTGAACAGCGCCACGCTGTTGCTTTCCTGCTTGCGGAACCCGAAACGTACAATCGGTTTATCGCCGGCCTGGTCGCAAATCACGACCACCCGCGCGCGGTTGCGGTAACCCCACGCGGGGCCCGTATGCACAGTGAAGCTTTCGGGCAACTCTATGCGGGCGATGCGCCGGAAGTTCTCGCGCTCGACCTGCGCCAGGTATTCCGCCTGCTTTTTGCTGTCCAAGTGCTGCAAGCTACACCCGCCGCACTTGCCATACAGCGGGCAGCGCGCCTCTACGCGGTCGGAATTTGCGCCTTCCAGCACTTCCACGACATGCCCGCGGGAAAAATCCTTTTTCGTGAACGTCACCGCCACCTTGCAGAGTTCGCCCGGCAACGCGCCCGCGACAAAGCACACGCGGCCATCAGGCAGGCGCGCCATACCCTCGCCGCCCTGCACCATCTTCTCGATGCGGACTTCGAACACCTCGCGGGCGGGCATAGAATGTGCGGGGCGAGCAGACGCAGGGCGCTTGGGGCTCGGCCTGCGCGGCTTGCCAGGTTTGTAGAAATTGCGGGACATCAGGCTTAAAGATAGAAAATCGGCCCTGCGCCAAGGCGAAAAGCACGTCTTGGGGCGCAAAATTGCAAAAATGGCGGTGAAATGAACAAAAAATCCGCATTTTCACCGCCAGAATTTACTTTGTACGCAACAAAACCACATGTTTTGAAGCCATCTTTCAATGTCGTGGCGGTGAAAAGTCCAAAAAAAATCCGATTTCACCGCCAACAAGAAGCATTTCGTGCTGAATTTCAGCAAAAAACTACATATAACTTATCAAAACGGCGGTGAAACGGGCAAAAAATCTTAATTTTCACCGCCAAAACGTGAAGGACTAGCGCATTCAACCCGCGAACGCTGCAATTTGTCGGCAAAATGCGCCCGCTATCGCATTAATGGTCAAAAGCGGGCCTTTTTTGGTTCATTTTTCTATATTTCGCCCGAAATTGTACCATGACGACCATTCTCTTGCCAGATACGCTTACGGCGGCGAACAGCAAAGACCTGCTCAGGAATTGCACGAAGCAGCTCCGCAGCGGTGCGCTGTGCCTTGACGGCAGCAATCTCGCAAGCATGGACTACAGCGGCGACGCTTTTTTTGCGCTCCTCGCCGAACTTTCCGAAAAGACGGGCAACGCGCTCACCCTCGCCCACTTCAACGCCGACATCAAGGCGCACCTTTCAGCACTCCGCAAGATGGAGCCTCCCGCAAGGCCTACGAAGGGTACGAACAACGTTCTAGAGATGCTCGGCGGCATCGGCTTTGCCGTGCTGAAGGAATCCTTCGAAGTCCTGACGCTCCTGTTCATGTCCATCTACTGGACCATCTTCGGGCCGTTCGACAAGGGCAAGATCCATTTCGGCGGTGTCGCCAAGCAGATGTTCAAGCTCGGGAGCGAAGCCATGGGAATATGCTTCCTGATGGTCGCCCTCATCTGCCTTACGATGGCGCTCCAGAGTTCCATCATGCTGAATGCGGTGGGTGGCGGCTCCTACCTCGCCTCGGGTCTCGGCTTCCTCATCTTCGCAGAAATAGGCCCGCTCCTCACGACCATCATCCTCGCGGGCCGCTCCGGCAGTGCCGTCGCCGCCGAAATCGCGAACATGAGCGTCTGTGAAGAAGTCAAGGCCATCAAGTCGATGGCAATCCCGCCGGTGCAGTACCTGGTGGTGCCACGCTTTATCGCGATGAGCGTCGCCACGCCCATCCTCTCGTTCTGCGCCTCCATTTTCGGGTGCTTCTCCGGGTTCCTCATCGCGTACTTCTTCTGCGACATTTCGTTTTCTAACTACATGATGGGTATCCGCGACGGTATCGCCCCCATCACATTCCTAAAGAGCAGCATCAAGGCGCTCGTCTTCGGCTGGATAGTGACGCTCATCGCCTGCAACAAGGGTCTGAACGCGCACGGCGGCGCAGAAGCCGTGGGCAAGGCAACCACATCGAGCGTGGTCGCCGCAATTTGCTGCATCGTGCTCGCCGACACCCTCTTCGCCTTCATATTCTACTAGGGAGCAGCAATGGAAGAAATCCTGAAAGTAGACCACCTGAAGGCAAGTTACGGACGCGAGTCCATTCTGAAGGATATTTCCTTCGGGGTGAAGCGCGGCGAAATCCGCATGGTGCTCGGGAGTTCGGGCTGCGGCAAGTCGACGCTCCTGAACAACATCCTGAAGTTCATCAAGTCCGACGCAGGCACTATCACCTACTTCGGCAAGACCTTCGGGCCCAAGGAAGGGCTCGACAGCGAGACCCGCATGCGCACGGGCGTGCTCTTCCAGAGCGGGGCCCTCATCGCCGACCTGACCATCGCCGAGAACGCGATGTTGCCGCTCAAACGCAGCATGCCCTACATGCCCAAGAGCCAGATGGAAGCCATCGTGGCCGACCGCCTGGAGAAGGTGCACCTGCTGCACGCCTTCCACAAGTACCCGGGCGAAATTTCGGGCGGCATGAAAAAGCGCGCAGCCCTCGCCCGCGCCATCGCGCTCAAGCCGGAACTGCTCTTTTGTGACGAGCCTTCTACGGGCCTCGACCCGGTAACGGCCCGCTCCCTCGACGAACTTTTGCTCGAACTGCGCGACACGCTCAAGGTATCGATGGTCA
>JAEEGJ010027775.1_pt1 | contig 11330 bp, 11 predicted proteins | sample 8958761 | NCBI WGS metagenome assembly JAEEGJ01 (sample SAMN16246546, study PRJNA631951) | gut metagenome | biome: gut microbiome; feature: rumen; material: RS-attached | host: Bos | place: Iran: Karaj | collected 2018-10
AAAGACGGACTCAGAAAATGGCTCTGGCCAATGGTATGCGCCATCACATTGCCCGACCTTGTGTATGTATACCTTGCCTTCGCCATTCCTTCAAACTTCATTATTGTAAATATCTGCGTATTCATCGAGCAGTTTGGCTATGGCTTTGGTTTTACGGCATATATGCTTTATCTCATATACTATAGCCGTGGCAACTACAAAACATCCCACTATGCTCTTTGTACGGCTTTCATGGCACTTTCTATGATGATTCCGGGACTCTTTGCCGGAGCTTTGCAGGAATCCGTAGGATACATGTCGTTCTTCATTATCGTCATTGCTTTCTGTAGCGTCACATTTGCTGTTACTTCCCTTCTGAAGATAGACCCGTCATTCGGCAAGAAGGAATAAGCATAGTATCAATTCCATCTATGACAAACCAATCCACTATTTGCGCAATAGCAACAGCACAGGGCGGTGCCATCGGCATTATCCGCGTTTCGGGTCCTGATTCCATAACAATAGTCGATAGTATTTTCCGCGGTCGTCGCTCCCTAATAGATGCCCCAGCTTACTCCCTTCATTATGGTTCGATTGTAAACTCGGATGTCATTGTCGATCAAGTTCTTCTCTCCCTCTTTCGCGCCCCTCATTCTTATACGGGCGAAGATAGTGTTGAGATTAGTGCACACGGTTCTCCATATATTCTCCAGACTATCTGTTCGCTCTTGATTCAGAAAGGCTGTCAGCCGGCAGCACCTGGAGAATACACACAACGAGCTTTCCTAAATGGCAAACTCGACCTTACGCAGGCAGAGGCTGTGGCAGACCTTATTGCCTCTCAGAATGCTTCACAGCATCGTGTTGCTATGCAGCAGATGCGTGGTGGTATCTCGCAAAAACTCTCTGATCTCCGTGCACAATTGCTAAAGCTCACTTCACTTCTCGAACTTGAACTCGATTTTTCCGAAGAAGATGTAGAGTTCGCATCTCGTGAGGCTCTAATCAACATTGCACGAGAGGTGCGCGATGAAATCACACGTTTGTCATCATCTTTCTCCGCAGGAAATGCTATTAAGAATGGAATTCCTGTTGCGATAATAGGCGCGCCTAATGTCGGGAAATCCACTCTTCTCAATGCCCTTATCCACGAGGATAAAGCTATTGTCTCTGATATTCAAGGCACTACGCGTGACACAATTGAGGATTGTATTAATATCTCGGGAGCACTTTTCCGTATAATAGATACTGCTGGTATCCGTCACACCGAGGATGTCATTGAGAAGATGGGCATAGAACGCTCACGCAAGGCAGCAGAACGTGCACAAATCATTATCCTTATGCGCGATAATGATACTGATTATCCTGTACTTGATTTGCGTGATGACCAAACCGTTATAAAGGTTCATAACAAATCTGAACACTTTCAGGCACTCACAGGAAAAGGTATAGATTGGTTGGAGCAACAGCTTCTCAGTAGCGTTCCTACCACCAATGATGATGAAGTTCTCATCACCAACATCCGTCATAAACAAGCCCTTGATATTTCCCTCCTCGACATCCAACGCACCATCGATGCTTTGGAACGGAATCTTCCTGGCGACCTCATTGCCGAAGACCTCCGCCAATGCCTCCATCATCTTGGAGAAATCACAGTTGGTTCCATCGACACAGAGGAGGTCCTGGGAAATATATTTAGTCATTTTTGCGTGGGCAAGTAAACAAATATTAATAACTACGAACATTTAGGAATAACTATTAATAAGTACCTCATTTTGAGGTACTTTTATTTTTTAACAGTTCGTAGTAGTTTTTTGTTATTCCTAATAATTCTTACTATTTTTGTACCGATTTTCTACCGCGAACTTTTTTGGAAAGTTCTTCATCACATCCTTTTGACATTGAGGATACAAGCGTGAGACGCTATGAGAAGAGAAATAATGACATTGAGGATACAAGCGTGAGACGCCATGAGACGTGATGAGACGGTATGATACACTTTGGGAGAAATAAAAGGCACCAATCCTTGTAACGATATGGAAATACAGAAACGTTGTCAGTACTGCGGAGGTTCCTTTATTGCGCACAAGATGAACACAATCTATTGCTCGCCTTCGTGCAATAATAAAGACTACAAACGTAAGATAAGAGAAAAACAAATTGCTGAATATAAATCTCAGCATCCATTACTTCCTTTAAAAGCCGAGAATGTTAATTCTCAGGTTAAGGAATTCCTTACCCCTACTGAAGGTGCAAAACTTCTTGGTATGAGTAGGGCGACATTCTATCGGAATATGTGTGATGGTAATATAAAAGTTGTCCAGATGCGAGGTAAAACGATAGTCAGAAGAAAAGATATTGAACGTATGTTCGATAATCCACCAGAATACAAGTCTCGTTCGGTTGATCCAAACATGAAGAAAAAAAGAGAATACTATACAATGAGGCAGATAGAAGAAAAGTTCAGATGTTCAAAGAAAGCAGTACGAACCAGAATAGAGAAATATAACATCCCTAAGATATATCAAGGCAGGAACACCTACTTTGACAAAGCTTTGGTAGATCTGCATTTTGCAGAGCTCATAGCAGAGTTCGACAGAAGAGACTACTATACTATAGAGCAATTGGAGGAGAAATTCCAGATGAGCCACCAGGCGGTTCTCTCTTTTGTACTGAGAAACAAGATACCTCGAATAACTCAGGGAAGAAGTGTTTTCTATTCCAAGGTTCATGTAGATATGTTCAAGGGCGAGCGAGAAAAGATAGACCCGAACTACTATACTTACCATGAAATCATGGAAAAGTACAGTTTCAGTAAGGATCAGGTCGCCTACTATATCCATAACTACGACATTCCCAATCATAAGCATGGACGATATACTTTGGTTGAAAGGAAGGCATTTGACCGCATAATAAAAGATAGAATGAAAACTAATTCACTAGCCAAGGAAAAAGAACGCAGAGAATTACTGCCACGGACATCTGTAGTTCCTGAAGGCTATTTGTCTGTAGCTCAGATTGCCGAGAAGTACGGGGTATCGTCAAAGCATGTAACGACGAAAACCAGAGAGGGTAATGTTCCTAAGCTTGTAATAAAGCATTTCAACTACTATAATGAGGAAGCCATAGAAGCCTTGTTCAATAGAGATCCAGAGAAATTTGATGTTCCTGAAGACTACATTACCGCAGAACAGGTAGCCAAAAGGTTCAAAGTAACCGTACACTATGTTCATAACAGAACACGAACTGCCAATATTCCAAAGATAATAGTCAAGCATATTAATTTCTACGAGCTAAAGGCTATAGAGGCATTGTTCGGCAAGAACGAGGCAAGTCCTGAACTCCAGGCTGATGAAAAAGCGGAATGGGTTACAGGCGAGCAGGTAGATATTATGCTAAACTCAACGGTGGTAGCAAGACGATCTTTCGTTTCACGCCACAGGATTCCAAGCAAGAAGGAGCATGGTGTTGCCTACTACCTTCGTTCTGCTATAGAGGAGGCAATGAATCCGTTATCCAAATATGGTGACAAATACTTTACCGTAGAACAGATAATGGAGAAGTTTGCCCTTCCGCGTGACAAGGTATATGGTATAATGAGATACAGCGATGTAAGGCGAGAGCATGTAGGCAGCTATACTCTTTTCCTTAAAGAGGATGTCATCCGAATCATGTACGAGAGGATGAGCAAGTGATATTCCTAATTATTCATACTTATTTTGAATTATATTACGCTTACTGAGGTCTGCATCAAATCATAAGCGTATTTTGCACGTTGAAAAAATTTAAAACAATAATAATTATGCAACAATGTAAGACTGTAACGCTACGTACACGAAAGTGCAAGAATGGAATGTTGTCATACTATCTGGACTATTATCCGGCCTTCCGTGATATGGAAACCAAGAAGAGTATACGTCATGAATCCTTGGGTATCTACGTATACGAGAAACCGAAGAACAATATCCAGCGTCGTATGAACAGAGAGATGGCAGAGAAAGCTGAGACGATACGCTGCATGAGATACGAGTCCATCATCAACGAACGTTTTGGCTTGTATGACAAAGCACACAAAAAAGACAGTTTCCTTGCTTATTACAAAAGACTCTGTTCAAAACATAATATCAAGTGGGATTATGTCTATCTGCATTTCTATGACTATGTAGGTGGCAAATGTAGCTTTGAAGAGGTGGATGTTCAACTATGTCAAGGTTTTGGTGAGTATCTGCAGGAAGAAGCCTTGAACAAAAGGACAGGAGCACGGTTGTCTCAGAACTCTATTGCCGGCTATTGGTCAACATTCAGGGGAATGCTGAATATTGCCTATAGAGATAAGCAGATTTCCACTAATGTCAATGATTTCCTTGATAAGATTAAGACCGAGGAATCTCCGAAGGATGTCCTAAATATTCATGAATTATACCGTCTGTACTGCACAGAATGTGATATAGATGTATTGAAAAGAGCAGCTCTCTTTTCCTGTCTGACAGGTCTTCGTTTCAGTGACGTAAAGGCGTTGCAATGGAAAAACGTATGTGAATATGCTGACGGAGGAAAGTATCTTGACTTTATTTCCGTGAAGACAAAAGTTCAAAATATTGTACCGATTAACAAGGACGTTGTTAAACTTATGGGCAAACCAGGAAAAGGAAATGTATTCACAGGTCTGAAGTACTACATGACACAGAGGCCAATGAGGAATTGGCTGGAAAAAGCCAAGATTAACAAGCACATCACCTTTCACTGTTTTCGTCATACTTATGCAAGTCTCCAGCTAGAACTTGGTACCGACATATATACAGTTCAGAAGATTCTTGCTCATGCCAATGTTTCGACAACCGAGATATATGCCCGTCATGCAGAGCCAAAAAAGCGTGAAGCAGCAAAAAAGTTTAGCCTGAAAACGTTAAAAAGTATTATAAAGAAGAATGCAAATAAGTGAAAGAAAGGAATAAGAGAATCGAATGAAGGAGAAGACAATAGAAAACAAGTGAAAAAAAACGAAACAAGCGAAACAAAAACAAGAGTCTAAAGAGTTATTTTTCAAAGGTTTAATTAAGTTAAGAGATTGTCTTTTGTTCATAGTTATTCATAGAATTTCGAGAAATTATCCCTAACTTTGCAGTCAAAAAACAGAGAATAAATTCAAAGATTATGACAACAAGTTTCAGGGATAATTCTTTTTTAATCACTATCAGCAGTCTTTTGACTCTTACATTTGTAGCAATCACAGCTACATTGATAATCGCATTAAATTCGTCGGATGAAGCCATTGTAGCCAGGATGATGATAATTGATGCTCTTTTGACAGTAGCTATTTGTGGCGTATATTACTTCAACACAAAAGAAGTGTCAAGACCAGATTTTGAAGAATCAGGTCCTATACCAGCCATTACTACCCTATCCTATCATGAAATCCGAAAAAGATACAAGGAAAAAACAGATGAACTTAATGAAAAACGCCTGAATGTAGTATTGGAATATGTGCAACTGGTCATGAGTCCATATCTCAAAGAAACAGAAGTAAACCAGCTCATGAATAATATATATTTATGGTTGGAGAGTGAGGATTCTATGCTTATACCTGTTACAACGGATGGAAGGCTTACGACACTCGACCTTCGTCATTTCGCATGGAACATTGGTGAACGATTCAATTGGAAAGGAGTCAAAAGAGCAATGTTCGTCAAGCTTGTATTCCCTGTAGAGATGCGTGATCTGGAAGTTGAGACTATCAGACGTAACCTCAGACAGAACGGGAATTGCATCATAGACCTGGATATACCAGAGAAAGGACTATATGAATTTAGCGTGTCAACATTATCATAGACAAATTACACATGCTTATTTTGACTTACTGCTAAATTACAGCCAATTACACTATTTCTCCATCATGTCATTTTGTTCCTTTGCACCATCAATTCAAAATATATAAGAATATGGATGCACAAGAAACAACATTCAATGACCTCCCAGTAATCATCGGGAATCTCGCCAGTAAGATTGAAAAAATCGAGAATCTGCTTTTATCCGTTAATGAACAGCTGAAGAAGAGTAAGTCGGAAACAGAGCATATTCCAATGAACTTAAAAGAAGCATGTGAGTTTCTAAAGGTCAAGAGGGGGACAATGTACTATTATCTGGAAAAACGTTTAATACCTGCTACCCGTTCTGGTAAAAGCTACCTTTTCTTCAAGGATGAGCTTATAAGATGGGCTGAGTCCAGTCATAATAATGTACAAGTACAGACACCAGAAGAGTTACATGCTGAGATTGTTAAAAATAGCAGGAAAAGAACAGGAAACAGACGGGAATTACCAGGTTGAATAAGGTAATTCTGGCAAAAGTATGCAGTTTTTTAGTCTTGTGCAGATAGATTGCACAAAAAATACTTACCTTTGTACCCGATATTCAATCATATTTTTAATGAAAGGGACTAGATAGATATTGTAGTATTTTAAGAACTACATAATAATTGTCTAATTTATTTACTCACTCACAAAAAGATCTTATGAAACGGAGAAATCAATCTGCCGTTCTCTCTCTTTTTGTGTAACCGTTGTCTCGTACAATGTACAAAAACTGAGATTGAACAGCCCGAAGTCGATGAACTTTGGGTTCTTTTTCGTGCTGCACATGAGCAGTACCAGTCACAAATTGTCAATGGCAAAAAGCTTTACCATCGCTTTGTCAATGACTTTATCAGCTATCACCTACCCTACTTTGGTCAGGATGAGCATCGTATAAGAATGCACATCAGTAATGTCAGCAGTCTTTATGAGCTGTTGACCGAACGTCATGACCTCATAAAGAGGTTCTTTGTTAAAGAGAACTTTACATGTGAGGACTGTCAGGCTATGCTCAGAGAGTTCAATACTGTCGAGTTTGTCTATGATCATTCTAGGCAGATGGCAAGGTTCAATGACGACCAGATTATTCTTTTGATGAAGTACATCAACGAAGAGAAATTGTTTGATCATGACATTGATGAGTTTGAGTTAAGAGGTTTTTTCAGCTGTACGCTGAAGGAATCTTTAGTTGCAAGGAAAACGACATGGCTCCTTCTCCTGCTAAATGCTCTGGCTCATGAGAAGCTCTTAGTAAGGGGGTGGCAGAAACTCATTGTAGAGAACCAATTGCTCAAATCAAACAAGGCAAGGAAGCCGATCACCAAGTCTGCAATATCTTCAAACATCAGCCGTAAGAGAAATGTCTTATGTCAGTCAGGGAGTGAATTGGATCCATTCAAGAGTTTAATCATTAAACTGAAAGAGTATGTAAAATGAAAGTAAGGCAACCAAGTGAAATAAAAAAAGGTTGAGAAAATGGTTGACCAAAGGTAAAGGTCAACATCGCGTCACTTGGTTTACGACTTATTGGGAGTACCTTTGCCGCCGAATCGGTTCGTTTCGGGGGTAGCTCCCCTATTGTCTAACATAAAATAAATACATACATGGACCAAGGGATTATCGATATGAAGGTATTGGCAAAGAAACTAGACCTTCTAGAGATGCGAATAAAAGAACTTGAAGACGTAAACATGAAATTGTTGATCAAACGACTAGAAAAGGTGGAATGTGACCAGTATGTCCAGAAGGATGTCTTTACGACTGAAGAAGCATGCCTGTTTCTTGATATATCACCTTCCCAGCTATACAAGCTTACCAGTAAACAAAAAATACCGCATTATAAGCCACGTGGAAAGATGGTATATTTCGACAAGAAAGAACTTGTCAAGTGGCTTAAGAGAAATCACAAAAATGAAGTTCTAGTAAATGATACAGAATAAGATACAGGTTCAATAAATATGACGTTATGATTGATGAAGCAAAAGAATATACAGATGATTATCTGACTGTAGTCCTTAAAAAAGCAGAGATTGTTCTCAGTCACATAAAATCAACAAGATTACAAAATGACAAAGAAAAAGAACATTAACAACAACATAATACATTCAAACAAAGGTTCCCTTGAGATCAGTATGTTAGGTAAGGATGAATTTACCGATGCAGAACTGGAACAAATACTCAATCAGGGAGAGGTAAAGGCAACGGAGAAGCCTCCATTACCGCCGCAGATATTGTGGGTAGGTGATTGCACATTAGCGACTTTTGGCAATTTCAGTGCATCTACGGGTAAGGCAAAGTCCAAGAAGACGTTTAATCTGTCAGCGATGGTAGCTGCATCGATCATCAATGGTACAGTCCTCAATTATAGGGCAAGCCTTCCTGAAGGCAAGCGTAAGATAATCTACTTCGATACAGAGCAAAGCCGCTATCATTGTCATAATGTAGTGGAAAGGATATATCGGCTTGCAGGTCTCAGTCTGAAGAAAGATGATAAAAGAATCAAGATGTATGGTCTTCGCGAGTTCACACCTGCCCTTCGTATTGCACTCATTGATTATTCATTGAGAAAGAGCGAAGGTGTAGGACTTGTAATCATCGACGGACTACGAGACCTGATGTATGATATCAACAACGCCAAGGAATCTACGGATGTTATGACAATGCTGATGGCATGGACAAGCAAATATGAGCTCCATATCCATTGCGTACTGCATTTGAACAAAAACGACAATAATACCAGAGGTCATATCGGTACGGAACTGGAGAATAAGGCAGAGACTGTCCTTGTTATCAGCAAGGACAAGACAGACTCCAATATCAGTGAGGTAAGGCCAATGCACATGAGGGACAAGGAGTTTACTTCATTTGCATTTGAGATTGACGATAATTCGCTGCCTGTACTTTCTGACGGATGCCATGTCACAGTGCTGAAACCGAAAGACAAACCTCTGACGTCACTAACAAACGACATTCATCTAACCGTTCTAAAAAAACTCTTCGAGACATCGCTCTCTGTGAAATATGAAGAACTTGTTGATTTGCTGATGAAAGCCTATGCATCTGAAGGTTACAAAAAGGGCAGGAACGGCGTGAAGGATTTACTGAAGGCTCTGATGAACAAGAACATCATCACTCATGCCTCCGGAATCTACCAATTCCATCAGGAAATCCTAAGCACAGATGATTGAGTTTACAAGTTTAAGTTTAAGGGCGTGTATATATATAAACTAATAATATGGCGTACATTTGCGTAAGCGCATGTATATAATTTAATATGACAATAATGGAAATTCGATCCGTAAGCATTAGGCAATACCTTGATGTTACGGGACATAGTATAGCATACATAAGAAGGGGCAAGTACTTCTATCTTTCTCCATATCGGGCAGAGAATAATCCATCCTTTGCTGTTAATCCGGACGAGAACCTTTGGTATGACTATGCAACAAGAGAAGGAGGTAACATTATAAATCTTCATAGTAAGTTGAATCCCAATCTCGATAACCATCATGTCCTGAAGGAACTACAAGAGATGATACAAAAGTTCAATCTTCAATATAGTGAGGACTATGAATCATGTATTAAGGAACAACAGAATCAAGAAAGTAGTCTTCAGGAAAAACGGAAGAAAGGGGAGTCAGAGACAATCATTACAGGAATATACGAACTCTCGCATCCCTATCTCCGTGACTATATTCTGGAAAGAAGAATTGATTTTGATATAGCAAGGCAGTATTGCAAGGAAGTCCACTACTCTATCTACGGCAAACAGTATTATGCGATTGCCTTTACGAATATAGAAGGAGGAATAGAAGCCAGAAACAAATACTGTAAACGCAGTATAGGAAAGAAAACAATATCGGCTATTTATCAATATAACAATCCTTTGAGACGATGCTGTGTCTTTGAAGGTTTCTTCAACATGCTTACCTATGTAACGATGAAAAGGTGGATGGACATCGGATTATGCATTGATGAAGACTGTGACTACTTTGTCATGAACTCGGTTGGGAATCTTAAATCACTTATACCCTACCTTGCTGACTATGACAAGATACACTGCTATCTGGATAATGATGAAGCTGGTATCAAGACAACTGAGAAGATACTTAGTGTATATCCTGACAATGCCGTTGACGAATCCGTCCGTTATAAAGCCTATAACGACTTAAACGATGTCATCAATGGTATTATGATGAATCAGAAATAATAGGTTAAAGTGCCAATTCTGTAGTTTATATTCTATACGAACACGAATAGAAGAAAACTCCTTAGACCTTCTTATGGGAATGAAGTCATTTGAATATGCGAACGCAACAATTGTAATCTATGGTTCCTCGACAGGAACATGCGAGGCCATCGCAGAGAAGATTGCCTCGAAACTGGGCTGCAAGGCCCTGAACGTACAGGACTTGACAGCCGACATCGTAGCCGCTAACCAGAACCTGATTCTCGGCACTTCGACATGGGGCGCAGGCGAATTGCAGGATGACTGGTATGACGGTCTGAAGACCCTCCAAAGTGCCGACCTCAATGGTAAGACCATCGCCATCTTTGGCTGTGGCGACTGTTCGACATATAGCGATACGTTCGTAGGAGGCATGGGTGAACTCTACAACGGCATTATGAATAGCGGTGCTAAGTTCATTGGCAGCGTAGAGACCGACGGCTACACCTTCGACGACTCCGAGGCTGTAATCGATGGCAAGTTCATTGGCCTGCCCCTTGATGACATCAACGAGGATGACAAGACTGACACCCGCATCGAGGCCTGGATAGCTGCCATCACTCCCAGTTTATAATCAAAGAACGGAAATCCACCGTAAGAAACCAACATATGCCACAATCATTGGCATAAAAAGCATAATTACTTCTCAAATTATCATAAATCCCAAGGCAAAATCACATTGCTTTGGGATTTTTTCGTATCTTTGCACCATGAGAATGTTTTGTATGCACAAACGGAGAATCGTATTGACCATGATCCTGATGATTACAGGACTGGTGCAGTCATGGGCACAGCATGAGCCATTCGAGACGGCAGAGGATGCCGTGAAGAATATGCGACTGGGCTGGAACCTGGGCAACACCCTTGATGCCAACTCTGGCGATGTCACTAACATGTGGATAGAAAAATGGTCGGGACGCACGCCTGCCGACTATGAGAAGGCCTGGGGACAGGTGCCCACCACGCAGGCACTCATCAACATGATGCGCGACGCAGGCATCAACGCCGTGCGTGTGCCAGTGACGTGGTATCCCCACATGGTAGAGACCTGGAAATGGGTTGGGGGCGGAACGACGTGGGACCAGACGAATGCGCCTATAGCCCAGTATATAGACGCTACGTGGCTTAGTCGCGTGAAGGAAACGGTGGACTATGTCATAGGCGCCGGCATGTACTGCGTGCTGAACGTCCATCACGACACGGGCGCCGCAAACACGGCTTGGATACGTGCCAGCATGGACAATTACAACAGCAACCACGAGCTATACGAATGG
>JAEEGJ010027778.1_pt1 | contig 11328 bp, 6 predicted proteins | sample 8958761 | NCBI WGS metagenome assembly JAEEGJ01 (sample SAMN16246546, study PRJNA631951) | gut metagenome | biome: gut microbiome; feature: rumen; material: RS-attached | host: Bos | place: Iran: Karaj | collected 2018-10
TCACAGCCTTGGTGCCCACGCCGTTCATGTCCACGCTCTTCTTGAAGTTGGTGTCGTCGAACTTGCCGCCCGTGTTCAGTTTGGAAGTGGCATCCACCACCTTGCCCAGCGGAATGCCGCGGCCGTAATCCCGCACGGTCACCGTCTTCTCTTCGATGGTGATGTCGATGCGCTTGCCGAAGCCCATGGAGAATTCGTCGATGGAATTGTCGATGATCTCCTTAAGGAGCACGTAGATGCCATCGCCCTGCCGGTCGCCGTTACCCAGCCGGCCGATATACATACCGGCGCGTCTGCGGATGTGCTCGTTCCATTCCAGGGTCTGGATGGCGTCGTCGTTGTAGGTGGAGGTTTTGATATTATCTGCCATTCGTCTGCTTTTATCCTACAAATATACGAAATTTTCGTGTATAAGACAAGGCATACTCTTCTCAAACCGTCGCTTCGCGACCCCTCCCTAAAGGGCCCCTCCCTCTTATGATGCCGAGGGTGGCACAGGTTTGAGAAGAGTATGCCTTGTCTAAAAAAAGCGACTGCGTGAAAAACGCAGCCGCTGTGGTACTGAAGCATCAGCTTGGCCTTAGGCCTCGCTGATGGCTTCGTTAGGGCAGGTGCCTTCGCAGGCGCCGCAGTCGATGCACTCGTCGGCGTTGATTACGTAGGAGGCTTCACCCTCGGAGATGGCGCCCACAGGGCAGACATCGGCGCAAGCGCCGCAGGAGACACAAATGTCGGGATTAATCTTTCTTGCCATAGTTACTATTGTTTATTGTTGTTGTGTTTCTAATGTGCCCACAAATTTAGGCATTATATTTGATTTTAAAAATATCAGTCATTATCTTTGCAAGCATGAAAACCGTGTTTTGGACCATAGCCCTGGCTGCAAGCCTGCTGTCTTGTGGCTCGCGTACAGCAAATAGTGCGCCAATCGTTGAACTTGTAGGATCGGAAACCGTCGGCATGCTGGAAGCGCCGGAGGAAGGGGATGCCGTGTTTGACAAACTGGTGCACGACTTTGGGGACGTGAGCATAGAGGACGGGCCGCTCAGCTGCACCTTCACGGTAACCAACAACGGTTCGGAACCGCTGGTGCTTTTCGAGGTTGTCTCCTCCTGCGGCTGCACGGACGTCACCTGGACCCGGGAACCGCTCCAGCCCGGCAAGAGCGGCACCATATCGGCCACCTTCAAGAACGAAGACGGGCCCTTCCCCTTCGACAAAACCCTTACGGTATACATATCGGGCCAGCGCAAGCCGGTAATCCTAAGGCTCCGCGGCACGGTCCACGAGAAGAAAAAGTCCCTGAGCGAGCTCTACGGAGCACAAAAGCTCGGGGATTTTGGTCTTAAGGCCAGAGACTATAAAGCTGGTGTCCTTAAACAGGGCCTCACCGTGAGCGAGACGGCCACGGTGGCCAACCTGGGCAAGAAACCGCTCCAGGTGGAATTCACGGAAGTATCTGAACACCTGAAGCTTAACGTCACGCCCAACCCCATCCCCGCCGGCAGTACCGCTACGCTGGTCTTCACCATAGAGGCGGCCCCGGGCCTGTACGGGAAGCACACATACACGGCCGTTCCGGTGCTCAACGGCCGCAAGGCATCGGCCCCCATCACCGTCTGGTCCACCACGCGGGAGAACTTTGACAAATGGACGGAGCAGGAACGCAATAATGGCGCCATCCCCGTGTTCGAGAACAGCACCGCCAACTTCGGCATCGTAAAGGCCGGAGACCCCGTGGAAATCACCTTCAACTGCTCCAACCGCGGCAAAAGCGTCTTCCACATCTATCAGGCCGATCCGGAAGTTCCCTCCCTCAAGGTGCTGGAAGTGACGGACTGCGAACCCGGCGGCAAAGGCCTTGTACGCGTGTCGCTGGACACATCGGCCGTGGAGAAGGGAGAAGTGGTGATCATGCTCACCCTCACCACCAATTCCCCCCTCCGGCCGGTTGTGAATCTCTTTGTGGCCGGGCAGGTGGAATAATCGGTGGAGCCTATGCTCCTGGTTCTCAGCGTATTATAAAAATACCCTGCTGTAAAAGTGCAGCAGGGTATTTGCTTAATTTATTGAATGTGAGTTAGTTCCGTAGAACCGCAGCCTTATTCCGCTTCTGCAGCGTTAGCCGGCTTCATCACCACCTCGATGAAATTGTCCTGGGCCAGGATGGCCTGGAGGGTCTTCACCACGATGTCCTTGTCCAGGGCGTTGATGGCGGCCTCGTAGGCAGCGTCACGGTCATCCCCGTAAATCAGATGCAGCTGGATGCTGTTGCGCCACCAGGCGTTGCGCTGACGGCTCTCCGGCAGGTTCTTCTGCAGGTTGAGCTTGGCGTTGGTCATTTCCTCGTCGGTGGGGCCGTTCTGGGCCAGGTCCTTAATGCCGTCCACGGCCAGCTGACGCAGCTTGTCGCACAGGGCGGGCTTGCAGTCGAATCCCACCTGGATGAGGGCGGTGGGAGTGGGCCGACGCTCGAACTGGGCGGCGGTGGAGGCGCCATAGGTGCCGCCTTCCTCTTCCCGCAGGCTGTTGGTGTAGCGGATGTCCAGGATGTAGGAAATGGCTTCCAGGGCGGCGCTCATCTCGTAGGAGTACGGGAGTTCGGCGCTCCAGAACTGGTAAACGGTGCTCTTGGGTGTTTGCATATCCACGGCGAACACGTTCTCCACGCGGCCTTTCACCAGATTGTCCTTCCGGTCTATCCACTTGAGCGGAGCCTTGCCGGCGGGCAGGGAGCCGATGTACTTCTCTACCAGCGGCTTGAGGGCATCCACGTCGATGTCACCCACGAACACCATGGAGGCGCCGTTGGCATCGGCAAAGAGTTCCTTCCAGTACTTCTCCACCGTGGCCAGGCTGGCCTTCTTCACCACTTCGGAGGAAACCATAAAGCGGCGGGGATTGTTATAGATGGTCTTGTAGAGCTGGCTCTGGAACTTGTAGTTGGGCTGTCCCTCCAGGTTGGGGAGGACGGCGTTGAGCTGGTCGATGCCGTTCTGCCACTCTTCCTGGTCGAAGCGGGGATCCGTAAAGTACAGATACACGATCTGCAGGGCGGTCTCCAGGTCCTTGACGGTGCTGTTGCCGGTAACGCCGTGCTCCAGCGGATCCAGGTAAGGAGTTACGCTCAGGCTCTTGCCGGTGAGCATCTTGGTAACGGTGGTGCCGGAGAACTGGGAGACACCGCTGTTGGAGATGAACAGGCTCATGATATTGTCTTCGAAGGAAGGCAGGTCTTCCGTGGCGATGAGGCTGCGGCCGCCGTCCTTGGAAATGCCGAAGAGAATCTGGTCCTTGGTGAGCTGGGTGGGATAGACGATGACCTTTACGCCGTTACCCAGGGTCCACTCGGTGGAACCGTAGATGCCGGCAGCGGTTTTGGTGACGGAGGAACCCTTGAGGGCTGCGGGATCCAGGAAGGCTTCGGGAATCTCCTCACCCTCCGGTGCTGCAATCTCGGAAGCCTCTACCTCTGCCATGGCGGCAACCAGCTGGTCGGCCGTAGGAGTGGCGATACCGGGCTTCTCGGGGCCGGTGTAGACCACCACCAGATTCTTGGAGGCGGCTGCCTGGGAGAGCACCTGGTTCACCACCTGGGCGTTGATCTGGGCAAGGAGCATCTGCATCATCTCATACTCGTCCTGGGGTTCCAGGAGCGGGCTCTTGTCGAAGAAGTGGCTGATGATGGGGCTGATGAATTCTGCATTCTGACGGGTGGAGGCGCGGTTGGCGCGGGTCTCGTAGTAGGAGAGCTGGTCGGCCTTGGCACGGGCGAATTCGGCGTCCGAGATGCCATAGCGGAACAGGCGCTGGATTTCCGTGTAGAAGTCCTTGAAGCCACCCAGGATGTTGTCCTCGCGGAGGGCTACATCGGCCATCACGGCCTCGATGTCTTCATAGATAAGGTCTCCTACGCCGAAGCTTGCGCTCAGGTACGGGGAATTGGGCTTGGAGGTGATGTCCGTGAAGCGCTCGCGGGCCACCTGGGAGATGAGGTTCTCCACCAGGTCCGTGAGCACGCCGGTGGCGGTGGCGTTGATGGCCTCCGGAAGGGCCTCGCTATGCCACATCAGCTCAATCTGCGGGTTGGTGGTCTCCGGATCCGTGATGATGCCCACGCGCGGTTCGGCATGGTCTTCAATGGTCTGGATGGGCTTTTTGAGCGGGTTCTCCTTCACGGGGATGACGCCGAAGATCTCCTTGATCTTGGCTTCCGTGCGGTCCACGTCCACATCGCCCACCACAATCACGGCCTGGTTGCCGGGGTGGTACCAGGTGTGGTAGAATTCCACCAGGCTTTCCGGTTTGAAGGTTTCCAGGTGTTCCTGCGTGCCGATGAGGGTGCAGCTGGCCTGCTTGCTGTCCGGTCCGAAGTAATAGGGGAGGGCGGCCTCCATGTTGCGCCAGGAGGCGTTGCGGCGGGTGCGGCGCTCCTCGATGATGACGCCGCGCTCGGCATCGATCTCACTGGGCTGGTTGAGCACGAAGTGGGAATAGTCGGCCAGGATCATCAGGCAGCTGTCCACCACGCTGGGACGGGCCACGGGGATGTTGTTGAGCATGTACTGCGTCTCTTCAAAACCCGTGGAGGCGTTGATGTTACGGCCGAATTCCGCGCCGATGGAACGCAGGTAGTCCAGAATGGCTTTGCCCTGGAAATGCTCCGTGCCGTTGAAGCACATGTGCTCCAGGAAGTGGGCCAGGCCGTCCTGGGCGGGATATTCCTCCTGGATGGCACCCACGTTGGTGGCCAGGTAGAATTCGGCCCGGCCGGCGGGAAGCTCGTTGTGCCGGATGAAATAGGTGAGCCCGTTGTCCAGCTTGCCGGTGCGGACCTGGTCCGTCACGGGGAGCTGGGGCATCTGGGCGATGGCAGCCTCCAGCTGTTCGCGGGTGGGCTGCTGGGCCAGGGCCGTGACCGCAGTCAGGACCAAGGCACCCAAGGTAAGAATGACTTTCTTCATTTTTTGTGTATTAGTTTAATAGTACACCGCAAAGGTAGAAACTATTTTTGTAAATCCCAATAAAATAGGGAAAAAAAGAGTGGCCGGAGCCACTCTTTTTTCTTAGAGGGCAGGGAACTACTTGCCAGCCAGGCGCTTATACGTGTTCAGGCGCACCTTGGCGAATTCCTCCGTCTTGGACAGGAGCTCATCGGCCTGGTCCGGGAACATCTTGTACAGGGAGGCGAAACGCACCTCGCCCTTGAGGAAGTCCTGGAACTTGCTCCAGTCGGGTTCCTTGCTGTCCAGGGTGAACGGATTCTTGTCCGTGCCTTCCAGGGCCGGGTTGTAGCGGTACAGATGCCAGTAGCCGCATTCTACGGCCAGCTTCTCTTCCTTCTGGCTCAGGCCCATGCCGGCCTTGAGGCCATGGTTGATACAAGGGCTGTAGGCGATGATCAGGGACGGGCCGTCGTAGGCCTCGGCCTCCTTGATGGCGTTGAAGTACTGCACGGGGCTGGCACCCATGGCCACCTGGGCCACATAGACATAGCCGTAGGAGATGGCCATCATACCCAGGTCCTTCTTGCGGATCTTCTTGCCGGAAGCCGCGAACTTGGCGATGGCGCCCACCGGGGTGGCCTTGGAGCTCTGGCCGCCGGTGTTGGAGTATACCTCCGTATCCAGCACCAGGATGTTCACGTTCTCGCCGCTGGCCAGCACGTGGTCCAGACCGCCGTAGCCGATATCGTAGGAAGCACCGTCACCGCCGAAGATCCACTGGCTGCGGGCCGGGATGAAGTGCTTGTATTCCAGGAGTTTCTTGCAGTCATCGCAGCCGCATTCCTCGGCCAGCGGGACAATCTTGTCGGCCACCTCGCGGGTAACGGCGGGATCCTTGGGGGCTTCCAGCCACTTGGCGGCGAGGGCCTTGATGTCCTGGCTGCAGCAGTTGCACTCCAGCAGTTGCTTCATGATGTTGGCAACAGTTTCACGGGCGCGGTCCGATCCCAGCTTCATACCCAGGCCGAACTCGCAGAAGTCCTCGAACAGGGAGTTCTGCCAGGCCGGGCCGTGGCCCTGAGCGTTGGTGCAGTACGGGCTGGCCGGGAAGGAAGCGCCGTAGATGGAGGAGCAGCCGGTGGCGTTGGCAATCATCATGTGGTCGCCGAACAACTGGGTGATGGTCTTGATGTTGGGGGTTTCACCGCAGCCTGCGCAGGCGCCGGAGAACTCGAACAGCGGCTGGGCGAACTGGCTGTTCTTCATGTTGGCCTTCTTGTCCACATACTCCTTGTAGCCCACCTTCTTATTAAGGTAGTCGAAGGCTGCCTGGTCTTCCTTGTGCTCAATGTAGGAAACCATGGAGAGGGCCTTGTCCTTGGCCAGGCACACATCCACGCAGTTGCCGCAACCGGTGCAGTCGTCCACGGAGATGGCGATGGCGTACTTGTATTCCTTGAGGTTGGCCTTGCCCTGGGCAAGCTTTACGCCGGCGGGAACCTTGGCGGCCTCTTCTTCGGTGAGCAGGAACGGGCGGATGGCGGCGTGCGGGCACACGAAGGCGCAGGTGTTGCACTGGATACACTTTTCGGCATCCCACTCGGGCACGTTCACGGCCACTCCGCGTTTTTCGAAGGCGGCGGTGCCGGCGGGCATGGTGCCGTCGGCATAAGGCAGGAAGGCGCTCACCGGGAGGGTGTCACCGGCCTGGGCGTTCACCACATCGGCCACGTCCTTGACGAAGGCGGGGGCCAGGCGGTCCTTGTTGGGGTTCTCGAACTTGGCGGTGAGCTTGGCCCACTCGGCGGGAACCTTGATTTCCGTATATTCGCCGCCGCGGTCCACGGCTGCGTAGTTCATGTTCACCACATTCTCACCCTTCTTGCCGTAGCTCTTCACGATGGCGTCCTTCATGTATTTGACGGCGTCCTCGTAAGGAATGATGCCCGTAATCTTGAAGAAGGCGCTCTGGAGGATGGTGTTGGTGCGTCCGCCCAGGCCGATCTCCGCGGCAATCTTGGTGGCGTTGATGATGAACACGCGGATGTGCTTGCGGCCGATGATGGCCTTCACATTGTCCGGGATGTTCTGGATGGTCTCCTCCTCGTCCCAGAGGCTGTTCAGCAGCAGGGTGCCGCCGTCCTTGATGCCCTTGAGCACATCGTACTTCTTAAGGTACGAAGGCACGTGGCAGGCCACGAAGTCCGGGGTGTTCACCAGGTACGGGGCCTTGATGGGCTGCTGGCCGAAGCGCAGGTGCGAGCACGTGTAGCCGCCGGACTTCTTGGAGTCGTAGTCGAAGTACGCCTGGCTGTAGAGGTCCGTATGCGAGCCGATGATCTTGATGGTGTTCTTGTTGGCGCCCACGGTGCCGTCCGAACCCAGGCCGTAGAACTTGCACTCCGTGGTGCCGGGCTTCACGATGGAGATCTCCGCCTTGATGGGCAGGCTCTTGAAGGTTACGTCGTCCACGATGCCGATGGTGAAGTCCGTCTTGGGCTCCTTGGCGTCCAGGTTGTCAAATACGGCAACGATCTGGGCGGGGGTGGTGTCCTTGGAGGACAGGCCGTAACGGCCGCCGATGATGAGGACGTTGTCCTTGCCCTGGAAGAGGGCTTTCACGTCCGTGTAGAGGGGTTCTCCCACGGCGCCGGGCTCCTTGGTGCGGTCCAGGACGGCGATGCGGCGGACGCTCTTGGGGAGCACGGAGAAGAAGTACTTCTCGCTGAAAGGCCTGTAGAGGTGGCAGGTGATGAGGCCGAACTTGCGGCCGCGGCCGGCGAGGTAGTCGATGGTTTCCTTGATGGTCTCCGTGACGGAACCCATGGCCACGATGATGTTCTCCGCGGTGGGGTCTCCGTAGTACTCGAAAGGCCGATAGCTGCGGCCGGTGAGTTCCGTGATCTCTCCCATGTAGCGGGCTACGATGTCCGGAACGGCGTCGTAGAACTGGTTGCGGGTTTCCACGGCCTGGAAGTATACGTCACCGTTCTGGGCGGTACCGCGGGTAACGGGGGCGTCCGGATTGAGGGCGCGCTCGCGGAACTTGGCCAGGGCCTTCTCGCTTATCATGTCCTTGAGCTTGTCTTCCGGGAGGGCTTCAATCTTCTGGATCTCATGGGAGGTGCGGAAGCCGTCGAAGAAGTGCAGGAAAGGCAGGCTGGACTTGATGGCGCTCAGATGGGCCACGGCGGCCATGTCCTGGGCCTCCTGTACGGAACCGGAAGCCAGCATGCAGAAGCCGGTCTGGCGGCAGGCCATCACATCCTGGTGGTCACCGAAGATGGAGAGGGCGTGGCTGGCCAGGGCGCGGGCGCTCACGTGGAAGACGGTGGGCAGCATTTCGCCGGCGATCTTGTACATGTTGGGGATCATCAGCAGCAGACCCTGCGATGCGGTGAAGGTGGAAGTAAGGGCACCAGCCTGGAGGGAACCATGCACGGCACCGGCGGCGCCGGCTTCGGACTGCATCTCCGTCACTTTCACTGTTTCGCCCCAGAGGTTCTTCTTTCCGTGGGCGGCCCACTCGTCGATGTTCTCTGCCATCGTGGAGGAAGGAGTGATAGGATAGATGGCGGCATGCTCGCTGAACAGATAGGCAATGTTACTGGCGGCATAGTTACCATCACAGGTGATGAATTTCTTTTCGTTTGCCATAATTTGTTGTGGTTAATATATTGTATTTTATTGGATTCCTTCGATTGTTATATCTTCAGCGGAGGCTATGGGCTTTTCCTCCGCTGAATTGAAGGCCGATGCTCCGGAAAAGCCCATAGCCTCCGCAGGATAATAAGCCGTTACGATACGCTTGACAAGGCCTTGCAGCACGGTGCCGGGGCCTATTTCCAGGAAGCCGGTGATGCCATCGGCCAGCATATTCTCCACGGTCTGGGTCCATTTTACCGGGGAGGTTAGCTGCTGCAGCAGGTTGGCCTTGATGAGCTCCGGATCCTCCGTGGGAAGGGCCGTCACGTTCTGGTAGATGGGGCATTTGGGCTTTTGGAAGGGGGTATCGGCAATGGCCCTTGCCAGCTCCTCCCGGGCAGGTTCCATCAGGGGGGAGTGGAAGGCGCCGCTCACCGGGAGCTTCAGCGCCCGTTTGGCTCCGGCGGCTTTGAGCTGGGCGCAGGCCTCCTCCACGGCCGATTCCTCTCCGGAGATGACCACCTGGCCCTTGCTGTTGTAGTTGGCGGGGACCACGCCGGGGATGCCGCTGCAGACGGATTCGATAACCTGGTCCGGCAGGTTGATGATGGCGGCCATGGCACCGGGCTGCCTTTCGCAGCACTGCTGCATGGCCCTGGCCCTTAACGAGACCAGCCTCAGGCCGTCCTCGAAACTGAGGGCGCCGGCGGCGGTGAGGGCGCTGAATTCGCCCAGGGAGTGGCCGGCCACCGCATCCGGAACCTCCTTTACGCAGCACTGGGAGAGCACCACGCTGTGGATGAAAATGGCCGGCTGGGTTACCTGGGTGGCCTTGAGGGCATCGGCATCCTCTCCGAACATGATGTCCGTGATGCGGAAACCCAGGACCTGGTTGGCGCGTTCCATGAGGGCCTTTGCCTCCGGAATGGTTTCGTATATCTCTTTGGCCATGCCCGGAAACTGGGAACCCTGGCCAGGGAAAACGTGTGCTTTTGTCATAGTCCACAAAGATAAGCAAAAAAACCGAAATTTGCCATAGATTAAAGCTACTATTGTCTTTTGGTTTTAAACATTTGCAGAAACGCGTAATAATCACTACATTTATCACATTAACCACTTTTTTCTTTTGCATGAGACTCCAAGAAGAAGCCGCGCGCTGCCTGCTGTGCCAGGACGCGCCCTGCACCAAGGCCTGCGGGAAAGGGGACCCGGCCAGGGCCGTCCGCGCCGTCCGTTTTGACAATGCCTCCCTGGCCTCCAGCTGGCTGGAAGGCTGTTCCCAGGAAGACCTGGCCCGGGCGGAGGAGGCCTGTATCCACTACGACAGGCCCATCCGGCTCCGGGAGATGGCCCGGGCGCTGGAAGAGGTCCGGGCGCGGGGGACTGGTGCCGCCCGTCCATCCCTGGCCATCGACTTTGTGGGCATTCCCTGCGAGAATCCTTTCTTCCTGGCCTCATCGGCCGTGTGCACCAACTACGAGATGGTCTCGCGGGCGTTCCGGGCTGGTTGGGCAGGCGTTTTTTACAAGACCATCTGCATGCAGGAGATCCGGGAGGTGTCGCCGCGCTTCGATGCGGTGGGGAAGCCCTTTATCGGCTTCCGCAATATGGAGCAGCTGAGCGAGAACCCGGTGGAGGTGGATTTCGACATCCTGAGGCGGCTAAAGAAGGATTTCCCGGAAAAGGTGGTCATTGCCTCCATCATGGGCCAGAGCGAGGCCGATTGGATCACGCTCGCCAAGATGGCCGAAGAGGCCGGATGCGACGCGGTGGAACTCAATTTTTCCTGCCCCCAGATGCGGGAAAGCGGCATGGGTTCGGACGTGGGGCAGGACCCGGAACTTGTGACCTTTTTCACGGCCTTCGTGAAGCGCAATGTAAGCATTCCGGTCATCCCCAAAATGACCCCCAATATCGCCCATATTTCCAAGCCGGCGATGGGCGCTTTTGCCGGCGGAGCGGACGCCATATCGGCCATTAATACTATCAAAAGTGTTACTTTAGGTGAAGGTTCAGAAGTAAATGGCTGTCAAACGGGTTCTGGGTACTCCGGAAAGGCAGTCAAACCCATTGCGCTGAGGCACATTTTAGCCATGGTGAAGAACCCGCTTTTGAGCAGTATCCAGTTCAGCGGAGTGGGGGGTATCGAGACCTGGCGGGATGCCCTGGAATTCATCCAGATCGGCTGCCGGAACGTGCAGGTTTGTACGGCCGTGATGCAGTACGGATACCGCATCATTGATGACATGATTTTGGGTCTCCAGAACTATATGGCGGAGCGGGGGATTTCCTCCCTGGAAGACCTGGTGGGAGAACTCCTTCCCAAGTTCTATCTGCCGCACGATCTGGACCGCGACACGGTGGTCTTTCCCAAGTTTTACCGTTCCAAATGCATCGGCTGCGGCCGCTGCGCCATCTCCTGCGCCGACGGCGGCCACCAGGCCCTTAACTTCAATCCGGAAACGCGTCAGCCCCAACTCATTGCCACCAAGTGCGTGGGCTGCCACCTCTGCCGCCTGGTCTGCCCCGCCGATGCCATCGGCGTAAGCAAAAGAGTGGCAAAAAGGTAATCTATCACACGAAAAAGCCAGGCGATCGCCTGGCTTTTTCGTACCCCCGCTCGGAATCGAACCGGGACCAACGGAACCGGAATCCGTTATTCTATCCTTTAAACTACAGGGGCATCCTGTGAAAGGACTGCAAATATAGTGTTTTTTTCCGGAATGGACACAATCTT
>JAEEGJ010027783.1_pt1 | contig 11326 bp, 14 predicted proteins | sample 8958761 | NCBI WGS metagenome assembly JAEEGJ01 (sample SAMN16246546, study PRJNA631951) | gut metagenome | biome: gut microbiome; feature: rumen; material: RS-attached | host: Bos | place: Iran: Karaj | collected 2018-10
TCAGACGAACAGTCAGACAGGATACTTCTCCCGCCTCCGGACGTGATAGTCATAGATCCTCCGCGAAAGGGCTGCGATGAGGCACTGTTAAGCACGATCCTTAAGGCGTCTCCGTCACGGATCGTATATGTCAGCTGTGATCCGGCAACGCTTGCCCGGGACCTGAAGATACTGTGTGAGGGCGGATATGAGCTGCGTAAGGTCATCCCGGTTGATATGTTCCCTCACAGCATCCATGTTGAGACAGTAGCTTTGTTGATAAACCCAAATGCTTATGGAAAGGGCGATTAAATGAGTTCATTATTGAATTCTACATTGAATACAAGAGCGTTGCCGACAGGAGACTTGCGTTATATCAGAAGTGACTTCCCGGGAAACTTATCCGATGAGGAAGTACAATGGCTTGTTGAAAATAACATTACAACCATTGTGGATCTGCGTGAGGAGAAGGAATATAAGGTAAAACCTTGCAGGCTTGAAACGGAGAAAGGATTCACTTTTTTTCATATGCCGGTAACCGGCGGAGGAGATACACCATGTTCTCCGGAGGCAGTTGCTGAAACATACATTGGAATGCTAGATCAACAGATGGATAAGATCGTCAGTACCATAACGAATGCGAACACCAATGTTATGTATTTTTGTGGTGCAGGAAAAGATCGTACCGGCGTGGTTTCTGCCGTCATTCTGAAGAGGCTGGGATATAGTGATCAGGCGATTGTAGATGACTATATGGAGACAAAGATAAATCTTATGGGCTTCCTTACAGAGTATGTTAAGGAACATCCGGAAGTAGATATCAATATAATAATTCCGAATGCAGAGAACATCAAAAAGGTTTTGAAACGATTATGAAGAATATTTACGCATGGGAGCCATGGCTCTTCATCTTTTTTGGCTTATTTCATTTACACAGGATATGGGCTTTGATCGACAGAGAAAGATATGCCTTGTTTTGCTGGGGGGATTTGTGTTTGTGTTGGGAATAAATCTGATGATTAAAAGAAAAAGCTCGTGATATCGTGATATCGGGAAAAAGGAAAAATATTTACCAGAAACACGACATACTGTTGTCCTGTTCTATTTGATAGGATATGCAAGGAAGGTTGCTCCGGAGAAACTGAAGACTGTGGTCAGGCATCCGATAAGGAGGGCTTAAGGGTATGGAATATCCTGCAGTTAAACTTTGGAATATCCTACATATTGACTTTAGAATATTTCTTTAAAGGATTCTATCCACCATTGCACGATCCGGATAAGCATTTTAATCTGGATGATTGGTTTGAAAACTATATAGATACATATTTGGATTTGGATGTTAAGGAGCATATAAATGCTGATAATGTAAATGCATTTCGAAAATTTATTCAAGTGTGTGCATTATATAGCGGACAGATGGTAAATTATGACAGTATATCCAGAGATATCGGAGTTTCCGCTGTGACAATTAAAAAGTGGGCTTCAATTCTCGAGGCTTCTTATATTATTCATTTTCTTGAACCTGATAGTAATAATTTGGGAAGAACAGTTGTAAAAACTCCGAAATTATATTTTGTCGATTCCGGACTTATGTGCTATCTGTTACGACTTGAGACGAAAGAAGAATTGCTACTTGACGATCATAAAGGTGCTGTTGTAGAAACTGTGGCAGTATCCGAATTGTTGAAAAAAAGATATAATGATGCGAAAAAGGCTAATCTGACTTATTACAGGGATAAGAATGGCTTTGAGGTAGATATTATTACCGACTGGAAGAAAAATTTCGCAATAGAAGTTAAAAGTAAAGCTGATATTGAAAAGAAATTATCTTCCGGCGTAAGGACATATGTTGGTTTGAGAACGGATAGTGTACAGGGAAGTGTATTTTATTTAGGAGATGTAACTTGCGAGATTAATGGAGTAAGGTATGTATCTTGGAATGAATGGGGATTATAGTTTACAGAGTTGAATGAAATCATTGGAAGAAGGGCAGGCTGATGAGCGATTATATAATACGTGATGCAGAGTTAGAGGATGCCAGTCGACTGGTAGAGATATATTCATATTATGTTGAGGATACGGCGATTTCTTTTGAATACGAGGTTCCTTCAGTTGAGGAATTTGCGAATCGAATTAATCGTATCAAAGCAAAGTACCCTTATCTGGTTTGTGTTGATGGTGATAAAATAGTAGGCTATGTATATGCGGGTAAATATAGCTCGAGAGAAGCATATGCCTGGACAGTGACGACCTCAATTTATGTGGATAAAGATTACCGTCGAAATGGTGTGGGTGCATTGCTATACGACGAGCTTGAAAAGAAATTAAAGGAGCAGGGCATTGTCAACCTTCTTGCAGGAATTGCCTATTGTGAAGAGGAAGATGAATATGTCAACCATGACAGCATAAGGTTTCACATTAAAAAAGGCTACTTTGAGGTCGCCCACATGAAAAAGGTCGGAAAGAAATTTGGAAGATGGTATGACCTCAAGTGGATGCAGAAGATAATTGAGTAGGATTGTTATCGTATATACGTAGCGATATTGGAGATGGGCTATGCATTTTATTGATGCGAAAGGAATACTAACAGGAAACAATGGAATGTGTGGGATGAATATCTATCGTGGCTGCACCCACGGTTGTATTTATTGTGATAGCAGAAGTTTGTGTTATCATTTTACGCATCCTTTTGAGGATATAGAGGTAAAGCAAAATGCGCCTGAATTGTTGGAAAAGGCCCTAAAATCAAAGCGGAAAAAGTGTATGATTGGAACTGGAGCCATGTCTGATCCATATATGCATTGTGAGAAGGAATTACAGTTGACGAGACGATGTTTGGAGATAATTTTAGAAAACGGCTTCGGGGTTGCCATTCAGACAAAATCAGATTTAATTCTTAGAGATATTGACCTTCTTGCTGAGATAAATCGCTATACAAAATGTGTAGTGCAGATTACACTTACAACCTATGATGATGACCTGTGTAAAGTCATAGAGCCAAACGTTTGTAATACAAAACGCCGCATCGAGGTTTTGGAAATCATGCATGAAAAAGGCATTCCTACAGTTGTATGGCTGACGCCTATATTGCCATTTATTAATGACTCTAAAGAAAACATTACAGCTATCCTTAATGAATGTGTAAGGACGGGAGTAAAGGGGATAATTGACTTTGGTATGGGACTCACACTACGTGAAGGTGACAGGGAATACTATTACGAAGCACTCGACAAACATTTTCCTGGAATAAAAGAGCGATATATCAAACAATATGGTAATGCGTATGAACTGCCAAGTCTGAATGCTAAAGAATTGATGGGACTATTCCATAAAATCTGCAAGGATAACGGAATCCTGTCAACACCCGATGAATGTTTTAGGTTTATGAGTGAACTGCCGGATAAGTATACGCAGATGAGTATATTTGATTTGTAAAATAAACAGGGAATTAGTTATATAGAAGAAAAAGATGGTCATAGAAATGGAGCCAATTTATGAAAAAGAAAGATAAAGATCAAGAAATAGATGATTTTAATGATTTTGTAGAAGTAACTTTTGAACACAAGGATTACCCTAAAATTGAAGATGAAAACTATGGTGATATTCTATATGCATTAATGTAAATGGGGGGCGCCCCTGACACCCCCTATCTGCCATATTTATAATCTTTCTTATGTTTGTTGCAGTTTTGTGAATATAATAGTGCGCTCACGATTTAATCCTCGCCAAACATTTCTGCATATGCCGCCTTTTGTTTTTCCATTTTTCTTTTAATAGATTTTTTGATGTCGCTAGGGCAGTTCTCTTTAATAGGCCATCCCATTGTCTTTGTGTCAATCCATTCAAGTTCTTCCTCTGTATATATCATTATCATGTGTTTGCTCTCCATTTCTTACCTTTTGAACGCTCTATCCGCTAGTTCCATCTTGGATATAAACTCTTGCTCCGTTTTGCTGTCTTGAAGCATAGTAAGCATCCGACCTGCTCTTTCCTCTTTTTGTAGGTCTGTCATACCTCTGAATGTTGCCGAAGCTTTTATTTGTGTATTCATAGATAATTCCTTTGTAGAAAACATCTTCAATAACTTGCCTCTGTTGCTCATAAGTAGCCCCTTTCTCTTCTTGGTCTGTAAACCAATCCATTATCATTGTTGCGTCTTCATCGGTGTCTACATTTGCTTAAATAATTCTTGATATTCCAAAATTATCTTTTCCTTTAGTATAGACTAATTTATTGCCTAATCTGTAAAACTTATTTCCATCTGCTGCAATAAATGAAGGTTGCTAATTACAGTTAATCCTTCTCTTTCTATTGAATGAGTGGTTACATTTGTGACCCGAATATTGCACAGGATTATCATTGTTTTAAGTAAATTTGGGGTTGATTTATCTGTTCCAAGTGATATAATACTCTAAAAATTTGACGCATGAGGCTCAGGGACGTTTTGGACGTGTGGGTCAGGGCTGTTGTAATTAGCATCAGCAGTTCCCACTTGAGATAGTGTGTCATTTTTATTTATATAAGCTTTTATACAACAACAGACTTCTTAGTTGTTATCTGGAATAATTTCTACAACATAAAAGTATTTATCATCCATTTTTTCTGCAGTTTAATAGATTGAGCTAATTTACAATCAGAGTTGAATAGCGCGGGCAGTTTTATGGCCTTAATATTGCAAAAATGGACCACTAACCCCGTCCCCTAGGCATTCGAATTATTTGTGTGGTCGCGACAGTGGCGGCTATTCATGAAGGACATATTTCCTAACATCATATTTTTTAAGCAATTCAGATTGCCCAGGTTCTTTTGTTTCGGTTGAAAGATGAGCAAAGTCAGATTTGGCATAGATATCCCAAACTTCATCTATAGTTTTGCCTTCCATGCTGGTGCCTTTGAATAATGATGTCCATACTTTGTCCCATTCATCCTTTTTGTGGGTTGCGTCTGAGCAAGCGACATAGTAGTCATACATAAAATCATGATCAGGAGTAGACAATTCGTTATCAAGCCATACCAAAAATCTAACTGATGTTTCGCGGCTATCTTGTTCATCAACAGTTTGTAATGTCCAAACATGGTCATTAAACTCACCATTGTTATAGGCGTACAAATATCTGCAGTAATCTGCAAATGTCTCGATATAATTATCATATTCAAGATAGTCTTCATACCAACCGTTCTGTGTCAGATGAGCTAATTCGTGAGTATAGCAATCAAAATCTTCTGGGTTGTCATGTAACCACATATCATGAATATGCACTTTGTTTTCCCAGGCACATGCAATTTCATAATCTTCGTTTTCAATTAGCAATTCAATATCTGTAGGTGCAGATGAGTAATAGCCGAATCTTTCATATAGTTTTGGGTATACTTGCCAAAAAAGACTCTCAAGTGTTTCAATTTGCTCAAGAGAGGTGTTCCCATCCCATTTTTTAAGATCGACAGTTAGAGAGTAATCCACACCATTGATTCGTGCAGTATGATAACGCTTATCTTCTGAAATAGTAGATTCAATTGGCTTGTCAGGCTCCTCATCTTCGGTGGTTGTATCTTCGTTAACTTCTGTAGAATCATCTGTTGTAGTTTGGGGAGTGCTAGTTTGCGCATCATCTTTTTTCTGACAAGCAACAACGAGAAAAGACATAGCTATTGCTAGAGAGAGTGATATTATTTTTTTCTTCATAAATTATTCTCCTTCTATAAAACCTTGTTTTAATTCCTATATCTATTATATAAGGTTTCATATGAACTATTCAAATAATAATTTCAGATAAAGAACCCTATCCAGTATATATTTTAGCCCCCAGAAAAAAGAGAACAGAAGCCATATTTTCCTCCCCAGAAAAAAAGAACAGCTCCCATATTTTATTGAACGCCAAACCTACTTTAGCTATAATTTTACTAATGAATTTACCGCGAGGGGGAAAACATGAACCATACAATAATGATTGTTGATGATGATATCCATATTGGAAATATGCTCGAAGAAACTTTAAGACTTGAGGGGTATGATGTTTTGCGAGCATACTCTGGAACAGAAACGCTAATGGTTCTTGAGAAAAAGAAACCAGATTTACTTTTGCTTGATTTGATGCTTCCAGGAATCAATGGTGAGGATTTGCTTCCAAAAGTAAAAAGCATTCCTACAATTATCATGAGTGCCAAAGCAAATACAGATGGCAAGGTTAAGCTTCTTATGGATGGGGCAAGAGATTATGTCACAAAGCCCTTTGATGTGTCAGAGCTACTTGCAAGAATCGTTGTTCAGCTGAGACTAGAAGAAACCAAATCTTCAAGCAGCGCATTAGACGAGGGGGATAGCCTCAATCCAAGCATTATCAAAGCGGGAAACCTAACTCTAGATACAGATATTTTAACAGTCACACTTAAGGATACGCCAATCAGTCTCACTAGGACAGAGTGTGCAATCCTAGAGATTCTTATGCTAAATCCAGGTCGTCCAATCGGCAGAAACACAATACTAGACAGAATCAGTGATAGCACGCCGGATTGTACCGAGCGTTCACTTAAGCAGCATATAAGCAACATCAGAAAGAAGCTTCAAGCAGTCGATGGGGAAGATTATATCGAGGCAATTTACGGTATTGGATTCAAATTGAAATCTTGACACTTTCTTGACAATTCTTTGACCGCTTTCTTGACCATAAAGTGAGATACTCATATCAGTTCAGAAAGCGAGGAGAATTATGGAATACATTTTTAAAACAAACAATTTAGAAAAACGATATGGTAGCTTTACCGCTCTTAATGGAGTAAATATGGCAGTTCCTAAGGGCTCAATTTATGGCTTTGTAGGAAAGAACGGCGCTGGCAAGACCACTCTTATCAGACATCTTTGTGGACTTCAGGAACAAACATCAGGAAGCTTTGAACTTATGGGAATTAAGGATAACGACAAAGCAATCAACAAAGCACGAAGACGAATCGGTGCAGTTGTTGAGTCTCCTGCAATATACAAGGACATGACTGCCAGAGACAATTTAAAACAGCAATATCTTACACTTGGACTTCCAACTTTTGATGGAATAGATGAACTTCTTGAAATTGTAGGCTTAGCCGATACAGGAAAGAAAAAGGCCGGCAAGTTTTCACTTGGAATGAGACAGCGTCTAGGAATAGCAATTGCACTTTGCGGCAAACCAGATCTTATTATCCTTGACGAACCAACAAATGGTCTCGACCCTCAGGGTATCATTGAAATCCGAGAATTAATCATAAAACTTAATAAAGAACAGGGCATTTCATTTATTATTTCAAGCCACATTCTTGATGAGCTTGCAAGAGTTGCTACATATTATGGCTTTATAGATAAAGGCAGAATTGTCAAAGAGATGAGTGCTGAAGAGCTTGGAAAAGAGTGCCGCAAATCTGTGAGAATGAAGGTGTCTGATACCAAGATACTTGCTAGAATCATGGATAGTCAAGGCATTGAGTACAACATAATCGATGACAAGACAGCAGACGTATATTCAGAGGTTGCTTTTTCGACTATAGCAAAGGATTTTGAAGAAGCTGGATGTACTATTTATACAATGGATGAGCGAGAGGAAAGCCTTGAAGCCATTTACCTATCACTTCTTGGAGGTGATCAGAGTGCATAGTGTATTCTATTCGGATTTACGAAGAGCAATAAACAATCGATACGTTAAGATGGGTGCAATTGTAAGTGTTGTTTATCCCCTTGTTTATTTTTTGAGTTATTTATTAATCTTAAAAATAGCAAAGCTTGATGTTCAAATATATGGAGACGATATTCTTTCTTCGTCATATATTAGGATATCCTCATTTATTGTTACGGCAGTAATCACAGGCTTTCTTGCACCTGAGTTTTCAGATGGAATCATAAGGAATAAGCTTATTACAGGGGCATCGAGAAATGAAGCATTTACATCATTGATTTTAGTCTCTGGGATTGTGGCAGGAATGATGTCTGCTATTGCAAGTGTAACAAGCTTGATAATATCAGTACTATTTACACCGGGCTTTGGTAGTCTAACTACGATTGAAATGGGAGATTATATTTTATCAGCAACCTCAGCCCAGATTAGTATTGCGGTATTTTCTACAATGCTTCTTATTGTTCTTGGCAATAGCAAGATTTCCTTAGCGATTCCTTTGGCAGTAGCTTTTATAATGAAGATTATAGCTACAGTTGTTCAAGATAAGCTCTATCCTACCGAAGGAGTGTGTACGCTTACAGGAACAAGACTTAAGGTTTATACATTGTTTGATCAGTACGTGCCCTACTCATGCTTGACTCGCACTGTGCAGTATACATTTTCATCTTGTTTTGTGGGAGCTATGGTACTTATCATTTTTTCGGTAGTTTTTGGTTTAATTATTTTTGATGAAAAAGACATAGTATAGGAGGGGTTATGATTAGTTTATATAAAGCAAATCTTAGAAGATTATTTAAAAATATTATTTTCAATGCTGGCCTTGTTATAGCCGCAATAGTCACTTTCGTATATACGGAAAAAAGGGTGACAACAATTTTTTTGGAAAACAAAACACCAGGTGACATAATGATTTTTCTTAGTGTTGCCATGATTTTCTTTTTTGCCATATTTGTACCTATTTATTTGGGTGCAGAATATGCGGATGGAACCTTTAGAAATAAAGTCATTGTTGGCCACACACAGCGTGAAGTATATATTTCAAATCTATTAGCAATTATTACAGGGGTGATGGTTATGATTATTGTATGGTTTGTTTCGGGAATTCTAGCCGGTGCGCCATTAAGCAAAGAATTATTTATATATATTGTTGTAGAGATTTTTGCGTTGGCTGGATGGGTAGCATTCCTTACTCTTATAAGTTTGCGATGCGATAAGATGATTACATCCGTTGTAATTTCAATGGCGGCATGTTTTATCAGTTTCAACTGGATTACCTTTGGCAATCTGTTTATGATGAATGCTAAGGGGACAAGGCTTTTAATTGGTGAGATTATCTATAACATCCCAGCCATGGGACAATGGTATGCATCAAGCTGTTTCTACGCTCAAAGCATGAATCCAAACCTCTTTATTAAAGTGGCAATTTCTTTATGTGTTATCGTAACTACATTAGTAATCGGCATCACTGGAATTAACAAAAGAGATGTTAACTAGGGAGAACTTAAATAGATGGACAATATAAAAAAGAAAACAAATATTATAATGGTGATTTTGATTGTGTTCTTATCCATATTGTTAGAGGCAAGGCTTGGTTTATTTGAGCTTGGAAGCGAAAAAATAGATGGATTAAAGGGTGCTGCGACCACAGTGGCCGATTTGGAGATTCCAGAAGATGTTCAGGTTGTAGGTGTTGGTGAGGCTACTCATGGAAATGTGGAATTTCAAGAACTTAAGATGGAGGTACTAAAAAAGCTAGCCCATCAAGGGACATGCAAGTCAATGCTATTTGAAATGCCTGTAGCTGATGGTGAGATATTAAATGATTATGTGCACGGCAAAGGGGAGGTGCAAGACGCTGAAAGTGCGGTAGGTATTTTGCAATATCCTTTATATGATACAAAAGAAATGGCAGAGCTTGTAGATTGGATGAAGGAACAGAATGCAAGCTTGAGGGAAGAGGAATCATATCGCATATACGGTATCGACCCTCAAGGCGGGGAGGTAGATCCAGATGCACCTTCTTTCTCAGATAATCCAGATGCAAACAGCGATTACAGAGATGACCAAATGGTAAAGAATTTGAAAAATATATTGGCCCAAGAAAATAAAAGAGGTTATAATCAAATTATTGTTACTGCCCACAATGGTCATGTTATGAAGGGAGATTCTGTGGGCTATGGAACAATCACTTTTGGCGAAAAGCTAAAAAAAGAATTTGGTGATGGATATTTTGTTATTGGAAGCGAGTTTTACAACACCGATGTGAATATAAATGACGCTGGTAGCAGGGATGCTGATTACAGAAGAGCTAATCATAAGTTTTGTTCATCAGATTCTCTTGCAAAACAGGCAGAGTCTTTTGAGGATGGCAAATACTGCCTTGATTTTTCGAAGATAACCGATTCAAAGAGCACGCTTTATAAACTCGTTCATGAGCAAACCTTTATGGGAATGATTGGTGAGGGATACACTGCTTTTTGGGAAACACACAAAAGCTCATACCGAACCAAGGTGGCTCAGGCAGAGCGATTTGATGCAGTGGTTTATTACTATCAGACTCATCCTATAGAGCCCCTTCATCATTGAGCATAAGGAGATAATATGAGATACCTTTTGGGGTTAAGCATTTTTATTATAGTAATGCTTTCATTAAAAATAATTGTTATGAGAAAGTCTGTCCGAGAACTTCGGGCAGACTTTGTGGCGCGTGGAAATCTTGATACCAATTCACTAATAGGCATTCCAAGTAGGGATAAGGAGCTGCGCCTTCTTGTTAATGATATGAACAAGACCTTGTCAAAGCTTAGAGAGGCATTTCATAAATACAATCTTGGAGATAATGAATTAAAAACCGCAATCACCAATGTCACACACGATATCCGCACTCCACTCACTGCAATCATGGGATATTTAGAGCTTGCAAAAAAGCAGGAGATGACACCAGAAACTGCAAAGTATCTTGCGATAATAGAAGAGCGTTGTCATCAAATGAAAAAGCTCACCGAAGAACTGTTTGAGTATTCGGTTGTTTCTACAACTGAAACCAAAGAGGAACTGACTGATGTTTGCGTCAATAAAGTCCTCGAGGATTGTCTTATGAATTACTACGCAGCGCTTATGGAAAAAGGAATTGAGCCTGTAATCGAAATCTGTGAGGATAAGGTGATTAGTAAGCTTTATCCTTCTTATGTTGAGCGAATCTTTTCAAATCTTATAAGTAACGCATTAAAGTATAGCGATGGAGATTTATATGTTTCTTTATCACCGGATGGTACGGTGATTTTTAAAAATTCTGCGTCTGCACTCACATCTGTTGCGGTGGACAAGCTATTCGATAGATTTTTTACCGTTGAGACTGCCATGAACGAATCTACCGGGCTTGGTCTGTCTATCGTAAAAACCTTCGCACAGAGAATGGGGTGCGACATCAATGCAAAATATGAGGATGGAAGTCTGATTATTCAAATTTCAAATTTCTTAAACAAATCTTAATACTTTTCCCCATTGGAACTTAAAATTATTTAGACTACAATTACATTGTGATTAATCATAAAACCTAAGAGGGAGATCGAATGAATACTATTCTAATTTGTGATGACGAACCAGATATTATTTCAGCATTGAAAATTTATTTAGAGAGTGAAGGGATGAATGTTGTTTCTGCGTCCAATGGAAAAGAAGCAGTTGAGGTTATGCGTTCAAATCCT
>JAEEGJ010027789.1_pt1 | contig 11325 bp, 9 predicted proteins | sample 8958761 | NCBI WGS metagenome assembly JAEEGJ01 (sample SAMN16246546, study PRJNA631951) | gut metagenome | biome: gut microbiome; feature: rumen; material: RS-attached | host: Bos | place: Iran: Karaj | collected 2018-10
TCGACCGGATCAGGAACTGAGCGATCCGTCCATGTATAACCCGTGTTTAATAAGAGTCACAGCTTTGGATGAGTGCTGATATGTATATACCTTGAAAAGCGCCATTGTTCGGAATGTTTTCCTCGATATTAAATGCAATAGAACAAGAGAGGCCGGGCAGGCCTCTCTTGCTTAATGAACGGATATTTGCATGATCATGAAATAGCTTCCTGCCCCACGGTATACGACCATTTCCCATCGGCATTTTTTTGAGCAGTACACTGACCAAAGTAATATGCGCCCAGTCCGCTGCGCCATTTTTGCGCATCGAACGCTGTGAGTTCCGGAACAGGATCACCTTCTTTTGTGACAGGAAGATTCCATTCAGCGTCTTCATTTGTCTTTATTGAGAAGAACAGTCCATCCTCCCAATAGAGGTTATCCTTATCGATATAACCCTGTTCACAGAGTTCTTCCCATGTTCCTGCGATGAACGGAAGATTATGCTTTGATGCAAATTCATGCATTACTGTTTCTTTTTCCAAATCAGTCAAGTGAGAAAGTTCAGATAGATCGATACCAATCTGAGATATTCCGCTATTCAAGCCGGAATCAATGTTCCATAAATCTTCCAATACGTCCATATATAACTCACAGACGTCTGTCCGTATATTCACAAGCTGTGCATCAAATTCTGTATAGCCTGTAATATCCGAATCTAAAACCTCTGCAATCACAAACCAGCCTGCCATATCATCCGTATATGTTCCAGGATTATTAGTCTGCACCACATCGAGGCAGAAAGCTGATTCTCCATAGGAAACGCTCTGAATCGCATATCGGAAGGAGCCACTGCCTGCTGCTACATATGCAATGACTATGGTATGATCAGCAAAGAAGTTGTCATCGTATGAAGCCGTAACGTCATTGAAAGAAGGCACTTCACCATATCCTTGATCAAGTGTCAAGGTATCCTTGTAGTTTTCTATGAATCGTTTAAGATCTTCCTTCGTGTCGAGTTTATAAACCGGAAGATGACGGACGGAACTTATGAGCATTTTATCTCCGTTCAGGCAATCGTGCATCATTTCTCCCTCAGTCCAGTTTGCATATGCAACCGTTGTTTTTATTTCTATTATGTGGTTCGGCAGATCATAACCTCCGTCTTGAGCATTGCCAAAGAGCATCTGTCGAATTCGTTCAGCATACTCCTTTATTCGTTTTTCCGCCGAGGCAGGATCTTCATTTTCCCATATGATTCCATACTCGCCGAGATAACTTGATATCGGGTTCTGCCACGGAATAATGGACACATCCTCTTGTGCGATGTCATAGGTTGAGAGAATGATCCGCATTTCTTCGAGCGATGCCCCTTTTAGAGACATTAGTTCTTCCAGGGTTTTTTCACGGTTGGTTCCAGACATAACACCGCATGAATAGCTGTTCGGTGCCATCTGCCAGACATAGACCTCCAGGCCTTTAAATGTATCCAGATCAAAGTACTCCGGATATTTTTCTCTTAGGGAGTCCAAGTCAATCGTTTCTGTTCCCCAAACTTCACCTTTTGTATAAAACCTCGCAGTCACCAATACATCTCTATCCGGCATTATGAAAGAATACCCCCAGTAATCGCTGTCATAATGTGTTTTCCCAATCTCCTGACCGTCCACGTAAACATGGATATCCGCATCAAACATGACTTGTGTCCTTATCTCAACTGTATCTCCAGTTTTTGCCCTAGATGGCGTGCTGATGAAATCCTTTGCCGTATCTCCAAGTTCATACCTGATTGTGAAATCTCCATTGTTGCTTAAGAAATACTCATATTTGCCTCTGGCCCACTCAAGGATACTACTGTATGAAACACCACTTTCCGGCAAATAGTATTCTGAATTGATCTGAACATAGTCTTTGTGAAAAGAAACGATGATTTCATCAGTACCTTTCACTCTTTCGGCAGGATTATAAATAATACGATATATCCACTCCTCTTCAGTATCTGCAGGCTCCAGCGGGGATTCAACGAGTCTCAAATCAGCAAAAGTACGAAGTAATGAAATCTCACTATCTACATAGAAGGCAGAACCATCCGGCAATTCCATTTTAGCAACAGGACTTTCTTCTATCTTGTCAAACACTGATTTTTCTTTTGTTGAAAACGGATCTGTCATCAGGCAGACTGCCAGAACGATACAGGCAATAACAGCTATCAGGATGATCCAAAATGCAGGCTTCTTGTAATTCAGGACACCCTTGACCCGTTCTTTCACACCAACTTCACCAAAGGCAAGCGGACAGGCTGCAATTCTCCTTCTTGGGAAGCTGCAGTCCAGAAGTGCCTGTGAATATGCCGCCATCTCATCCTTATCCATATCACGGATGACCTTTTCATCACAGGCCATTTCGATATCCCTGCTAAGCAAGATATATGCGATCCAACACAGAGGATTAAACCAGTAGACAGCAAGCAAAAGATACCCCAAAGGTTTCCACCAGTGATCATGGCGCTGTAAATGAGCGATTTCGTGACGAATCACAAGGTCAAGTGTCTCCCCGGACATCGATGACGGCACATAGATAACCGGCTTGAACACGCCCAGGATAAACGGCGCCTTGACTTCATCACACGATAAAATACGCTCACCGACAGGCACACATACGGAAACCGTTTTCTTCAACTTTATGTAGCTGATGAGTGCGTATGCCAGCATGATTACAATGCCGGAAACCCATACGATCGCCGCAACAGGAATAATGATCTGAAGCGGATTTACGCTGTCCGTAGGAGCTGGCGTAAACGACTCTGCTATCACCGGATTGATAACATCATTGACGATTGTGATTCCTGAATTGATAGCAGGCTCCTGTTGGACAGTGATATTTGTTGGGATAGTTTCATTACTTGGGATTAAACTGAAAATACTCCCAAACGAGAACGGGCAGACAAGCCGTATAGCGACTAGTCCCCACAGAAGGCAGAGGATCCATTTCGGCGCTTTTTTCAAGAGCAGCCTTACCAAGACAACCGCCAGGATCAACCAGCTTGCGGTAATGCTCATATTCAATATTTTGAGAAAAACAGTGCTCATGATCAGCCCTCCTTCTTGAAAGCATCAATCATTTTCTGAATCTCATCTGCTTCCTCAGCTGATATGTTTTTCTTTGAGATAAATGCCGCAATAAAAGCAGGAAGAGAGCCCTTAAAGGAATCTTCAATGATCTGCTCGCTTTTGGCTGAATAGAATTCCTCACGGGGAACAAGAGACGTAACAATGCCATCCTTGTTCTGAAGTAATCCCTTTTCGCACAACTTTCGCAGAACAGTATAGGTGGTTGGCCTCTTCCAGCCCAGTTCTTTCTCACAAATTTTTGCCAAATCACCGGATGCAATCGGCTCATGCGCCCAAACGATATCAGCAAAACGTTCTTGTATTGCCCCAAGCTCAAAGTCTTTCATAATGACTCCTCTCTGCTTGTTTATTCGGATAAACAGCATCTTTAGTTTACTCGAATAAACAGCTCTTGTCAAGCCCTAATAAAATAATAACGGGCCAATATAATCTAACAAACCATATCAAAACACACTATCCAAATACAATCCTTTATCCTGAAGCATTTGCATAGACTTAACCATATAGGCATATGCTAAAGGATCCGTGTTTCTGAAGCTGCTGATCTTCTTTATTCCCCTCACCTTCAGCTGAACATCTCTATATGCATCAGGATTGGATATTTGTTGAAAATCCTGCCCCGTTAATATACAGGTCGCAAGATACATCACTTCACTCGCATAAACACCGGCATTTTCACCATTTATTCTTCCAACAAAAATATGTCCTTGGATAGCTCCGATACCACGGGAAAAATGCTGGTATTCTTCCGATCTGATATTGCCTCTCCCCATGATGCATATGCAACTGTCAATCGTATCTTTTAAGCAATCCTCCGCATTTATATCAAGTCCACGATATCCCCGTTCTATAGCTGATATTTGCTCATAAACATTAGCCACTACAGAATAATCGTCCATCTCCTGTATCAGCGTCCAGCAATCAAACATCTGCTTTATAATCTCCAATTCCTTATCTACTCCGAACGGTATCCCGGTCGTATGCGGAGCAAAAGCAGTCAACTTGTCTCCGAGAATACTGTTTTTATCCGGCACTACCACAGTCAGATTTTCCCCCTCGCTCGTAAGGAGCGAACTGCGGATAGGTCTTTCGTGCACAACCGGATAAGGGTTATCCTCAAATACTACGTCTAAGAGGATGTTTATCTGTTTCCCACTTCTCGGTGACAAAAAGTGGAATCTGAAATGACGCTTTTCAATATCATTAAGACCTTTTCGCTTGTGCTCCTCGACATTGATAAAAGGGAATACCTTACCGGCTTTCTCAATATATCCATCCACATCAGTTCCATAACTGACTATTATATCTATATCCGTACTCAACCTCCTCGGATTTTCCAGCATAAGCATAAGGGATGTTCCGCCTTTGAAAATAAAAGGCATCCCAACACTCCTGATTGCCTCTAACAGTCCAAATGCGAATACAGTACGCTCCAATATGGATGGATCCGCTCCGGTTCTGGTTCTTAATCCTGTTATATGTTCGGCCGAATAATTCTCACGTGCCAGCATTTTCTATTCTCCCTTCCAGATAATTGCATATTTCTTTGTATCTGTTTCTTCTCTTCGCATATCGTAGCATTCGTTTTTTATCAAGAAGAAATCTGCTTTCAGCCTGCTCGATCACATCAGGATACTCCGCCTTACTATATGATGCAAGAATCAATTTATCAGCAAGCATATCTACGAGTATTTTTTCCAATGTAATAACATGAGGGTCTGCGGCCCGTAATGGGGCTTCCGATACCATATCAGTCACTATAATACTTCCCTTAGACCAGTACAGAGTCATATCTTCTTGCCGCGGCTTGTACAACACATTGTCATATCCCTCGTCCTGCAGATATCTGAAGACATAGATACTGCTTTCTTTTTCTACCTGAACAAAAATTGTGTTCTGTGCTATAAGATGATTCAGAAAATCATTCATCAATACTGTCTCAAACACAGTAAAACTTACATGGGGGTACTTTTTCGAGATAAGATCAATCAGATTTATCGTCTCATCCGAATAAAGCGGTCGGTACTCCCTATGTTTCTCGCCCTGCGATATAGAGTAAGCATCATAGCCCCTGCGTAATATTTTACCATCACGCATCAGGCAGCTGATACTCCAATGATAGGTAGTATCAGCTAAATCCGGTTTTATATTTTTCAAAAACTCAAGTAATTCTTTGTGTGAGTATGTTCGACTAAGCTCTAGCTTATCAATAATACCTTCATACCATTGCATTAATATCACTCCTTCACTCCTAAATCACGCATATCGGCAATTTTCACGAATTTTGCCGATATTTAGTATAAAGCAAAACAGGAGCGATGTCAACGCACATTGGCAATTTTATATTTTTTTGCCGATATGTGTTGTCTGTTTTTTCATCATCTTTTTCGCATAGTCAATGTATTCCTCGGTAATTTTTGAGTTTTTACCGAGATTTACTTTTATTCCATCTGTCTAACAATGAAAAAATCACCTCCTCCATTCGCTGCGGTGTATAAGACTTTGGGAAGTACTTAAATAAATGTGATTGTTTCTGATTGTTTAGACATCTGAATCCTCCTTTGCACGGTGTGCATTTGGATCGATCCAGACAGTGAACTGCATGGGTTTAACGCGGAAGGCAAAGAAGCGCCCTCAGACGTTTTTTCAATGCAGGGAGTTTAGCCCATTTTTTAACCCATAAGGGGAATTTAACCCCTATTTAACCCCTATAAACCGAGACAAAACGAGTCAAAACCAAACAGATTTTTCAAAAGAAAAAACCCCGGAAACCGTGAGTTTTCGGGGTTTGTAAGCAATGATTAACGTTTGCTGAACTGCGGTGCACGTCTCGCTGCTTTGAGACCGTACTTCTTTCTTTCCTTCATACGAGGATCTCTGGTAAGGTATCCAGCCTTCTTGAGAACAGGTCTGTTCTCTGCATCCTCTACACAAAGTGCTCTTGCTATACCGTGACGGATAGCACCGGCCTGGCCTGTGTAACCGCCGCCCTTAACAGTAACGATCACATCATACTTGCCCTCAGCATCAAGTGCTACGAAAGGCTGCTTTACGATTGCCTTTAATGTATCAAGACCGAAGTACTCATCAAGGCTTCTCTTATTGATAGTAATCTCTCCCTTTCCGGGCATAAGATATACTCTAGCGATAGAGCTCTTTCTTCTTCCGGTTCCGTAATATTTCTGAACTGATCTCTTAGCCATTTCTTATCTCCTTTTCTCCAACTCAGAACTTAAGCTCTTCAGGCTTCTGAGCTGCATGCTTATGATCGGGACCTGCATATACGAAAAGCTTCTTGCCCATTGCATCACCAAGAGGTCCGTTAGGAAGCATACCCTTTACAGCGTGCTCGATAACATCCTCAGGCTTCTTTGCAAGCTTATCGCGAAGTGATATGCTCTTTAAGCCGCCAACATAGTCGGAGTGTGTGTAATAGATCTTGTCATCAAGCTTCTTACCTGTAACTTTGATCTTTTCTGCGTTTACTACTATAACATAATCACCTGTATCCACGCTGGGTGTGTAGATAGGCTTGTTCTTGCCGCGGAGAACCTTTGCGATCTCACTTGCAAGACGGCCGAGAGTGCAGTCAGTTGCGTCAACAACATACCACTTTCTCTCTACACTTGCGGGATTAGCTAAATAAGTCTTCATTAAACTATCCTCCAAAAATAACTGCTGTTACTGTTCGGTGCAGTATGCGTGATGTCCGGGCACGCAGACCGCCACGGAAATATATTATATTACCGGGTAAGCAAGCTGTCAATCAGAAATTTGAAACAAAATTCCATTAAAAATACCCTATAAGAGTAAGCCCTTCCGGCGGTGCTGTGGGGCCGGCCGCATTTCTGTCACAGGCTTCCAGCATTTCTTTTATATCCTGAGCAGTATACTTTCCTTTGCCGGCTTCCATAAGGGTGCCTGCAATGATGCGTACCATATTGTATAAGAAGCCGTTTCCGGAAACATGTATGACAATATCCCTTCCGGGGAACCTGCTGTCGGTTTCCTCTGAAACAGAGATATCATATATGGTCCTCACTTTTGTCAGAACCTGCGCACCGGCGCTGCAAAAACTCGAGAAGTCATGCTCACCTTTTAAAACCTCTGCTGCCGCGCGCATCTTATCAATATCATATGAGCTGTAGGAAAAATAAGCATAATGGCATTTCTGCGGATACTGTATATCTGCATTGTAGATCCTGTATTCATAAGTTTTTCCACGACCGGATCTTCTGGGATCATAATCCGCAGGCACTTCCTCGCCCTTCACCACACGTATATCGTCCGGCAGCGCCCTGTTAAGCGCATAAGGCAGCCTGTCAGCCTCGATACATGCATGTGTATCAAATACCGCGGGATTTCCAAGTGAATGCACTCCGGCGTCCGTACGGCTCCCTCCCGATACCTCTATGGGCTCCTTAAATACTGCGGTCAGAGTTTCATTCAGAACACCTGCTATTGTCGGTGCACCGGACTTCTGCGCCTGAAACCCATGATAAGCCGTACCGTCATAGGCAACTGTTATCATCATGCGGCGAAGCGGTTTCTCTGTTTTCTTTTCCTTAACCTGTTCCGATATTTCCATCTGTAAATTATTATTTCAGTTTAATCCTGGAGGCAGTTCCATCCAACAGGATGAAGATACTTTCCGGTACCTATCTGATCAACGCTTGAATAATATGGCATGGGCAGCTTTCCGCTGTACTGCTGCTCACCCGAAAGAAGAGCCGCTGCTGCGCTTCCGCCTTCGCATCCCGGAAGATAGCACATGATAACCGAATCCCAGTCAGCTTCATAATCGCTTATGATCACATTTCTGCCTGCCGTGATAAGAGTTATGACAGGCTTTCCCGAAGCCTTCGCAAAAGCTATTGCTTCCTTATTTCCATCAAGGGCGCAACTGCCCGTTATCGAGAGATCCTCCGTATCACCATACCACTCGGCATAAGGTTCCTCACCTACACAAAGCACTACATAATCACACTCTGAGACACGTGATTCATCTGTTATGATCTCCCAGCCGTGAGATGATGCTTTTTCATTTAATCCGTCAAGATAGGTTTTAGCTGACGGTACCCATTTATCCCCGAACTCAGAATCCGAAGACGCAAGCCAGGTATAGGTCCATCCTCCGCACTGCGCACCGGTATCATCGGCTGCGGGACCTGTCACAAATATCTTTGATCCGTCAGGGATCACAAGACCCGCATCATCCTTAAGCGGTACCATGGATTCATACGCAAGTCTGAATGCCGTTTCCTCTGCAGACATGCTACACTCCGGTTTCTTTAAATTTTTAAGATACGGATCATCAAACAGACCTGCATCCTGCTTCACCTTTATTATCCTGCATACCGCATCATCAACTCTCTCTTCGGAAATACGGCCCTCGTTCACACCCTGCACGATAAGTTCTGCAGCCTCATCATAGGCTTCTGCTTCCATGAACATATCAATACCTGCATTAACTGCAAGCACCATATTGTCATAGAAGGTTTCTCCGGAGCAGTTGTGGACCGAATCCCAGTCAGAGATGATAAATCCGGTAAATCCCATGTCATTCTTGATCTTATCGATCAGCTCTTTATTTTCATGCATCTTCAGACCGTCAAAGGATGAATGTGAGATCATGACAGTCTGTGCGCCCGCATCGATCAGAGCCTTATAGATGGCAAGATTTGCTTCCAGCTGCTCATCTGTCATCTTTGTATCGCCCCTGTCAAGAGGCATGACTACACCCTTTTGCTTTTCTCCTGTACCATACTGTGTGTATCCCTCTCCTATGAAATGCTTGGGGCATGCTATTGTCCCGCTTTCCACAAGTCCTTTGGTGAATTCGAGAGAAAGTTTCTTCACAAGCTCAGGGTCTGATGAGATAGACTCATATGTTCTGCCCCAACGGGGATCCTGCGCTGCTGCCACGCATGGTGCAAAATTGAATATCATGCACGATGCTATCTCATCGGCTGCAGTATGCTTTCCCATCTCGTAAGTGAGCTCCGGATCATCTGCCGCGCCTATGTTTATGTTCTGAGGAAATATCACGGTATCTGATGCAAAATTAACTCCATGCACTGAATCATTGCCGTAAACAAAAGGAATGCCCGCTTCACTTGCTAGTGCGGCATACTGATATTCATCGATCAGAGAAACCCATTCGTCACATGTATACTGTGGATGGGTATCAAATCTGGAAAGAACCGAGCCGTAATCATTCTCTCCCATATATTCAACCGGAAGCTCATATACCGCACCCTGCACCATCTGATAAGCCTTCTGCTCAAGTGTAAGAGATGCAGTTATCTCTTCGGGAGTCATTCCAGCATAAGGACCTGAGGGAGTTTCCGTATTATCTGTTACATCTGTCTCTGCTGTTTCATCGGTATCTACGTCATCCGGAGCCTCTTTACCCTGTTCTGAATCTTTCTCAACACTTATCGGATCGGATTTTGCATCTGAATCAGGAGTAATGCTTCCTTTGTCCTGTCCGGTACATCCGAAAAGACCGGTGCATACAAGCATAGATGCCATCAGTATTGATACCAGCTTCTTTTTCATATGATCTCCTCCTCGTCAGACACATGTTGCTAAAAAAGCACAACAGTGGGATGATCGATCAGTCTTTCTGCCTTAGCCCAGTATCCCGGGAAGAAAATGCCCCAGGAATACGACCAATGCCAGATAGATGACCAACAGCAGGAAGGTGATATAATCCCTGCCTTTATATTTTAGCGGCTTCATCTGTGTACGTCCTTCTCCGCCATGATAACATCTGGCCTCCATAGCCATAGCCAGATCATTTGCTCTTCTGAATGCCGATATAAAGAGCGGTACCAGCACCGGCACCATTGCCTTGGTTCTTTTCAGTAAATTGCCGCTTTCAAAATCCGCTCCTCTTGCAAGCTGCGCTTTCATTATCTTATCCGTCTCATCCACGAGAAGCGGTATGAAACGCAGTGCGATCGACATCATCATCGCAATTTCATGAACCGGAAAATGAATAAACTTAAGGGGCTTCATAAGAGCCTCAAGCGCATTTGTAAGGCGTGTCGGGGTTGTTGTGAGTGTCATCAGGTTCGAGCCGAATACCAGCAGGATAAGACGCCCGGCCATGAAACCGGCTCTCTGCAGACCTTCCGCCGTAACCTTAAACTTCCACAGCTGAAACAGAGGTTCCCCGTCCGTAAACATTATATTCATAAGGGATGTGAGCAGTATGATCAGCCATACCGGCTTTAAACCCTTTATCATAAACTTTATGGGTACCCTGGACATTGCCAGAGCGATCACAAGAAAAAGAAGCCCGGCTGCATATACATACGGGTCAGTAAAAATGAACAGGCTGATCAGATAAACAAAGGTCATGATGAGCTTTGTTCTCGGATCCAATCTGTGTATAACCGAATCGGTCTGATAATATTGTCCAAGTGTAATATCACGTAACACTTTTTATACTCCGAATGCTTTCATAATCTCTGAAACCGCCTCATCGGTGGTCAGAGCCATCCTGTCATCAACAGGAATGCCCGCTTCCTTAAGACGATGCATGACTGAAACAACCGCAGGGGCTGCAAGACCTATCTTCTCCAGTTCATCGGCATGTGCAAATACCTCGGAAGGAACATCATCAAATAACTTCTTTCCCTTATCCATTACCATGATACGGTCAGCATAGCGGGCCACATCTTCCATGGAATGGGATACCAGGACTATAGACATATTGTCTTCATTCTTAAGTCCGGCGATCATATCAAGTATCTCTTCTCTTCCCTTTGGATCAAGCCCTGCTGTGGGCTCGTCAAGCACTAGAAGCTCCGGCTTCATCGCAAGCACCCCGGCAATGGCAACACGTCTTCTCTGACCTCCTGAGAGATCAAACGGCGAATGATAGAAACACTCATCGGGAAGACCGACTTTTTTTATTGTTTCATAAGCGGTGAGTTCCGCCTGTTTTCTGCTCATTCCGATATTCTTCGGACCATAGCAGACATCCTTGAAAACAGTCTCTTCAAAAAGCTGATGCTCAGGGTACTGAAAAACAAGCCCCACATGACTGCGGAGTTTTTTTCTGTCATAGCCTTTGGTAAATACATCCTCGCCCTTAAAATATATACTTCCGCTCTTTGGCGTAAGCAGTGCATTCAGGGTTTCTGCGAGCGTACTCTTGCCTGAACCAGTATGTCCGATAAGCCCAATGAACTCACCGGGGTAT
>JAEEGJ010027794.1_pt1 | contig 11324 bp, 12 predicted proteins | sample 8958761 | NCBI WGS metagenome assembly JAEEGJ01 (sample SAMN16246546, study PRJNA631951) | gut metagenome | biome: gut microbiome; feature: rumen; material: RS-attached | host: Bos | place: Iran: Karaj | collected 2018-10
TGCCGTACGGATGCCCAGGGAAGGCCCCGAGAAAGTCATTGTACGCAGGCGTGTTCTCGATGATGGTCGTCGTGTTCTGCATCATGGCGTTGACGCTCGCCTCGGCGGCGTCTACAAAATCAGGAGTGTTCTCGGTGGGCAAAAAGGCCGTGCGGTAAGTCTGCATCTCCGCCTGAGCCTGCTCGATCTCATTGTTCTCAACTGCCTGAGACATGGTCTCGGGAGTCGTACTGCTTTCACATGCCGACAGCACGATAAGGGCCACAGCAACTGCGACCACCCTGATGGTGGTCATCCACATTCTTTTCATTCGCATATTTATAAAATAGTTTCGGTTTTCGTTGTTATTAATGCGCTTTTTCCGAGTTTATTGCACCAAAAAGTGTATTTTTGTCAAGAAAAAAGCGGGTGAATTATAATCAAAAAACATGCCACATGTTCATTTCCGATGGAATTATTTCTATAAGAATAGCAGAGCCTGAAGATGCCTCCCTGATCTACCGGTGGGAGAACGACAGGAGCCTCTGGAGGGTGAGTGAAACCAATGTGCCGACCTCCCTTTTCCAGATAGAACAGTTTCTTTTAGGAAACTCTGACTTGTTTGGCAACAGGCAACAACGGCTCATGATTCTCCTTAAAGGGGAAGAGCAGCCTATAGGGAGCATCGACCTGTTCGATTACGATCCCGTCAACAGCCGCGTGGGTATAGGTGTACTTGTTGAGAACGGCTACCGAGGCAAGGGATATGCAACCTCCGCCATGCGACTGTGTCTCGACTATCTCTTCAATAACCTGATGATTCATCAGGTACATTGCATCATCGATGTAACCAACGAGGAAAGCCATCGCCTGTTTCGTGGGTTGGGCTTCAGCGAAGGCGGCCGCCACACCGACTGGATCAAAACCCCCGAAGGCTATCTCGATGTGGTGTTCTATCAAAAAATCCACCAAGCATGAAAAAGAAAATCTTCATAGGCATCATCGTTGTCATAGTATTGTTTGCCATTATGGCAGGCTATCAAGTTTACAACGCCGTCATGAAACCCAATGTGGCCGTTCACGGCCAAAAGGATTTCTCCTTGTTCATCCCCACGGGTGCCGATTTTGATCAAGTGAAGGATTCACTATATGGTAACGACCTCATCGTCAGCCACAAAAGCTTCGAGTGGTGGGCAGAACAGAGAGACTATGCCGATGATGTGAAACCAGGACATTATATCCTGCGCAACGGGATGAGCAACCGTCAGTTGTTAAACCTCCTTGATGGCGGGTTGCAGACTCCCGTCAAGGTGACCTTCAACAATATGCGTACTGTGGCGCAGTTGGCTGGTCGTATCGGTGAACAGATCGAGGCCGACTCAGCCGACATCGTGAACTATCTCAACGATCCCTCCAACCTGGCTGATTTGGGCTTCAACCGACAAACCATTCCCGCCTTGTTCCTACCCAATACGTACGAATTCTATTGGAACACCAACGCGGCCCAGTTTGCTGAGAAGATGAAAAAGGAATACGAGAAATTTTGGAACGGAGAGCGGCTTGAGAAAGCCAAGAACATCGCCCTCTCCCCTGTCCAAGTAAGCATTTTGGCCTCTATCGTCGACAAGGAGACCAACAAAACCGAAGAGATGCCGAGAATCGCCGGGGTGTATCTCAACAGACTTAGAAACGGATGGCTGCTTCAGGCCGACCCTACCCTGGTGTTTGCCGTGGGCGACTTCAACCTGAAACGGGTACTCAACATTCATAAGGAAGTGGAGTCTCCTTACAATACCTACAAGTATCCAGGGCTGCCTCCTGGACCAATCTGCATTCCTTCATTGGCATCAATAAATGCGGTTTTGAATGCGGAGAAACACAATTATTATTATTTTTGCGCAAAAGATGACTTCTCGGGATATCATGTGTTTGCGAAAACCCTGACGGAACATAATAGGAATGCGCAAAGGTATCAGAGAGAGTTGGGGAGGAGATAAAAGTTAAGAGATTAAAGATAAAAGTTAAAAGTTAAAAAATGAAAGCATTTAAAGCGTATGACATCAGAGGGGAATGGGGCACCGACTTGAATGAGGGGATTGCCTATCGCATCGGTTATTTCCTTCATAGGATTCTGGATGTGGACACTGTCCTGGTGGGTCGCGACATGAGGCTCTCGTCGGATGCCATGTTCGAAAACCTCACACGGGGTATTACCGATAGTGGCGTCAACGTTGATGAGATTGGCCTCTCCACCACCCCGATGGTCTATTGGAGCACCGCCAAATATGGATACGATGCCTCGGTGATGATCACCGCCTCACACAACCCCAAGAACCACAATGGTCTGAAGATATCCAAAACCAACGCCCTTCCAGTGGGGTACGACACGGGGCTGAACCGTCTCGAAGCCTTTGTGGAAAGCGACGAACCCTGCGTTCCTGTTGCCAAGAAAGGCATCATCCGCCATAAAGAAGTAAAAGACGACTATCTGAAGTTTCAACTCGGCTATGTGGGTGACCTTTCCAACCTCAACATCGCGGTGGACTGCAGCAGTGGCATGTCGTCGCTGTTTGTCCATCAGCTCATCGGCAACGCCCATTACATCAACGATACGCTTGATGGTAACTTCCCCAGCCATGAGCCCAATCCGCTCGAGGCCGTCAGCCAGGAACAGATCAAGGCACTGGTCAAAAAGGAAGGGTGCGACATCGGGTTGCTGTTTGACGGCGATGCCGACCGTATCACCTTCATCGACGAGCAGGGCAACTTCATATCGCCTGACTTGATGATAGCATTCCTGGGCAACTATTTTCTCGGTGAACGTCATGAGAAAGGCATCGTGCTGCAAGACATCCGCAGCTCGCGCGCCATCCAAGAATACCTTAACCGCTACCAAGCCAAGGTGGAGACCTGGCGTGTGGGTCGTGCTTACGCCGCGTTGAAACTGCGTGAACTCGACGGTGTGTATGGTGGCGAGTTGGCCGGACACTATTATTTCCGCGACTTCTATTATTCCGACTCTGCCTTGTTGGCCGCCTCCATCGTGCTGCGCCTGCTGGCCGAGTTCAAGCGTCAAGGCCGCACCATGAGCTCCATTGTCAAGGAGATCTCCCAGTATCAGAACTCCGGTGAGATCAACTTCAAACTTGAACGCAAGCAGGAAGCCATGGATGCCGTGCGCGACCATTACACCGCCATCGAGAAGCCTGAACGTTACCTCGATTTCGACGGCTACCGGCTCGACTATCCTGACTGGTGGTTCAACATCAGGCCTTCCAATACCGAGCCATACCTTCGTTTCCTTGCCGAGGCCAAGGATGAGCATAGACTGAAAGACGTGATTAAGAAGGTGACCGATATCGTCAAGACGTTCGCTTGCCTGTTGCTGTTCTGCGTCCTCTTTGCCGGATGTGGCCAAAACATCGAGAAATCGCGCATACACTTCGACCGTGGGCTGGAACTGATGTACACCACAGCCTATTCCGCCAAAGCAGAGGAAGAGTTCACACTGGCCATCAAATACGACGAAAGCAACCCTGAGGCTTATTACTATCGCGGCTGCACCAAGTTCAACCAAGGCAAGTTCGACAGTGCCATCCTCGACTTTGAGAAGGCCATCGAACTCCGTCCAGGCTATCAGGAAGCAGAGTTTTCCTTGGGTAGAATTTATTTCATCAAAAACGATTACGACATGGCGTGTTTCTACTACCGTTCCGCCCAGCTTCACGGACGGGAGAACATGGACGACTATGTCAAGTCGTGTCCCGAATAATCAACTAATAAAGATAAAGAAATATGACACTCATCAAATCCATTTCCGGTATCCGCGGCACCATCGGTGGTGTTCCCGGTGACAACCTCACTCCTATCGACATGGTGAAGTTCACAGCGGCTTTTGTGAAATTTGTCCAACGCAAGGGCATCCAGCGTCCCCGTATCGTGGTAGGACGCGACGCACGCATGTCGGGCTTCTTTGTGAACCAAGTGGTATGCGGCACCTTGCAGGCCATGGGCGCTGACGTGCTCGACATCGGCCTGAGCACCACTCCTACCACTGAAATCGCCGTCACGGGACTGAAAGCCGATGCTGGCATCATCCTCACCGCGAGCCACAATCCGGCACAATGGAATGCCTTAAAGCTCCTCAACGAGAAGGGCGAGTTCATCTCCGCCGCCGAAGGCGCCTGGCTGCTCGACGTGGCCGCCAAGGACGAGTTCGAGTTCGTCACCATCGACAAGATTGGTGGTTACCAGCAGATCGATGGCTGGATGGACAAACATGTGGAGATGGTATGCCAACTGCCTCTGGTGAACAAAGAGGTGATCAAGGCCGCCCATTTCAAGGTTGCTGTCGACGCAGTTAACAGCACTGGCGGCATCGCCATCCCGAAGATGCTCCGTGCCTTGGGCGTGGACGACATCCTGGAACTCAATTGCGAGCCTACTGGTAACTTTGCCCATACCCCCGAGCCGTTGGCACAAAACCTCACCGACATCTGCCGTTACGTGAAGGAACAAGGCTGCGACTTCGGCGTGGTGGTCGATCCCGATGTGGACCGTCTGGTATTTGTGAAGGAAGACGGCGAGCTGTTTGGCGAGGAATACACTTTGGTGTCGGTGGCCGACTTCGTGCTAAAGCACACGCCTGGTCCGACCGTGTCAAACCTCTCCTCCACCCGTGCTCTGCGCGACGTGACACGTTCCTACGGACAGGAGTATGCCGCTGCTGCCGTGGGCGAGGTCAACGTGGTGGAGAAGATGAAGGAAGTGGGAGCCGTGATTGGCGGCGAAGGCAACGGAGGCGTCATCTATCCCGCCATCCACTATGGCCGCGACGCTTTGGTGGGCACCGCACTGTTCCTCACCCAACTGGCCGAGAAGCGTATCAAATGCTCTGAGCTGAAGAAGACCTATCCCGCCTATTACATGTCGAAGAACAAGATCCAGCTTACTCCCGACATGGATGTGGATGGCATCCTGGCCAAGTTTGCCGAAAAGTTCAAGGACGAGCAAGTGACTACTATCGACGGTGTGAAAATCGACTTTGAGGAAGGCTGGGTGCACCTCCGCAAGTCGAACACTGAGCCTATCATTCGCATCTATTCCGAAGGCAAGTCGGAGGCAGAGGCAGAGCGTTTTGCACAATTGATTTTGAGTTGCAAAGACATATTACAATGAAATCAAAGAAAAACAAGCGATCGCGGAGAAGTTATCAGTATCATGCGGTCACCTTCAAACTCTCGCAGGGACAGTACCGTTCGCTGAGAAACTATTGTAAAGCCCGCAAGACTACGCCCATCAAGCTGATCAAGCGGTGTATCTCTCGGTTTATCAGTAACTATGAGTACGAGATTCCCCCCGAGTTGTATGTCACCGAAAACCAGTTGGTGCTCTTTGAGGATGATCTTGGTGGCTGATAATCAGCTTGTTGCTCTTTATTTTTAAAAAAAAAGTAAAAAAATGGTTGCGGATACGAGTAAAAGACGTATCTTTGCACTCGCAATTCGCACCACGGAGAGGTGGGTGAGTGGCTGAAACCAACAGTTTGCTAAACTGTCGTATCCCGCAAGGGGTACCGGGGGTTCGAATCCCCCCTTCTCCGCAGAAAGAAAAAAAGACGATGTTCATCGTCTTTTTTTTCGGGGTATGGCGCAGTTGGCTAGCGCACCTGCTTTGGGAGCAGGGGGTCGAAGGTTCAAGTCCTTTTGCCCCGACGGTTGAGCATCAAGGAGTTACAATAGGTTGTGACTCCTTTTTTGGTTCTACATGAACCACTACATGGGTTTCCTCTCCATATTGTTTTCGGAGCAAGTCCTCCACTTCCGAGGCCTTGTCATGGGCTTCTCTCAAACTGATCTCCCCATCCATCAAGATATGCATTTCGATGGCATAGTGGTTTCCGATCCTTCGTGTGCGAAGGTCGTGTGGCTCGGTTACGCCGGGTACCGATGCGGCCAATTGTAGAATCTTCTCCTCTACCTCTTCGGGCAGCGACTGTTCCATCAAGTCGCCGATACCGTCCTTAAGCAGGTCGAACGACACCTTGACCAAGAAGGCACCCACCACCACTGAGGCGATTGGGTCGAGGATGGTCCATCGCTCCCCGAAATAGATGGCGCCTCCGATTCCAATGGCGGTGCCAACGGACGAGAGGGCATCGCTACGATGATGCCATGCATTGGCCTCAACCGCCTTCGAGTTCAGTTTCTTCGCCATGACGATGGAATAGCGATAGACGGCCTCTTTGAGCACAATCGAAACGATTGCCGCCCAAAAAGCCAATTTCCCGGGTGCCTCCAACACCTCTCCATGGGCCCATGAGGCAATCTTCATAGCTCCTTTCACGATCACCCCGATGGCCACCGCCATCAGCGCAAATCCAATCACCGTCATGGCTAAGGTCTCGTATTTGCCGTGGCCGTAGTCGTGCGACTTGTCCTGGGGCTTACTGCTTATCTTGACAAAAACCAGTACGATGATGTCGGTGATAAAATCGGAAAACGAATGAATGGCATCCGCTATCATGGCCGAACTGTGTCCGATGACGCCGGCCAAGAACTTGAATATCAGCAGAATCACATTGACAATTCCGCCAAAGACGGTTACCTTGTATATTTCTTTTTCCCTACTCATCAGCTATTTTCATTAAAAGGTGTCTTGTTTTACAATCCGAAACAAAAATACAAAATTTTCGAAAGAATGAAAAAAGAGAACGACGGCGCAAGGAGTGCCTCGAAAAAAGGGACTCAAGGTGCCGTCGTTCAAAAACCCGCGATGTCCGCTCGCTAGGCCTGAAAATACACAATTACTTAACCATAATTTTCTTCACCTCATTACCAGCTTTCACAAAGTAAAAGCCTCTTGAAAGCCCTTGCAGATTAATGCTCTGCTTGTCGTCCACAAACAAGGTCTTGACGACACGCCCCATTTCGTCGGCAATAGTCATCATCCCATCGGCTTCAATGGTGAGAGATTCCGTAGCGGGATTGGGGTATATTTGCATGACGGCGGTTTCGGTCTCTCCAACGCCCACATGGCCGCAATCGTCATACAGTTGTATGCCTTGCCATTCCTCGGCAGCCTCGAAGGCTTCGATGCAGTTGCAGGGCACAACGATCTGTACATGGTCGTTGATATCGGCAAACGCGTCATCCCAAAGGAAGAAAGGCTCGGTGGCGTGGATGTAAATGTAATCGAGCTCGTAACAATAACTGAAGGCGTTGGAGTTGATTTGTCTAATCCCCGCCGGAATGTCGATGGTATTCAAAAGAGGACAATCAGCAAACGAGTGGAAACCGATGTTCACGATGTTATTGGGCAAGGTGACGCTAGTGAGATTGATACATCCGTAAAAAGCCTCGCTGCCGATGTAGGTTACCCTAAACGACTGTCCATTGATTATTTCCGATTCTGGAATAACCACATCACCCGAGTATGTGTTTGGTTCGTCATTGTTGACAACAATCAGGATGGTCTCGCCACAGCCCCCGCCAGGAGCCTGTTGGGTTACTTTGCGGTAATAGATTCCGTTTACATAGTAATCGTAGGCTAAAGCGTTTTGGCAAAATATCAAGGTTGCCATGGTCAGAAGAGAAAAGATAAAAGTGCGTTTCATTTTTTGTATTTATTATGATAATATAACCCTATTAGTTGCAAAAAATGTGAATTCATAACAGATGCAAGAAAAAAAAGTCCGAAAACTTGAAAAAAACAAAAACTTTTGTTATTTTTCAGAAGACCTTTGCAACTAAACTACCATAAAGACTATTTGAGAGAATGGCTTCTTTCGAGACACACGGAGATAGCAGAAACAACCTTGCGGCAACCCCCGCCGAATTCAACGCCTTGATACTTCGGCATAAGGCGATGATCTGGCATATCTGTTCCGACTATAGATTGGGGAATGTCTGGAGCACGGAAGACTGTGTCCAAGAAGTGATAGCGAACCTCTGGCGAAGCATGAAGAGTTTTGAGGGACGCAGTTCGGAGAAGACATGGGTTTGGCGTGTCGCGACCAACACCATGCTGATGCTCCAACGGAAAGCCGTCAGAAGTCCACAAACGGAGTCCATCGAACTCGAAAGTGTTGATAAAAAGGACGAGTCTGTCAATGACAGTCAACAACAACTGAAACAGCTTATTGATGCGCTGCCCGAAAATAGCGGTATCGTCATCCGAGCTTTCCTCGACGGGTTCTCCTACAAGGAAATCGCCCAGATGACCGGTGCCTCCGTGGGCGCTGTCGCCATGCGTATTGCGCGGCTTAAGCGGAAACTTAAATTAATGTACGAAAGGGAAAACAACCTATGACTATGAAAAACGACATACACTCGTTGAACTCACACTCTCAACGTGACGACTTCAATGCCCAATGGAAACGCCGCCAACAGTGGAAGGAACAAGCAGAGATGTCCGTGCCCGACGATGACACCTTTATTAAATGGGCTGAAAAGGCACAGCAAAACGCCTCGGACGAAGAAATTAATATAACCACCTCCCCTATCCACCCGAACAGACGCTGGATACCCTACGTGGCAGCTGCCAGCGTCATCATCGGGATGAGCGTAATCGGACTGACTCGACAAGGTCAACACGAAAATTCGTTGCCTGTGGCCGAGGACATTACAGTGGAAGGCCAAACCATACACTTCATTTGCAACAATGGCTGTTCGGCCCAAGACATCATACTCTCAGCCTTCGAAGTCATTAAATAACCAAACACTAAGACGATGAAAAGCCCTGTTCCATATATTGCCATGCTCCTTGCCATTGGGCTTGCCGCCTGTAAGGAAAGGACTGCACTGCCCGAGACCACTTCCTGTGAAAAAGCAGCGATGGAAATATACTGCAAGTACGCTGGCAACGCCAATCTTACCGTGGCCTATCTCGGCAACTTGTCAGTCAACGGAAAGTGCATCGATGCCTTGATGCTGCAAGCCGACAATGAATCAGAGTGGGAAGCGTTGAAACGGGATTTCGGCATGATGCCTTATGACAGCGCCGGATTTGACTTTCCAAACGAGGACAATTCTGTTATGGTGGGTGTCGGTTTTGAAACCGATTTTCTTGACGAGGCCATCCTCGACACTGTGACCGACATCAGCCAAATCCCTGAAGAAGAAATTGAACGATACACACTAATTGTGGCCGACAAGATCCGTGAAATCATGGAAAGTTTCCAAGCGCCCGACTCTTTGCTGCCCAACACCGCCATCATCATCGGTCAGGGTGAAATAGAATATGAAGCTACTGACCATACTTATGACGATTACATTTTGACTGTTTCACGTAACATAGTCATCGGGCTTATAACCGAAAAAATCCAGGCTAAAAAGGCCCCAAGCCCCAATACGCAACGGCCGAAAGGACCTAATGATAACATCATGGACAACGCCCAAACACATGGTCATATCGGTTATATCACCGCTGCCGACAACGACAATTGGGCTTTATGGCTATTCTTCTATGACGACCAAGAGGAATGCAACACCATCATCACACATATCAGCGAGGACATGATCATTAATTATTAATCAAATAACTATTAATCAAATCTATTATCCATGAAGAAAAATCTATTTTTCTTTTTGATGTGCACATTAGCCGTGATCGGAATGGCACATGCACAAAACCGTGGCGAAATCCAATTGGATGCCATCGAAATGAACAACGTGGTGATTCCTCAGGACAGGATTCCTTCGGTGGGTTCCTGGTTCACCTATGTTGGCGACTATTCCTCACCAAGCATGATCGGCATCGGTATGCCTTTCAATTGGGGTTATATGCTTCCTGCGGAGTTGATGAGCGAGTACCATGGTTGCGCATTGACCCAATTCGGTTTTCTGGATGCCGGTGAAGAGCAGTTTGCCACTACTTATACCATCAACATTTACGTTGGTGGCGATTCAGCTCCCGAAACCCTGGTCTCCAGCCAAGAGTTTGAAATCACGGGTTTGGCCAGCGATGTGGTCACTTTCACCCTTGAGACCCCGGTGGAAATCGATGGCAAACAAAACATTTGGGTGACATTCTATCATGACGGGTCCATTCAATATCCCGCTCCTGCCGGTGCCGACACTGGCAACCCCAACAGCCGTTGGATTGGCATCGACGGATATGGCTGGATGGATATGGCCTCCGCCAGCAGCGAGCCTTATAGCTGGCTGGCATGGGTTTATGTCGACGGATACGATTTGGTTGGCGAAAACAACCAATCTGTCACAATGTACCCCAACCCCACTTCAGGTAAAGTGAATGTCGTCGCTTCCGGCATCAAGCATATCACCGTGGTGAACACTCTCGGTCAGCTGGTTTATGAAAACGACGCCGATGGAGATGTGGCCACAATCGACATGAGTCCTTATCAAGCCGGTGTTTATGTGGTACGAGTGACTACGGAAAATGGCGAAATTGTAAAACTTGTTTCAAAAGAATAAAGCTATGAAGAGACTCTCCATTCTCATCGTGTTCCTTCTCTTTGGCGCAGGCCTTCACGCCCAACAGACCAACTTAACTCAAGCCGTGGACTTCACTGTCACCGACTGCCATGGACAGACCTACAACCTTTTTGAAATCCTTGACAGAGGCCAAGCTGTTTTCATTGACTTCTTTTTCTACTCCTGTGGCCAATGCCAGGTCATTTCACCCTATATCACGGGTTCATACACCCAAATGGGCTGCAACATGCATGATGTGTTTTACATCGAAATCTCTTACATGGACAGTGATGCCGCATGCCAGCAATGGGCCAATGAATATGGTGTTGAATTCCCCACGGTAGGAAAAGACGGTGGCGGCAACGAAGTCTTCGACCTTTATGGCATCACGGCCTGCCCTACCCTCGTCCTCATCATGCCCGACCGCAGCATCCCCATCCAAGGACTGCTGGATCTCTATCCCTTCTCAGCACAAGATGTGGTCAATGCCATGCAACGTTACGGCCTGCAGCCTCATGACTGCAACACTACAAGCGTAGATGAAAACAGCACTACATTGACTTTGTTCCCCAATCCCGCCAACGAAAGTGTGACCCTTCAAGGTGAAAACCTTGGATTGGTAAGTATTTACAATGCCTTGGGCCAAAAGGTCGATACATTCATCACTGACGAGTCGCAGTTGGTTATCCCGACCGACAAATACCAGGACGGCATCTATTTCATCAAGACAAGCAACGGCAATACGCAACGCTTGGTGATTACGCACGAATAAGCTTTGTTGTTTTATTTTGAAAAATCCGCATTTCAGGCATAGTCTTGGATTGCGGATTATTTCTTTTTGTCGGTGCGATTCTTTCTTCACCTCTGTTTCCTTCGAAACTCCATCATGGATTGTCCCGTGGCGTTGCG
>JAEEGJ010027796.1_pt1 | contig 11323 bp, 13 predicted proteins | sample 8958761 | NCBI WGS metagenome assembly JAEEGJ01 (sample SAMN16246546, study PRJNA631951) | gut metagenome | biome: gut microbiome; feature: rumen; material: RS-attached | host: Bos | place: Iran: Karaj | collected 2018-10
CGTTTCTTTTATAATAAGTCTCTATCTGATATGAATGAGATATATAAAAGCACTGGTAAATTTAAAAACATCACTCCTGCCTCTTATAAGGAAGATTACTCGTTTTTAAAAGAAGTAGACTCACTTGCTTTAAGTAATGCTCAGCTAAATAGAAATACAGCTTTTTTGAGTTTCTTTTCTCATAAATCAGGTTTTCCTAAGTTTAAAAGCAAAAGAAACGATCAATCTTATACCACGAATAATCAAGGAAGCGTCAAGGTATCTTCTAACAATCGATATATCTCTATCCCTAAATGTCAAAGAATCAGAATTAAGATGCATAGATTTTTTGAAGGCATTATTAAGTCGATTACAGTTTCTAGAACTACTGATAATAAGTACTATATGTCTTTGCTCGTAGAAGAAGAGACTAAACATATGGAACCCACAGATAAGATGATCGGTTTAGATTTAGGTTTAAAAGACTTAATTGTTGATTCTAATGGTCATAAATATAAAAACCACAAATACTTAAGTAAATCACAAGAGAAGCTCGCTAAAGAACAAAGAAAACTCTCTAAGATGGCTAAAGGTAGTAATAACCGCAACAAACAAAGAATTAAAGTAGCTAGATTGCACAAGAAAATACAAAATCAAAGAAATGATTATCTCCATAAACTTTCAAAATCAATCGTTGATGAAAACCAAGTCATTTGTATTGAAGATTTGAAAGTAAAAAACATGATGAACGATTCTAAATTAGCAAGAAATATATCTGATGTATCTTGGTCTAGATTAGTTTCTATGCTCATTTATAAGGCTAATTGGTATGGTAGGAAGGTAATAAAAGTTCCTTCTACTTATCCATCTAGTCAACTATGTTCTATATGTGGATATAAAAACTCTATCACTAAGAGTCTCAACATTCGTAAATGGACTTGTCCTGAATGTGGGACTATTCATGATCGAGATATAAATGCCGCGAAAAATATTCTAAGTAAGGGAATAGAATTACTTACAAAGGATGGGACACATCCGGATAGCTTGTTTATGCTGGAGTCATTAGATTCCTCGAGCAAGAAGCCCCCACTTTTATAAGTGGTGGGAGTATGTCACCTTTTTATTAATTAATATAGTCCTGGTTTATAAACACCTTTGTCGACTAGTTCTTTTAAGGCTTTAACAACACCCGGTTTATCTTCTTTATAGGTGACACCAAACCACACTGATGGAGTAGATAATAATTTAACTGTGGCTTTGCCTTCATGCACCAATTCATCCACCACTGTTGGAATTAAGAATTCTGATTTAGGAACATCAATATTTTCTTTTAGCCAAACTGGGAATTTATCTTTGAGTTCGCCAATTAAGTCTTTATTGAAGCAGAATAAGTTCATGGAAACTAATTGTGATGGATTAACTTCAAAATATGGATTTCCATCTAATGGTTCACACGCAATCATATCGCCTTTTTTATAAATGCTAGATTCGATTAATTTAGCTAGGTTACCTTCTTTATCTTCAAAGGCTACACCTCTTTTAACCGCACCATTTTCAGTCATGGTGTTTTTAGCTTCAAACGCTACGATGGCATATTTGCCTTTGCTATTATTTGGAAGTGATTTCAAATATTTATAAGCAACTTCATATGTTTCTTTACCATAGAAATCATCACCATTGATAACGATGAAGTCTTCTTTAATCAAGTCACGTGCTGCGTAAATTGCATGAGCGGTGCCCCATGGTTTTTCTCTACCTTCAGGACATTTGAATCCATCTGGTAAATCATTTAAATCTTGGAAAGCGTATTCAACTTTAATAATCTTTTCCGCTCTTTTACCAATAGTGTTTTTGAAATCTTCATAGAAATCTTTTTTAATGATGAAAATCACGCTATCAAATCCAGCGCGTTTGGCATCATAAATAGAGTAATCCAATAAAAAATTATTGAATTCATCCATTGGTTCCATTTGTTTGAGGCCACCAAAACGGCTACCCATGCCTGCGGCCATAATAACTAGTTGCATAATATATTTCTCCTATTTTTATTCAAAGAATAAAGCGGCGGCACCAATCTTACCAGAATCGTATCCTAATTCAGCAGGAACGACTTTGACTTCTGGTGTCATCTTGTATCCATAATTACGATCAGCGATATATTTATTCACCCTATCAAATAGATAGTCACCAGCATTAGCAATACCACCTGATAAAACCACAACATTTGGTCTAAAGATATTACAGAAGTTTAAAATGCCTTCACCTAAATACTTGATGTAATTATCTAAAACACCAATTGCGACTTTGTCGCCTTGTTTAGCGGCTTCAAAAGGAACTTTGCCACCCACTAAATCAATATCAGGACAGATCTTCCACATTAAAGATCTTCTATTAGCATGCATTGCTTTCTTAGTTTCTCTAATTAATGCAGTAGCGGATGCATATGTTTCTAAGCATCCTTTTCTACCACATGTACATTGTTCACCGTCTACGACGATAACAGAATGTCCTAATTCAGCGCCTTTGCCTTCATTACCTTCATATAATTTGCCATTGATGATAATTCCACCGCCAACACCAGTGCCTAATGTAAGCATAATGATATTGTCATAAGATTTACCGGCACCAAATTTAGCTTCCCCTAAAGAAGCAGCATTGGCGTCGTTAGTTAACCTAACTGGATAAGGTAAAACTTCGTGGAAAATATCAGCCACGTGTAAGTTTTCCCAACCTAAATTATTGGCATAGTTAACAATACCGTTTTTAACATCCAAAGTACCTGGACTGCCAAGTCCAATACCTGCGATTTTGCTTTCTAATCCATTAGCGGCAATATATTCTTTAACAATATCTGCTAATTTGCGAATTGTTTCTTCACCTGGTTCACCTTTAATAAAAGGCATAGAGAACTTTTCATATACTCTACCATTTGAATCTACGGCAGCGCCTTTAATAGACATGCCACCAATATCAATGCCAATAGCTATCATGATTCACCTCTAAAAGCCTTTAATGCTATAAAACACGAAGTTGTTATCGTTATCGATATAACCAGCTTCTTTTCCTTTGATGATGATGTAACCATCTTCATCGACGTAACCAATCTTTTGTTGATTATACGAAATGATTCCTTCGGGGGTAATGTCTGCGAATTTTTGACGGTTGATAAAAATACCTTCACGATCGATATAACCGATCATTTGTTCACCCACAAAAACATTCTTTCCAAAGGATTCAACAATTTGCATACTATTTACCGTGTTTTTCTACGAAAGGACCAACTTTTTCTCCAGCATTAACTTTGACGTTTTCTAAATCCGCAAATAAGATTTCTGCGTCGTTACCAACTTCAACGTCTTTTAAGACGACATTTGGACCAATAATACATGCTTCACCAATTACTGATTTGCCCAAGATTGTGGTGTTTGGACGAATAATTGTATCTTGACCAATTTTGACATCTGGTGAAATATATGTAGAACCACTGTGGTCCATAGAAACACCAGAGAGCATTAACTTGTTGTTAATACGTTTACGCATAATTTTAGTAGCATATGCTAATTGAACGCGGTTATTAATGCTATAGACTTCTTTCATTTCTTCAGCAACAAAAACACCAACGTGATAATCATCGTTAATTAATAATTGAACGAGTTCAGATAAGTAGAATAAGTGACGGCTATTATCAACGGATAATCTTTCAATGTATTTGAAAAGTAATTCGTTATCGATAATACAAATACCCGTATTAACTTCGTTAATTTCGTATTCGCCAAATGTGCAGTCGCTTTCTTCCCTAATCGCTAAGATACGATTACTCTTTTCTTCTCTTAAGATACGACCATATCCCTTAGGATTTTCCAAAACTGCGGACACAACGGTCATATCATATCTATTCTTTTCGTGAATTCTAAAAATAGAACGGAGTGTATCTGTTTCTACTAATGGTGTGTCACCATAAATAACTAATGTTTGACCAGGTTTACCTTCTAAGAAAGGCTTAGCTTGTAATACAGCGTGGCCTGTACCTAGTAATCTTTTTTGCCAAACAATGTCAGATTCCCCTTCAACAAGTTTTGATGTAAGTTCACCACCAAAGCCAACAACAGTAACAATTTGTTTTGGATCTAAAGGTTTCACAGCATCAATAACATAGTTAATGATTGGCTTTCCTAATATTGGATATGAAACTTTTGAGTGTTCAGGATCACGGGAATTCATACCGGTACCTTTACCAGCTGCTAAAACCACAACATATTTATCCATAGATAATCTCCTTTATTTCAAGACTTTCGCGATTTCAATTTGATATTTATTTTCGAGTTTCTTTAAAATTCTAACTAATAGTGCTTTATCTGTGCTTAAAGCAAACACAGCAGATCCAGAACCAGTGACTTGCACTATTCTCAAACCATTTTCTTTTAATTCATCGATAATTGTTTGTATTTGCGGAACCACTTTTATAGCAGGTTCTTGTAAAGCGTTATACATATTGGCTTCTAGAAGTTCATCATCGCCTTCTTCTAAAGCTTTAACTATGTTATCTAAATTACATGTCTTTAATTCCATCGAATCTGATAAGGCGTAGATTTCTTTGGTGGAACAACCTGCTTCTGGTTTAACAATAAGCACGTAGTAATTATTTTTAACATTGATTGGGTTTAAAATTTCACCAACACCTTGGACTCTAGCAGGTTTGCACTTGATGAAGAAAGGAATATCGCAACCAAGCGATTTACTGATTTCGATCAATTCTTCATCGGTGGCGCCAAGTTTAAGCATTGAATTAACAGCCTTCATTGTGCAAGCAGCATTAGATGAGCCACCACCAAGACCAGCTTGAATTGGGATGACTTTGTGAATTAAAATTCTAAACTTATCTTCAAAATGATAAATACTATGTAATTTCTCGATAGAAAATGTCGCTAAGTTATATGTGAACGAACCAATTGAAAAATCATCAACAGTTACATAATTATCTGGTGCGCTTTTTAATCGAGAAATGACTAAAGAGTCATGCATAGAAATAGGAAGCATGACTGAATCTATTTCGTGAAAACCATCATCACGTTTTTTTGTAATGTTTAAACTAATATTAATTTTGGCAAAACTTTTTAGATGTAAGTTTTTCATGTGCAATATAATGATAACACATTATAAAACGCTTTTGCTATTTATTACAAAGGTACTCTGAAATAGATAAATAGATTTCAGGTGACAATTGTTCTGGGCGTGAAAGAGGATTAATTTGTAAGTCTTCGCAAACTTTGTTTGCAAGCTCTTTGTTTTTTAAACAGTTAACCAAATTATTGAGTATTGTTTTTCTACGATTTAAGAAAAGCTGTTTTGATAACTTGAAAGCAGAAATAGCTTTTAAACGATCTTTGTTGGGGTCGATATGGATAGCAAAAACGACAGAACTGCATTTTGGAGCAGGATAGAAAGAACCCGCTTTAACAGTAAATAGTTTTTCGATATTCCCTAAAAGATGAATTAACACTGAAGTAGGTCCGTATTCTTTTCCAGACACATCAACAAAATGACTAAGTGTCTCACTTTGAATCATGAAAACCATCTTTTCCGCTTTATTAGCGTTTAATAAGAAATATTGAATTGCTTCAGTTGTAATATTGTAGGGTAGATTTCCAATGATTTTATTATAATTAGAAACATCAACTTTCCTAATATCGTTTTCCACAATATTGATGTTTGAATCTTGATAAACGATTTTAAGAAAATTAGTCATTCTTAAATCAATATCCACTACTGTAATTGAGGCGTCTGATAAAGATAAATAATGTGTTAGAGATCCTAGTCCAGGGCCAACCTCTATAACATTATCTTTATTATTAATATTTAAAGCTCCAACAATGCGATTAGATATTTCTGGTTCCACTAAAAAGTTTTGTCCATAATCTTTATCGGGTTGTAGACTGGCTTTATTAATAATTTCATAAATATTTGATCTATTTATTTCCATTTTTATACTCTTCAATTATCTCACACACTTGTTGGTATTTAACATTGTTAGAAATTAAACGTTTTTGCATTGTTTTAAAATTGCAATTTCCTAAATTTAACTTCCCACATACAAATTTTCGCATATTCTTGTCGCTAGAGAGCCCTAATTCATATAAATCAGCGGTAGAAAAATCTGCGTGTTTTACAGCAAAATCCTTGCAAAACTCGGATAATTTCCCCAAAATCTCATCAATTTCGCACTCTGCAACGCCATTTTTAGTGCCTCTATTACATTTCTTGATATCAATAGATACATTTACAGCATCTTTAAGCATCGTATTTAATTTATTTCTTATTTCTTCGCCTGCTTTATCGGGATCCGTTAATAAGATGACTGGTTTTTCTTTTAAATATAAAATAGTAGCTTCAGATAATTCGTATCCATTAACCACAACTATTTCAGAATCTATGTAATTCGAAAGATAAGAAGCATCTTCTTTTCCTTCAACAACAAGAATTCTACTTAAAGAGATTTTCATATTTTGAATAATTCGCAGGAATTTTTATATAGAACATCTAAAAGGTGTTTTTTAGACATTTGCCTAATGTTTGCAATTTCATCAACAATTAAAGAGATGTTAGCTGGCTCGTTAACAGTTCCTCTTAATGGATGAGGTGATAAATATGGACAATCTGTTTCAACCACTAGTTTTTCTAACGGCACTTCAGCGGCAACTTCTTTAGGAGTTTTAGAGTTTGTAAATGTCACTGGTCCGTCTAATCCAATATGCAAATTGAGGTTAATTATATCTTGGATATTTTCAACGCTCCCAGAATAGCAATGCATGACGCCACCATACAAAGGTTTATGCTTTTTGAGGATTTCTAAAGTGTCATTAAAAGCTTCCCTGCTATGAATAGAAATTGGTAGGCCTACTTTATTAGCGAAATCAATTTGTTTAATGAAATACTCTTTTTGCAATTCGCGTTTTTCTGGATCTTTAGTCCAGTGATAATCTAAACCAATTTCACCGATCCCCACCACTTTAGGATGTTTGTATAATTCTAGAGTTTTATAAAGAATTTCATCATCAATATCAAAGATATTCTCTGGATGGAAACCAATGACGGCATATATAAAGTCATATTGTTCGGCTATTTGAATAGCGAGTTTCGAACTAGCTTCATCCCAACCAATAACAATCATCTTTTCTACGCCAGCATTAAGAGCACGATTAATAACATTATCCAAATCTTTAAATAATGCTTCGTCGTTTAAATGGCAGTGAGTATCAATAATTTTCATTATTTTCCAACACAGAAACGCGCAAATATTTCTTTTGCTAAATCTATCTGATTTGCTTCACCTAAAATCTCAAGTATAGATGTATACGCATCAAATAGTGATGTAGAAATTAAATCAATAGTTAGATCATTTAAAGCATCTTCTTTGGCTTTTAAAAGTGATTCTTTTGCCTTGCTTAATAAACCTAATTGTCTAGCGTTATTTAAAGCAGGTGTAGAGAATGATTTCTCATCTAAACCTATTCTTTCTTTAATAACATCAATAAGTGGCTGAATTTGGTTATTTAAGGCCGAAATAGATAATTGATTTGATTTATTTTTATCATCTTTGTTGTAAACAACAATTGGATTATATTCTTTTGTGTATTCTAAGATTTGTTTATCTTCTTCATCTAATTCGTTTGAGCTATCTAAAAGAACGACAACAATATCTGCTTCCTTAATTGTTTTCTTAGATTTTTCAATACCAATAGATTCAATTTTATCTTCCGAATCGCGAATACCTGCTGTGTCATATAAATGTAAAACAACACCATCGATATTAACGTGGCCTTCCACTACGTCTCTAGTAGTACCCGCTATATCAGTAACAATGGCGCGATCTTCACCCAAAAAAGCATTTAATAAAGAAGATTTACCAACATTTGGTTTGCCTACCAAAGCAACTTTAACGCCTTCGTTAATGATTTTAGCTTTTTGGCCATCTTCCACTAATACATTAATTTGTGGAATTAATTCATCAACAATAGCGATCACTTTATCTTTATTGGCGACCTCAATATCTTCATATTCTGGATAATCGATGTTTACTTCAATCAAAGATAGTAAATCAGCAATTCTAGTTTTAATTGGCCTAACTAATTCACTGGTTTTGCCATCTAAAGATAATAAACTTAGATTTTTAGCTTCTTTTGTAGTGGCATTAATAACATCATTAATGGCTTCAGCTTGCACTAAATCAATTTTATTATGCATATAGGCGCGTGAAGAGAATTCACCATTCGTGGCCATTCTTGCGCCATTTTTAATACACGCCTCAATTATTTGTTTAGCAATAAGCGGAGAACCATGGCAAATAATTTCCACAGAATCTTCACCTGTAAAAGATTTAGGTCCTTTATATGCTAAAAGAACAACTTCATCTATTTTTTCACCTTCAGAAAAAACTGAACCAAAAAGAATTGTCTTTTCTTGGATGTTTCTTAAATCTTTACTAAAGCATTTACTTGCCACATCAAAAACATCATCACCAGATAGTCTAATGATGCTTAAAGCAGATTTAATTGGCGCGGTAGCTAAAGCAACGATTGTTTCAAACATAGGTATATTTCTAAAAAACACCCATAGGGTGTCTTTTATTCAACGTAAATAATTTGAACTTGTCTTTGTGCACCTTCACCAATACTTTCAGTACGGATGTTTGGCATATTGTTAAGAGCGTTGTGAATAGCTCTTCTTTCATCCGCTGGCATTGGATCAAAGGTATATGTTGTTTTTGTTCTTTGGACATCGTGACCATATTTTCTAGCCATTCTCACTAAACGAGAATATTTGCTATCTTTATAGCCATTAATATCTAAAAGAATTCTGAATCTCTTATGGAAGTGATTGCTAACAGCAAGTTTCACTAATTCATTAAGAGCTTGTAATGTTTTGCCGTTTCTTCCAATTAAAATTGGATTATGTGTTGAATCAATTGTAATACGGATGACTTGATCGTCTAATCTTGTATTAACACTGCTTTCGATTTCTAAAGCATCAGTGACACCTAATAAATAATCTTCGGCAAATCTAATAACGTCCGCTAATTCATATACTTCAACAACGATCTTTTTGGCGAAAAGACCTTTTTTCTTATCGGAAACGATATAAATTAAATCATCAACTTCAACACCAGCTTCGCTCGCGGCAATTTGAAGAGCTTCTTCAACTGTTTTTCCACTATATGTTTTCATGTTAAATTAATTTCCTTTCTTTTTGGCTTTTGAATTATTGATTGCCTCAATAATCAAGGTTTGGCAAACGGAGAAAATTGCACCAACAAACCAATACACGCCCATCGCGGCTGGGAGCATGAAGCCCATGAAGATAATCATAGCCATCATGACATAGGTGAACATTTTCATTCTGTTTTGTTGTTCGTTTTGAGCAGGATTTTTGCCTAAAGAAGCAATCTTTTTACGTTTGGCTTTTTGTAACCATTGAGGTAACAACATAGCCACAACTTGGGCAGCTGCCATTAATAAGAACAAGATTAAAGCGGTAACAGCACTACCATTGCCCCAGTTAGCACCATTAAATAAGACAGTATTAATATTGTCTGATAAGTGTAACTTTAAGATGGAGTCAGATGATAAGCTTGCGCTACCTTGTAATGCGCCCCACACGCAGATGAAGACTGGGAATTGAACAATCATTACAAGTAATGTGCTAAGAGGATTAATCTTATTTTTCTTGTATAACTTGTTCATTTCTTGCGCCATCATTTGTTTTTCATAGTTATTTGTATTGGCGTTTGGGTATTTGTTTTGGATCTTAGCAATTTCTGGTTGTAAAGCTTGCATTTTAGCGTTACCGGTTGTTTGTTTGATGGTAACTAAAAGCATTAAGCTTCTCACAATAAATGTAATAGCGAAAATCGCTAACAATTGAGCAAGACCACCAACAACACCACCGTTTTTAAATGTAGTAACAAATGTTTCAACCAACCAGCCGATTGGATAGACCAATAAGCCTTCAAAGAAACCTTTGCTCCAAGCATATTTCCATGTTTTCTTACCGATTTCTGTGGACATTTTGCCATCATATTCAGCTTCATTAACTCCATGGAGTTTAATGGCGATATCTTTTCTATAATGAGAATCGCTTGGATAGCCATAATAACCATATTGGCCATCTTTGATGGAAATACATGAACGGTAATTATTAATTAAGGTGTTCATGTCTTGCTTATAAATAGCGAGATAATCGTTTGTTGGTATGTCATCAAGAGTGACACCAGATCCTGGGATGCCCGCTAAACCGGTGATGTGATTGATTAATAAATCAAATCTTTCCCACAAGAAAGCTCCACCAAACTTTGTATATCCGTAATTATCCAAAGCTTTGAGTAAATCTTCATAAGTCGCGGTATCTTTATCAACATTTTGCATTGATAAACAATCAAGCAAAACGATTTGATCCATTTTAATGAAATAATTGTTGGTTGGTGTTTTAAGGCCAGCTTTTTCGGCGTCAGCATTTGCTTTGCCAATACCACTATTAGTGTCAGTTGGAACTTTAACTAAATAGTAAAGGTTTGGATTTGTCGCAAAAACTTGCTCACCCAAAGGATTACCTTCGCTATCAAGTGGTCTATCTTCTGCACTGTAGTAGTCACAGACCCCATAGTCTAAGGCATATAAAATATGCGCTCTGTCATCGCTTGAACAAAACGATGCTGTACATCCTGATAAAAGAAGAGCACCGGCTAGAACACCAATTCCTAAGATGGATAGTTTTGTTCTCTTTTTCATTTAATAGTTCCTATCTATAAATTCAATAATTGTTTCAAAGACATTTTGTTATCGTCATATGTACGATTAGGGAATTCTTGTTTGGCGACGATAACGATATCGAGTGATTTTTGATTATAATCAATGAGTTCATCACACATTGATCTAATTTGTCTTTTGATGTGGTTGCGAAGTACAGCGTTACCTAATTTAGAAGAAACAGAAATACCGACTCTTACATAGTTAAGTTCATTAGTGCGGTAGTGGATGACAAACGATTGGTTACGCTGCGCTTTGCCTTTTTTAATCGTAGTAGCAAAGTCATCACTTGCTTTTATGCGATTAATAATTTTCATAGATTGCCTCTAATTAATCGGCTAATTTTTTACGACCTTTAGCTCTACGGCGAGCAAGAACGCGACGACCATTCGCGGATTTCATACGAGCACGGAATCCAGCTTTGTGTTGATGTTTAATTTTACTTGGTTGATATGTTCTTTTCATAAAAGAAACCTCCTATAACATAGCGAGATAATAATAATTGCATTTATAAATAAATGTCAACAAAATGTGGTTTTTTCTTA
>JAEEGJ010027797.1_pt1 | contig 11323 bp, 14 predicted proteins | sample 8958761 | NCBI WGS metagenome assembly JAEEGJ01 (sample SAMN16246546, study PRJNA631951) | gut metagenome | biome: gut microbiome; feature: rumen; material: RS-attached | host: Bos | place: Iran: Karaj | collected 2018-10
AAACTCAAATATTGTGGTCATAACGATATGGGATTTTTAAACGTACCTTCAACGTATCTTGAACGTACCTTGCCCGAACCTTCCCCGTAGCTACCCCGTTCCTACCCCGTAGCTTCTCCGTACCTTCCGGCTTGCTACTCCCTTACTATCCCTTGCTACCCTCTTGCTATCGGCTTACCATCGGCTCTCTTGAACGTAACTTGAAAATAACTACGGTATTATTAATACAAATAAAACACTATAAGTAAGCCTTAACATTAAATTATGTTTTAATGTTTATTAACATATTTTTTTGCAAAAACGGTTTTAAAAACATAATTTTGCCATGCAAAATGCAAAAACAAATCGTGTTAAACGCTAATCAACTTTTTAACAACTAATAATTACAAAAACAGAAAAATGAAGAAAAACAAACTTTTCGCATTCTTGTGTTGCTTTGCGGCATTGGTATGCACATCTTTCTTGGCTTCGTGCGGCGACGATGACGACGACAAGAAATTCGACCCTTCTGCAATCTATGGCTCATGGGAACTTTATGGACGACGAGAAATTATCTACGATAAAGACGGCAAAGTGCTCTCTGATGAGACTTATGATTTTAAAGAGCATATTGAATACTATTGGGCATATACATTCTCAGAGACCACTTGGAGAATGGATTTGTATAAATGTGCAATCGATGATTTAAAGAAATTTACAATCGATGAACACTACTGTCCGGAATATTTATGCAATTATGCAAAACCGTCAAAAAGCGACAACTGGCGCATGTCTTCGTCTACCGTATCGGTCATGTCGATTTTGCAGAACAGTTCCGTTAATGGTATCTGCTCTAAAAGTACAAGACCTATGGCTTGGGAGAAGATGTAAAGTTCCTGCTCAATATTATAGACTTTGCGGGCAATAAGCAAAAGCAGATAGTCGCATACGGCAATCCAAATTTGTGTGAATACTGCATTCTGGCTGGTTCCGAAGAACGATTTTATGCGCAGATGCTGCTTTATCCACTTGAAGAACAACTCTACCTGCCAGCGTTCACGGTACAGCTCTGCAATCGTAATTGCCTCATGAAGAAAATCGTTCGTCAGAAAGCGGTAGACATTGCCAGTGGAGAAGTCCTCGTAAACGACAAGCCTCATTAGGTCCGGATAGTCGTCTTTCGCGTTTTGGCCCGTAAGACGAATGTATTCGTCGCTGACAACGCCCGTATTCTTATCCACATCGCAGCTTTTGCATACCTGATATTTCATATTGTCTTTTGCCCTTGTCACAAAGAAAGCCCCCTGTCTGTCTATACGGTTGAATAATCGCCAGAAATCAACATACCCCTTGTCAATCAAATATATAGCGCCAGACTCTACGGGCATTATATCCATGGCATTGATGTCGCTGACGGCAGCTTCTGAAAGCCAGATGAAAGTAGGAATCGAACCGCGCAGGTCAAGCATCGTGTGCATTTTTATTCCGCCATTGCCGTCCTTGTATTTTGCCCATGGACAGAGTTGCAGGCAGAGGATTATGGTGCTTCTGTCGAATGCATATACCATTTCTTCGATATCAAGCCTGAACTTGTCGGTCTTGTATAGCCTTTGTGCCTTGGATACAAGAACCATGGCGTAGTCGCGGTAGATCTGCCATGCCTTCTTCTCATTCATTTCTGAAATAGTGGTTTTTCCCATCTGCTTCATTCCTGAATGATAGAGTTTTGGTCCAAAGACCTTCAGTGTGGCTTCTATAATGCGAAGGCTGGTCCTGCCTGTAAGTTGGGCAAAGCTCATTACCTTGAACTGGTCACGACATGTATACTTCTTGGCTCCCTTGTCTCCATTGTATCTGTCAATGCATTTGTTTAGTTCATAGTCTGGTACAACCTCCATGATTTGGGCGAATACAGTCTTTCCTTTGGGCATACTCAGTTTTATTAAGATAAAAACTGTTCCAAAGGTAAGTTTTTCTATCAGAAAAACTTATATACAATATAAATGTTTGAAATTCACTTAATTATAAGCGTGTTGTATAATTATTCCGGACAGAAGTGTTATAACATAAGAATTAGAAAGAAGAAAATATATACCCTTCGGAATTTAACTGTAACAACTGTAACTCTGAAACGCTTTTACACTAAAACTTTTATTATCAACCATTTGCAATGTTTCACCAAGACAAGTAACACCAAAATCCGGTACAAAATACCCCAAATTTCACCCTCAAAGGCATCAAAAGACAAGCAAAAAGCCTTTGTCACGATGCTTTTTCCTGTACTTGGCGCAAAATATGCGCAACGCCGAATTTTAGGTTCATCCCGGAACTGCATTGGTCTTATGCCGGATTTGAGGTTTGCACACCCCAAAACACCTATGGAAGTTTGCAAAACGCTTCCTCAAAAAAACAACTGAGATAACTGAGATTGAGACAGCCAAAGCATTCCCCCCGTTGCCACAACCCGACAGACGCTCATAGCACTCTTATTCAGAAACCCGTGCAAGCCTTGTAGCGAAAGACCAAAGGGTACAGGCAAGAACAATTAGCAAATCACACTCAAGAAAAAAAAGTCCTAAAAAAGTACGCAACTCCTACAAACGTACGCTAACGCATAACTGCCAAAAAAACTTGCCGTATCTTTGCATCGTGACCAAGAGACAGGCGCGCGTCCCGAACGAATCCCGAAGGCTTACGGGATTCCGATGGTTACAACAAGCCAAATTGCTCCTTGACATTCTGCAACAACCCCAGCACTATTGTGTGAAACAACAACCAGCAAAGAGTTTATTGACATCGCAGCACACACCACGGTAAGTTAAGTTTTTTTAACAGGATAAAGCCTGTGGTTTTATTTTATTTGCCTTATATTTGCAACATAAACTATTACAAATAATCAAAAATTAAATAGAGGTATGAAGAATTTTATTTTAACATTACTTACCGCACTATTGGTATGTACTCCACTCAGTACACAGGCAAAGAACAACGAAGAGAAGTGCGTTATTACACTTTTGGACGGAAACAAAATCTCCGGAAAAGTCGTTAAGACCAACAACAAGAAATATGGCCCTAACAACGTAAGCAATCTGTATTCTGTTAAAGTAAAAGAAGACAATGGCAACGAGAGAGAAATAAGCGCCGACGAAGCCAACAGTCTTGTTATAACCTACGATGATGGTACAGAAATAGAGTTTATGTCGCTCTACGCAGTCAAAAACTTCACCTTGGCAAAAAACATGAATAAATCGGGACACAGATATTTCTGGCTCGTAATTCAAAAAGGCAAAAACCTTATTGGCTTTGCATCTACATCGAGCATAACAACAGTTACAGGTGTAGGATTTATGAACAGCATACGCTCTAACAGTCTTGCATACAGCTATTGCAAGAAAGGCGATGAAATTGCTGTTACATACTATGTTCCAAGCGTCAATGCTACAGGAGGACTTACAGCCGACATCAGGCGCGCATTCGACCGCTTTCCGAAAATGGCAAACTACATAGAAAGCGATGATTTTAAACTGAAGGATTTCAAAAAGAATCCTTTCGGACTTCTTGACACTTTGGACAATTTACAATAACGGAACACAAAAAAGGCAGCCTCATCAGACTGCCTTTTTTGTTTATCCCAAATCGGTCATTAGAAATTTTGCCTTACATAATGTTCAGATAAGTATCCGGAGCCTATAAAAATATAAGCATAAAGTGCTAATGATTGACTCTGAATAATTAAACCAACTTACATTTTGCTACTTATTTTTTCTAATGACCGTTTTGGGTTTATTTCAATATGCAAATGAGAACAATTTACAAAAAGGTGAAGTACATATTTCGGGGCAATACAGCAACGGTTTATTCTCGACTGTAAAAGTACATAACTACCGAACATATACTTTGCACAATTAACATATCCCTCCTCTGCTCTCGGAATTTAAATCAGCAAAAAAATGGAAGAAAGCATTAACTATATGAGTGATAACGAATTACTCGCGATATTAGCATTTATTTGCATCTTGCTAATGATTGCAATTAAGTTTATTAACGGAACAAAAGTCTTTTTGATACACCTCGTCGTCTTCGGGTTATATTCATTATTTATGCTGTACGGACTGACTTTCGAGGGCAAAGATGGCACAAGTATCGTCTGGTTTAGTATTTTTGCAGTTTCGTATGTTGCTTACATCGCTTTGACGACAGTCTACATAATCTTTAAATTAATTTTCTAAATCAAGCTTAAAATGAAAAGAAGTCTATTTTTATTTGTCTGTTTGCTATGTTCCTTTCTCCTTAGAACGGAAACTTTGGCTCAATCAAAATTTAGCGATTATTGCCTATACAAAGATACTATGGACGTAGATTTGTATTGCATAAATGTCTTTTCTTTGGAAGAATACGAAGTACAAGAGCGTAATTATGGACATATCATAGACATAAGGGTTGATAATTACTATATTGGGAATCTTTTTCAATTAAAATACGAATATGATTTACAACGTAATTTGGTTAATTTTTTGAAATGTCCAAATCTTGAATGTAATCGCCTGCTCCTATTTCCTCCATTCGACTCTTATTGGAGCGACATTGTTCAAGGGTCTTATTCAAAAGTGCCGGATTTCCACGAATTACCCAAAGAGTATTATTACACCGACAAGTCGCGCACCTACGGCGCATGGATTTATCGCATAAAGGGAAAGGCAATAAGAGCAGCTGTAAGGTCTGAATTCCTCGCGACTAATGAAGCATATAAGTATTTTTCTTCACGCACACAAAAACAAGTTGGTGAAAGTGTGCCCGCTTTCTACTTGTACATAATGTTATCGTGCGATGTCGAGATGTACACATCTGACGCTATATGCGACAAAAAAAACGGTTTAAAAAGAGTAAAAGTATATCAAAATTAGTCAGCCTTGCTTGTGCAGATTTGCAGTCGCACAACAAGAACTCTCATAAGATTTTTATGCCAAAACAAAACATGTAAAACCCGAAGGCATCCCGAACGAATCCGGAAGGATTGTTTGCTGACATTCGCCCAAAGTTTGTTTTGCCGAATTCGGAATATAATTCTCAAAAAAATAAAATAATATGGATTACTCTCTATTTGATGATGCAAAGTGCATCTCTATGATTTACAAAGAAAAAATGCCAGATTTGCAGAATGTAGAAATTGAAAAGATGGTAATAATTCCGGGAAAAGATGCAGAAATTCGTATATGCGTAGATACCACGGAATTGCCACAGGAAATGCCATCTGAATGGTTGATACAAAAGGCTACTAACGTTCAAATATGGATTGCTTTTATTAGTATTGAATTTATTGAATTCAATATAACAAACGGTATGAATTGCAGTATGACTATTTCAGATAATAATGGTAAAAAACGCGTTTGCATTACAAACAGTACAGACGGAAAAAGAATCTGCTTTGATGCAAAATGGATATTCGCAAAAAAAATATCAGCATGCGCTGTATGGGATTAGAATCTCCGTAGTCATGCCAAATTCGGAATTTCAGCGAGACCAAAGAAAACAAAAACGTTACTATAATGCCCGCGACGAAATAAAAAGAATAATATATCATACCAGGAGTTTGCAACTCCCATTGTCGCGAAGCGCGCAAAATAAAACTTAAAAAACAGAAACGTTAACATGATGAAAAAAATTTCTAAAAAGATGCAGAACAACATTAGTATGCCTTTCCAAATAAAGGCATTACTAAAAGATTTGCCCGATTACGAAATAAGCCTCATCGACCACGATTATGTTGGCGATGCAAAAGAGGCTGATTTTGAATCTTTTGCTAATCAATTATACGGGGTGTTTGAAACATTCCCAAATATGAAGTTAATAATTCTCTCCAACGAGATGACAGACAGTCGGTTGCTTAGAAAAATGTTTCGTTTTGATTTGACAGAATATTGTTTTAATGAAAAAATAGAAACATTAGCACTCCCAATAAATGAGACTCAAATTGTCTTCTTGGGAATAATCTCAATAGACACTCCCGAAGATGTAAAAGATGTAATAAAATTCTTGTTTTCTGAAATTTACGAATCTGGTGATTTCATTATGTACTCACACACGCCATCCGATATTGGGCATATAAAGGATATACTTAAAAATTCATTACAGATTGTAACGAACAGACACGGCGACATTCAAAAGGTGCTCCTTTCTATATCATATATATGCCAGCACAAAAACAATCTGAAAATCTTATATCCTTATGGCGGAACAGATTTCGGAAGTCTTATGCTATTTGATTTATGATAGGTTTTGGCAAAGAATGAAATCAAAATCATGACAACTTATGAATAAGCAAAGTATCTTTATTTTATTTCTCTTGATGCTCGTTGGATGTAAGCATCCTAACGGAAACGGCGGAAATACTGCCACAACTACAAGAGTTAACAAGCAGGAAGAACCCAACTTTGAGGAGTTTGTAAAGAATTTCTGTTCAGACTCATGTTTCCAAATAAACCACATCTCGTTTCCTCTTGAGATAACAATATGTTGCGAAGGGGGCATGAACGAGAGAGACTCTGTATACTTTATAGAAAGAAACGACTGGAGACATGACGACCTCTTCAATCCCGGCTACGAAGAAAAGGTTAGTACAAATATTTACGCAGACAATAATACCGTACTAATAAGTGGCGATGACTGCGGCATCCATGTTACATACATGTTTAAACGCACTAACGGAACATGGACATTATACAAAATTGACGACGGTTCTATGTAACCGAATAACCCCCAAAATCCTAAAGAGATGAAGAAAATATTATATCTGCTTTTGTCTTTATGTATATGCGCATGTTCCGACTTTCCTGCCAAGAAGTGATTACAAGGTACATACAACATTCTATTGGAAGAGACATACATAAACAGAAGCACAGAGTTCAAGCCGTTAAGTTTTACTCTTACGTTCGAAAATTCTGACGTGGAATAATCAACCATACGCTCGGCGAATGATAATGCTGCAAGGAATTATGAAGGGATAAAAGAATTAGAAAGAAATGCCAAAGGAAAGTGGAAAGTAATTGGAGAGAAAGAAGATTCTATCTTGATTGACGCTCCAAAGAATATATTAAACCCAAATCGGTCATTAGGATTTCTCGGTGCTGTATGGCAGAGAGAAATCCTTTAGTTTTTCCCATATCGAGAGGAAGGATCGTCGTGTTTTCAACGACCTGGCCAAGTACAGAATGTGCTTGTTCTTTGTCCTTCCCAGATATGCGGGTGTTGATATCAGTTCGTAGCGGATTGTCTTGAGGAACTTCTTTTTGTCGGAGTTCATCAATGCATGGCGAAACAGCGACATGAAGTTGTATGCCATGATTATGAAATTGCCGCAGGCTTCTGTCGCCCAGAAGTTGTGCGTTACAAATTCGTCTATCGAAAAATCGTACTTCAGTTCCTTGATTCTGTTCTCTGAGTCGGCCCTGCCACGATATGAGTCGTATACAATCTTGGCTGGCAATCCAAGATTCGTGACAAAGCAGCTGTACCTGTATTTCCCGAAATCCTGTTCTTCCTCAAACAACTCCATCTGCCTGACCTGCTTTCCTGCCGCCTTCGGGCGTTTCTCTACCTCTTGCCTTACCATGACGATACGTCTCGGCTTCTCCCAATCCTCTGCCCGATAAGTGGTTTCGGCGATTTCCAGGCCGTCAGCGACCTCTACCCATCTCTTCTCATGCGTCAGGTTGTACTTGATACAATTGTTGAACCTGCAGGCAACGATGTAGTGCAACTGTCTCTGTTCCAGAGAGTCAAGTATTTTTCCCGAGAAGAAACCGCTGTCCATGCGGACAAGTCCTACCTTCTTGTTCTGAAGCCGCGACAAAGTGTCTTCCAGAAAGGCAAGATAGTTGGTGCTGGCAGAGGTGTTGCCTGGGCGCAGCCAATAGTTTGCTATCATGCGCACATCAGATACGAAGGCAAGGAGCGGATGATGGGATGGGCGTCCGGGACGCTTCGGGTTATACCCTTTGACTGCTCCTTCCTGATTGCCTTCACGAACCATCACGGTAGAGTCAAAGTCAAGCGTATAGTTGTCAAATACCAGCTCTGAGAAAAACCACCTGAACAACTCGCCGAATACACGCTGGTTTATGGCCTGCGAGAACTTGTTGAAATAGCGCTGGTATGCCCTGTGGTCAGCTCCCCGCCTCCATCCAAGAAGATTACACAGAGCGGTGTCATAGCGGACTACGTCAAGATGCCCGAAACGGCTTGCTCCGCACCAGACACCTGCGAACAAGCCCAATATGAGCTGTATCGGCTTATATCCTCTATTGGAACCCTGGACAGGAATACAGCATTTCTCCAATTGCTCTTCAAAATGGCATTTCTCAAGCATTTTCAGAAAAAGTGAAAGGCCTCCGAACGGGGTGATTTCCTTGTTCACGAACTTTATATCATAGTCACGCATCATCTTCTTATGTTTTTCTGCGTGGTAAAGGTAGTAAATTATTGAAGGATAGCCTAATACAACCGATATTTTCTAATGGCGGTCATTAGAAAAATAGACATGCCTAATTTCTAATGACCGATTTGGGTTAAATGGAAAGTATGCCGTCTGCCTACAAAAGGTGGAGTATTTTCACGACAATATTTACATCCTTTGGTTAGAAAACGACTCTACCCGCCTCTGCTATTCAAAGGCTGTTTCGCCCAAAGCCGAAATAGAGTGTGAATGAAACTATCAGCAACAAAACATTTCTTCTTTCGGCAGAAATTCGTAATTTTGGCAAGACAAAGCCAACTTCTTAAACAGAACAATAATGAAAAAATACATCGTAATCTTACTATGCATATTGGTTTCATGCTGCAAGCGCGAGCCTTCCGTTGGCACGCATCAGGGCGATAATGCCACGGTCAGTCCTTCAAAAACAAAGGGCATCGACGGATATGTTGGGAAATGGCATTATATGGTATGGATAAACGATAGCGCATACCAAAACAAATCATTCTGTCTGGAACTCAGAAAAACCGGGAAGAATTCTGTAAAAGGATTGTTTACTTCTATTTGGTTTAATGGCGATAGAATAGATGGAAACCTTGAAAATGAAGTAGATGCCAACGTCTGGGGGCGTCTCGTCAATGACTCGCTATATGTCCGTATAAAAGGAAGTTACAGAGAGAACTCATCGGCAAAAGCAGTTTTGTTTTTAGTAAACGATTCAACTCTGCTATGGAAACTTACAGAAGAAAATGGTGAAATATACCTCCCCGACAAAGTGTGGCTGGAAAAATTTTAATCAGTAACAACTCAAAAACAGAACTTACATGAACAGATTTCTAAGATTATACATTTTGCTGGCAATTTCATTCTGCTGTAAATCAACCGGTTTGTGCAATTACAGCACACACAAGAGTCGGCAGAATACTCTTACCGAAGAAAAGAAGTACATTCTTCCCGATTCCTTCTTTGCCAAAGTTGCCGTAGCTGACATCGGAACCATCGACACAACAAACGTAAAATACAGGAAACAGAATTGGGAACTTTTAGGGTATGCTTACTCTCCAATTCTTGGATATGAGAAAAAAAACAACAAGAGACCAAAGTATCTCGTAATTATACAAGAATCTTATACCCGCAAAAAGAATAATAGAACAAATAATGAAACTTCAGTAGATTCAATCGGAATCCGTTCCATTACAATAGTAAAGATTTCCGCCCCTGAAGAAAAATCAGATATCGTCCACATGCAATACAAAAACAAGTTGGAAAAATTTAAAGAAAACGATTTTGATTATAGTACTCTTGCAGACATCCGAAAAAACTTTCTTCTGCGGACGAAATATACAAAATACTATTTGGGAAAAGAAACATTTGAACTCCCTATTCTAACGGAAGTATACCCAATCTATTAGCATTATTCCGCCCAAATTCCTAAACTCGGCAGAACAAAGAGAAATCTTTTGAAAATTGGTTTTATGAAAACAAAATCAGTTGCTCCTCTATACTATAAGTTATTGAGAAAGTCGAACTTAATAATATGCATATACACATCCGTATATCCCGATTTAATTTCTAATTATGTCGGTTTTTACCGACGAGTTTTTCTTAAACAAAATAATTGAACGATGAATAAGGTTATTTTTATAATTTTACTGCTATTGACGGCTTGTACCCAGCCCGAGAAATCTGCCAAGAAGTGGGTGGAAGAGGCAAAATGCGTTGATTCTGTAAAGATTGTTGGTCAGAACAGATATGCAGATATCAACGATTTCCAAGTCAAGGGGTTAACATTACAAGATATCGAAAAACTTTACGGGCATTATAACTATGCACCACTTGAACATGTAAAATTCGACAAACCCCTCGATGTGGAGGAAGATGACTTGCTTCTTTTTTTAGATCAACATTTTAAAGAATCAGACTATCCTGTTGTTATATCTGTTTACGATTGGTTTCGACATCCCAAAATAAACAAAATGTACCCAAAGGTTAACAACATTTGGGATCTTTCTAACTACGATGGCTATTTGGGAATGTGCATGAGAGTCTATTTCGTTGAATATGAGGGTAAACTAATAGCATTTGACGCTTTCCAAAATGATTGCGGAAGATTGTACTTTTTAGAATAAACATTCGGACATATCAGAAACAAAAAAGGCAGCCTCATCATACTGCCTTTCTGTTTATTTCAAAATCAGTTGTTTTGCAAACTCCCATATCACGATGCCAGCCGTTACGCTCACATTCGTAGATAGAGTCAAATTTGCCCAAAACGAATATTATTCCGCCAAAAGCGGTGACTTTCTCAGATTTTTTTGCTTACCTTTGCCATGGCCATTGATAATTTCAGTTGCTTTATACTGCAGCACCAAGGTAAGTGAAATTTCTGATATGGCCAAACCCTCGGCAACATTCTGTTGCTCAGGATATTATAAAGAATGTTAAACTAAAGTGCTGCGGAATTTTTAAAGTTTCTATAATTATAACTTGAAAATTACGGAACTCACAATCTTAAAAAACTAAAGCAATGAAAAGTTTATTGATTAAAGACACAACATTAGAGGAGCGTAAGCAAATTGTACAGGAATCGCTGAATTATAGTTCGGGCGACTGTGACGGACAGGACTTGTCTGACATTTACGACGACTACATTCTCGGGCTTCGTGAACTTGCCGACATTAACCGTGAGTTCAGCGAGAAACATGCCGGAGAAATTGTAGGAGAAGACACTAACCGCTAATGTTACATTAGCTTAATAATAACACACCTACAAGAAAGACTCTTCGAACTTCAGGACAAGGACTATGCTGCATTTCTGGCAAAACTGACACCCGTTGTTCCCAAAGACATTTTTGATAGGAGTACAAGTACCAG
>JAEEGJ010027798.1_pt1 | contig 11323 bp, 10 predicted proteins | sample 8958761 | NCBI WGS metagenome assembly JAEEGJ01 (sample SAMN16246546, study PRJNA631951) | gut metagenome | biome: gut microbiome; feature: rumen; material: RS-attached | host: Bos | place: Iran: Karaj | collected 2018-10
AGTCGGAGACGAAGGCGGCGCGGGCCTGCAGGGCCTGCACGGAGCCGGTGCGCGCCTCGCCGATGACCTCTCCGAGGGGCATCGGCTGCGCCGCAAGACCGGCGGCCAGCGCTAGCCCCGCCACCACGCACGCGACCCGTTTGATTCTCATTAACTCCATACAGAATAAGGTTTCTATAATAAGGTGATTATCCAAAAATAAACAAAGTATGTGAAAAAAACTATCTTTCCCAAAAGATCAAGGTGTCGATAAGTAGTATTTCAGCACGACATTATTATTGTTCTTTATTACGGAGTCCATAGACTCTGCACATTGACTGTCAAGCAAGTCACGAGTCAAATAGCGCGGAAGATCAGCAGCTGTGCATAAGACGTAGTTGACCCCATCCCGGATAACACCTACCGGAAGATGCACCCCCTCTTTAGTCGTTTTGATTAAGATGTTTTTATTGTTACCTCTATCGATAATGACCAAATGCTCTTCTCCGTTCAACAACAGCGAAAAATAAACCTTGCTATCCGTTACTTGAGCGGATCGAAACTCCAGAACGTCGTCCTTGTTTGACTTGACATCAGGATCAAAGAAGATATAATTGAAATCATCACCATACTCCCAAATGCGCCCCGAGCAAGGGTACAATGCCAGCAGATGATCGTTAGAGTAAAAATAACTCATGTTCTCAATAACTCTTCGAATATCTGCATTGCTTATCTTCCCCTCAGCAGCACCGAAGTATTTCTTGTCAAAGTAATATTTGCAGATGTATTGCTGAGTATCTAAATATCCTGAAATGTTAATAACATTTTCATGGCGGGCAATTCTCGTCAATTCCACAGGAGTATCCACCGTAACCGATTGCTTGAGAGAATAATCCGACAAACTATACGATAGGATTTCTTTGTCAGACAAAACATCCAGAATACTGTCTCTGTAAACAGAATAGTCCGTGATCATTTTTCCTGGACTCAGTACGTCAGCAAAACTGCCATTATTCATGTATGAAACAATAATACTGTCACCACACTTGAAAAAGAATCTGTCTGCGGTTACAGATAGTTTTGTCAATGACGGAACAAAGGCAGCACCTTTCTTCAGATTATCCAGGGCTATCAATTCAATTCTATCATAAAGCAGACTGATTGGATTCTTGTCTTTTGGAGCCTTGCGCAGGTCAATGACAAGATCGCCACCGGATATAGAACCACACCCGGCTATTCCTATAAAGCAGCAAATAACACTAAGCAATGCCCGAGAGGATTTGCAAAAGCCTTTCATCATCTGAGAAAAAAAGTGTAAGTAACTGTTCTCTTCCCAGATTGTACTCAAGTGCAATTGGGAGAAACCCTTTATACAATCGAAACAACAAAATGTTAGAAAACGCCTCAATCGGTTGACTGTTCACTACGTATTGAATACCTCTGGAGAAACATTCGGATTTCACTTGAATATCCTCCTCTCCACAAATAACAATTATTCTATTCCCTGGTACTTCTTTATCTTGAAAAGAAAAGATCAATGAGGAAAAGCAAGCACGGCAAAGCCCCTTGGGAAGATATACAACATAATTAGTATCACATAAATAGGGTTGACATATATCAGATATAATGGTTTTGTCTTGCAAGTTATTCTCATTGAAAGAAGACAAAATATAATCCTCCATAACACGTTGTTCCATTTTCATGCCGAGCAAAGCAGTCTCAAGTTGAACAACGCTATGTCGCAAAACTAAAACCAATGTAAGCGATACTGCGATAAGAGAGATAAACAATATGTGTGTTTTAGTCAACATTCAGTTTAATCTTTATTAAATACGATGGTCCTGTTTTTTCAGGAGCCCCCAATGTTTGAATAACGTATTGCTTTAATGGATCCTCTTCTTTCTCGACAAGACCATAGTCCTCATATGGAAAATAGAGATACTCTCCTTCAGAAGCAATTGCACTAATCGGTGGAGAAGAACTACCAATAGATCTCCACCTGATCCCGTGAGAGCCATCTTTTGACAAATAGAAATTCCAAGAAGAGGAGTCTTTTCCGTAAGCATGAAAATAGAGATTGTCTCCGGGGAAATAAATGGAAGAGATCATTTTAAAACAATCCATTTCGAAGATGTCCCCAATCTTCTTAATCGGGTCGCCATTTCTCGGCTTGAAATAATTTGAAGGAATCCACTTGGAGCCAAAGTCAAAAACGATCAACTGATTGATCCCTTCGTCATCAAATACATATGCCACGTTTGAGGATTCTGGTGACAACACATACTTTCCCTGACCGGCAACTGAAACTGGATTGGAGAAGCCAGCCATCACATTATACTGTGTCCATGACAACTCTTGACCGACTTCTCGCCCTGAAGAGTTGAAAAAACTTAAACAATAGAACGCTTTATTCCCTTGTGGAATATTACCGTCAGGATTCGGAGTATAGAGTGCAACTGAATTGTTCTCCTGGGGAATCATCGCTCTAGCATATTCTCTTGCATTCTTTTGAAAATCTATTCTCCCAAGATAATCCAATGACATTAAATCATAGCGTAAAACAGAATTCAAGACATCCATACACCAAATCTCATTGCCCTGCGAATTAATCGCGATGTCCTTAATGGATAAATACTCTCCAGGCCCTCTACCCACATTACCTACTTTTCTTATTTCTTTAAAGTCTGGAGATGCAGAATAGACGACTCCCCCAGAAAGAAGCACAAGCGGTTCGGAGAACAAGATTTTTGAAATACCAGGCAGACCATCATCACCAGCCCCCACTTTGATAAGATCAAGATTAGAGACAAAAGGCGTAAGGTCAGCCACTTCCTCTGTTGCCCGCAAAGGTACGTAATAACGGGAATCCATTTCATCATCCCTTGGAGGAGAACATGAAGATATCAAGGACAAATATAGCAACAAAAGAACAATCTTGTTATTATGTGTCATACTTGCTGAGCAATAATCATCCTTATTGGTACCACGTATTCCCGTCACATGAGAAGCAAATACTGGTACATCCTATATCCCAACAGTCCGATGCGCCATAGCAGCATCCTTCACGTACAATCCATCCACCACCACAGCACCAGACAGCCTGTGGCTGGCGCTCTCCTGGCGGGCCGGGCAGTTCATTCGAAAAGGATAGTGCTTCAACACTTCCAGAGGTAACCAATAACACACTCTTGCTCTTTTGGGTTGTTTTTAGAGTAATAATTAAACATGCTATCATTGTCATAATGATAACGATGGAAGGCAATAATGACTTTTTTAGAGGAATAGTTGATAATGGCTTAAACATATTAGTTGTTTTAAAGTGAAAATGAAAGAGTTGTGCAAGGATTTTTGTTGCCAAGCATAATCAAATAGTATTCAATGTATTGACAGTACCTTGTAACTGAGTTAATCAAGGAGGGCTATCATTCAGTTTTAATACTTGTCAAAATGGTTCTTGACGTTTGATGGGATAATAGCAAGTCAGTTCGGGGGACCTTGAAGATCCCGATGACGAACTTTTCCGGAACGAAGCCGAAGTAACGGCTGTCACGGGAGTTAGGGGCATTGTCACCTACGAAGAAACAGTAGTTTTCGCGGAAGACATAGCTTCGTAGCGGGACACCCTCCAGAAGGGCCCTGCCGCCGGACCATATTGGCCTAACTCCCAGTTCATAGTCGATGACCCGGGCGTAATGGGCGGTATTCACGCTGTCCATCGCGATGGTCATACCCTTGTACGGGACGACTATCGGACCGAGGTCCTTGATGGTCCAGTTGTCGGCCTCTCCGGCGAACTGGCCGGCAGCGAGGCTCCAACTCTTCTGGAACACCGAGTCCGGAGTCGAACGTAGCATTTGTTCTTGTGATTCCGGGATGCCCGTGGACTCAGCCCCGGAACTGTAATAGTGGCTGTCCTTGATGCCGATAGTATCGCCTGCGGCTCCGAGGCAGCGCTTGGCATAGACATAGTTCAGCTTGAATGTGATCCTGTCGTAGACCCCAAATCCTTCTGGGCTGTTGAAGACCGCGATGTCACCGGCGCGGATCCGACGGATGCCGGGCAGGCGCCGGCACTGCAGAGGTTTTCCTTCCCCGAAGTCGAAACTCGTATATATGCGGGGCCCCATCAGCCATTTACGGACATAGACTCCCTGGCCGGTGGTCAGGGTCGGGGTCATCGACACTCCCCTGACCACGAAGCGGTCGGTGATAAATACGCGACGGCCGAAATGCAGCAGCGGCAGCGACGCCAACACGATCATCACCCACATCACGACGGTGACGATGCGCTCGGTCCTCTTCGACTTGAAGGGCTCGTCGAGTTTCTTCCACCAGCCCTCCATCCTTTCTTCGTTCTCCATCATACTATTTTCCGATATTATATCTAAGCTTCCATCTGAGAGCTTTCCGTAAAGGATTAATAAAAGGCAATAATGGTGATCGATAAATATTAGTTGCAGCAGCTGATTCATATGGGATTGAATCTCATGCCAGCACCGGATGTATCGAAGTGTATAACAATAATAGCTAAAAGGTTGTCATTAATCTAGGTTAATGGTAAGGATGTAGTCTGTATTTTGAATATCGGGACAGATTGCCTTGATAATTGCATTATCTATCTCTGTGTTAAGAAAAAAAGACATACTATGATTATCACAATGAATCAAAGACATCTGTTCATAATCAGAATCTGGAATATACATAATCTTTTCATCACGATTACATATAAAGTAGGACATGGCAGTTTTATTGAACAACCTTCCACCAATCCAATTGGGAGTAGTAAAGAAAGGGGCACAAGCGCTACGATATCTAGTTAGTTCTTTTGCATGTTTGGAAACAGAAGACCGGATATCATCAGGAATCCTATATTTCCCAAAATCTAGTTTGTACTGTTTCAACAACTGGCCAGATTTATCCAGAAGTGTCACATAATCATCAATAAATATGTCACAGGAGTAAAAATCATCATCATTCGCAGGGCTGAAACTTTGTGTGGAAAAAATGCTATTAGGGTCTCGATTCTTTCCCATCGGGAGATAAGTGGCTTTTTCTTTTTGATTGGATAAGCGACATAATTGATATGCCCGCCTGCTACCGAGTGGATAAAGGTAAAATAGAAAAGAATCATCTGACAGGCATCTGACATCCACAGGGTTGTCATCTAAAGTGAGGCTTGAAACAAATTCGTAGGTACTGCCATCAAATAAGAGGATTCTTTTACTTCTTGCGTCGAGAATCCAAATGTTATTATCATCGTCCCTGTCAAAACCCGATATTTGCAGGAACTCATTTCGGGCTCTCCCATAATGACCGACCATGGACAAGACGCGGCCGTCCATCTTTGATATTACTACAAGTTTACGCATTCTGGCATCTCGTAACAATATTTCAGTATCACTGAAGTGGGCACGGTCCACCATATCCAATCGATATTGGGGAGAACTATCTAGACGAAGGCTAGAAAGGTTATCTTGATGATTGGATAAGAACGAAGAAAAAGGTTGTTCAATAAAGGAAGAGAAGTCAATCTCTTCTACAGGTATATTTCCAACTGAGTTGGAATGAGCACAGAAACAAAATAGCGGAGTAGCCAAAAATATAACAAAAGGGAATCTTTTCATATGAAATCAGTCGCAATCTCCGCTATCGTCTTTACACATGACTGAGGTAAGATTAAGACAAGACCCAAGTCCTAACCATGTTTTCGGGCTGGAACATAGTTCGTGTATCTCTTCATCATCAATCAAGGCTTCAACATTCGCATAGAAAAAATCCGTTTCGTTATGACGGATAAGTACCGGGATTATTATACCACAAAGTAATACTGCAGTAAACAAGAAGTAAATAAACTTTTTATAATTCACCTTCTTCATAATTAAACATTGTTAAGATTATATATTTAAATAATTAAAGCAATCGTCAATGTTAATAATTCAATGATGATATTAGTAGATTTCTAAACGTGTCGTATAGTGGATTTCCAACAAGAACAGGCCGTCCTCTTTCGTCAATTAAAAATGAATGAAAACGGATATCTTGAGGTATATGCTGATTCAACCGACGAAATGAGCCATCAGTGTCAATCCATACAGGGAAGGAAGGCTTTGATTTTATTAGATATGAAATTGTCTTTTCAACATCTTCTTCAAGCGGGGAAAGAATAACCATCGTTGTAAAACCAAGGCTATCTCCAAGTTGAAACAGCTCAATGTTATCATTCAATTGATTAATGTAGCAGGACGAACATTCTTCAGGAGAAACATAAAGGATTAATCGATAGCCCTTAGGAATCGATTGTGGATAGGTGTTATTATCCTCATGTTTTACCAACTTGTCAGGGAACGATATAATTGAAGACTCAAATCTATGCAAACGATGTCTAATCGATAGTTTCTCTGAACATGAGACAAACGACAACGAGAGAACAATGAGACACAAGCAAATCTTATTAGATAACATAAAGCGAAATAACCGGGGATAATCTATGAGGATATAGAGGATGAATGTGCATTGATTTTGGTAAAGAGGGAGAATGGAGAGACACGACAGGGATTCGAAAATCCTGCTGGATAAAATGTTGTGGGAATCGTGTTCCTGACATAGCGGTAGAGTTTTATTATGGAAACGTCAAATCGTTTCCACAAAAATAGTTTATTATATCTTCTTCCTTCATCATTCTATTCTATCTTAACGGTTAGAGAATCGTGGGTGGCGAGGGCCTCGTCGTGGAGGCGTTGCATGGTCCGGTGTCGCGGATTGACCGGAAGGTCAAGGAGCGTCCTGGCCGTATGTAGTGCCTGGGCGTCCTGCCCGGCCCGGACTTGCAGCCGCATCAGCCGCACCAGCGGATACAGGCGGCCTGGGAGCATGTAGTGCGCACGGAGATATGAGTCTCTTGCGGCAACGAAGTCCCCGAGCGCCTCATGGTCTCGGCCGATGATGATGTCGAACATTGGGTCAGAGGAGAGGCGGGTGCCGAGACTGAGTAGTTCCAGGCTCTCCGCACAACGGCCGACCTGAAAAAGTGCGTGACCGTCGGCGTACAGACTGCGGTAGTCCACGGAGCGCTGGAGTTCCGTGGACCCTGCCCGCCGCGCCGCCGGACTCGCCGCTAAACATAACGACAAACCAATTACTAACAGTGCAACCAAACCGATTGGTCTAATCTCTCTCGATTTGGTTTTGTTATTCTTCTCTGCAGCTGATGCGGCAAGGAAGACTGTCAGGAGGATGCAGAGTTGCGGGACCGATAGCGGATAAGAGGCACTGGCAAATACGGCCCAGCAGACAAGGCCTGCCGCTAGCGGGCTCCGGCGGCGGAAAAGCCGCACGAAGGCGCAGACCGCGACAGCAAGAGCCAGAAGGAGTCCGGGGAGGCCGGTCTCCATCCCGATGCCCAAGAACTCGTTGAAGGGGTACTCCGGACATCCTGCAGCCTGGACGCGGATTCGCAGAAGGGCAGGAAGCTGGCTGAAAAGACAATCGTTCGAGTCCGTAACCGAAGGATCCGGCAGACGGTCGCGGAAGAAGGCGGCCTGGGCGTCGCCGTAGGCGCCCAGGCCCAGGCCAGGCCCCGCGCCGAAGAGCGGGCGCGTCATCACGGCCCTCGACTCGATGTCCCATATGTGCAGGCGTCCCACCGCCGAGTCGCGCTTCATCATGAACGCGCCCGCCAGAAGCGCGGCTACTACGACCGCCCCCAGCGGGATCACGGACCTGTGCCGCCGCACCCAACCACGTGCCACACCATCTCCAAGCAATGTCACCGCCACCGCGACGGCCAGCCCCAGCCAAGCTGCCCGGCTCATCGATGCCGGCAGAACGAGCAGTCCCATGGCAAACGATACCGCAGCAATCACGGTCAGGACCAGACCTGCAGACCTCACGACTCTCCAGCGGATTCTTTCCCAAAAGCTTTCTCCTGCATCATTTCCGTGAACGGATCCGACGTTTTCGTTCACCGAATAACGTGAGGTCCGGAGGAGAGAGGGAAGAATGACGGAGAAGGAGACAGCCATGATACAAGCTATGAATCCGCCGAACGGGCCGGGGTTGGAGAAATGGCCGGTCATAGCGTAAAGGGCGTGGCGGGAGACACCACGGCCGATGGCCTGCCACAGGCCGAAGGCCGCCTCCGTCACTCCCCACACGCATAGCGCTACCAAGACAATCCAAGCAAACGAGTAAGGGAATTGCCTGCCATCCCTGATTGACAGAAGAATCCTCAGGCCGGCATAAAGCATCGCATAGGGAACTGTACGGGCTATTAACGCCAGTTCCGCCGGGTCACGGCCCGTCGCCAGCCACGAGATGACGAACCAAACGGCCAGTGCGGCCAACAAAGCATCTATACTTGAAATGCCCAAGCCACGACGAAAAAAACGATTCTCTCTCATAGGCCAAGGGAGTATAGTTTGATGCCGGAGAAAGGGTCGTCGGGTGGAGTGTCGTCCCATTGGCCGGAGGAGTGGCTTTCGTCGGTGGAGTAGCAGATAGTGTACCGGCCGGGAGGGAGGCGGAGCGTGTCCTCTTGGCGGCGGTTCTTCAGGGCGCCGCCGGCGTGGACCGTCCGGTCGATGGACATGCGCCAGACCTCCCGGCCGGAGGCGTCGGCGATGCTGCCGTTGTCGAAAAGGAAGGCTGCCTGGCGTTTAACATTGTCATTGACCTCGACCAGAAGGTAAAGGAACGCATCGTCGAACAGGACCCTGAACCATGCCGACAGGTCTTCCGGACCGGCCGTCGTCCCTATCTGGAGGTGAGAGACCTCGCCCCGTTCACAGAGGTTCCATACGGAGTCCAGGGCTCCGTCAATCACCGGTGCTGAGTGACATTTTACTGCAGAAAAAGATCCCGGTGACGGCATGGAAGGGGATATGGCAGGATCGACCAGCTGCACGTCCCCGTACTGTGAAGGGTCGTTCCAGAGGTTGCCGTCGATGCCGCTCCAGGCCATCTGGGACTTGCGGGACTCGTCGTCGTTGTCACAGACGGAGATGTCCATACGGATCGCATCGGGGACTGACTTAAATCCCAGCGTCCTCCAGGGGAAGGCTATCTCGAACAGATAGTCAGTCTCCGAGGGGTCTCCCTGGGCGAAGGCTACGCCCTCCATGTCGGCATACTTGCCTTCTACCTTGCGGTCTCCCCAGACGAAACGGTACTGGCGGTTGAAGTCGCCGAGGTCGATGAAGAACTCCACGCAGTCATTGTGGAAGGACTCGATGAGGCCCGGCGTCAAGGAGAATGACGCTCCCTCTCCCTGGCCGACCACGCGCAGGAGGGTCTCCGAGGGCAGTTCGAAAGGGATTTCGAGGTTCTGGTTGTTGCCCGTGGCGAGGAGGGAGGCGACGCAGGACGGGTCCGTCCCGGGCGGAGGTACAAAGTGCTCCCGCACCCGGACCCGCCCGCAGGCGACCGCCACCAGCGCCGCCACGACAAGCACCCACCCGCGTCTCAATACCATACCTGTCTCCCTTTCTCGTAGATGAATATCCTCTCCTGAATGCCCTTGTCCAGGTTCCTCAGCCAGAGCAGCGCTCCCCTTGGCACACGGTCATATATCAGCACGGTGTCAGCCGCCGTCTGCATTCCCAGAGACTTCCAGCGGCCGCCCCAGTAGAACAGCTCGTAATGCTCCCCGGGGAAGATTCTGTTGCTCTCGTCTTCGGGATACTTCGCCGTGAGGGCCACCCGGTGCCGGCGCAGGCCTGGACGGAACGTCCGAACTCGCCCGCGCCGGTCCACGACGAGCGGCGGCCCGAAAGGTCGCCCCCGGCCGTCTTCAGTCACCACCGGCAGGTAGGCTATCTCCCTTACCATCGACTCGAATTCCGCACGGCCTCCGGAGCGCTCACCTTCGCAGACGCTCCTCCAGTTGGCGTTGTCGAACACCGTCAGGTGAACGCTCCCTTTCCGCGCGCCGCGAATGGGCACGGAGATGTCCACGGCTGGCACATACTCCGCCGTGACATCCACGGCCCCGCCGCTCAGATAGTCCTTGCGGTATATCTTCGGCCGTCGGAAATACATCCGTCCCACGCCAATGAACTCCACCTTATGCTCGCCGGGATTGCGGTCCGGGCCGTTGAAAGTCCTCAGATACCCGTGGTCATAGAGGGCGTTCCAGTTGTGCCGCCCGTTGCGGTTGCCCCAATGCGGCACATAGTCGTAGGTCGCCGCCACGCCCAGCGCCCTCAAGGGATACAGCACCATCAGCGAAGCCCCCTGGCAGGTACCCTGCCGGATCTCCTTCGCCTTCAGGTATCCCGCATCCGCGGGATAGTTGTAATCAAGGTTGACCGTATACCAGGAATTGACATCGTCATCGATCCACCGGCAGACCTCCGTCGCATCCGTCGAGGCGTCGGACCGCTCCCGCACCCACGCGAACTCCTCCCACACCGCAGCGCGCCACCGTTCCGGCGCCTCATTCCCCATCTTGTACGGAAGCAGATACCAGCAAAACTCCTCGAAGGACAGGTCCCTTGCCCAAGGCAGCTCCCATGCCTTGAAGGCATACTCGATGTTCTCCGCGAGATAGTCCGCATCGATCACCTCGCAGTCCATCACCTTGACCTTCGCGCCTGTTTCTTCAAGCTTGGACACGTCGTAATGCCACTGCAGCGGAAGCCCCTCCAACAGATACTCCGCCGCACGGCGCCGCAAGCTGTCCTCCGGGGCTAAATAACGCATCATTAGTTCATCGTCTATATCCTTCTCCACCAGCGCCTCCCGAGCCATGGCTCTAGTTCCGGAAACCGGCAAAAGCAGTATACAGTTGAGTAAAAGAATAATCCATGGTCTCATTTCCTGATATTGCGGACTCTTTGTACACACAAAGTTATATAATCATAATATCCTAAAGCTAAAGCGTTGGGGAAATTTAATACAAGTAAGCAGATTAAGACACTGTTCTGAAATGATTGCTTGAGTATTCTATGTAGGTTGTTCAGTACACTCTGAAACCGGAGTATCCCCTCCCAGGATAAGCCTTCACGAATAAAGGAGGAAGGCAAACATCACGTCGCTACATGAACAGAAGAACGAATGGATCACGTCCTTTCTGTACGTGACCTTATTGTCAACCCTCTACACCGGAGGCCCTGACAAGACGTTCCGCTTGTATTCGGAAAGCGTTCCACTGCTTATGGAAGCAAAGGATATCTCATCCGCGTTCAGCATTTCGCAAACCATCCTTTCCCCGTTCGGATGGGCTGAGCAATATGAGGTGGAGTCGACATTTTCCTTATCAAAAACCGAAAAGATCTCCATTGCCGCGAAGTTCGGGAGATAAATCTGGTCCAAGTCATTTTTTCCAGCCCCCCGGCATCTACACAGG
>JAEEGJ010027809.1_pt1 | contig 11319 bp, 8 predicted proteins | sample 8958761 | NCBI WGS metagenome assembly JAEEGJ01 (sample SAMN16246546, study PRJNA631951) | gut metagenome | biome: gut microbiome; feature: rumen; material: RS-attached | host: Bos | place: Iran: Karaj | collected 2018-10
TAGAAGAGGCTTTCGACAATTTTTTCTACGACGAGAAAGAGCGTATTTACCACGAAGCAGGCACAGATATGGGCTACCTTGAGGATACCGGCAACAATGACGCCAGAACAGAAGGCATGTCATACGGCATGATGATGTGCGTACAGCTCGACAAAAAAGAAGAATTCGACCGCATCTGGAAGTGGGCAAAAACATACATGTACATGGAATCAGGCGAGCACGAAGGATATTTTGCCTGGTCGTGCAAAACTGATGGCACAAGAAATGCTGAAAGTCCTGCCCCGGACGGCGAAGAATTCTTTGCAATGGCTTTGTTCTTCGCTTCACACAGATGGGGCGACGGCGAAGGAATCTTTGAGTACAGCAAAGAAGCTAGACAAATCTTAAGAGCGTGTCTTCACAAAGGTGAAAACGGCCGTCCGGGAGCTGCCATGTGGAGCAAAGAGAATGCGAATATTCTTTTTGTGCCGGGAAGCGACTTCACAGACCCATCATATCATCTGCCGCATTTCTATGAGCTTTTCGCGCTTTGGGCTGACGAAGAGGACAGACCCTTCTGGAAAAAAGCTGCCGTCGCAAGCCGCGAATATCTTGTGAAAGCCTGCCACAAAGAAACAGGACTCAACGCTGAGTACGCAAACTTTGACGGCTCGCCTATGACAAAAGATTTTCCGTGGGGAAACTTCGGCAACTTCTTCAGTGACGCATACCGAACGGCTGCAAATATCGGACTTGATGCAGAATGGTGGAACGACGACAGGGGTCAGTTCAGTGTACCTATCAGGATGATGCGCTTTTTCGGAACAGATTTGGAAGCAGTCCGCTGTGAATACAAAACAGACGGTACACCGCTTCAAAGACCTGTTCTTCATCCGCTGGGACTTCTTTCCACTATGGCTCAGAGCGCGCTGGCAATCCCGTACAGCACCGAAAAAGGAAGTGACTTCGAGACAGCCGCAAAATGGGTGGAATGGTTTTGGAATCAGCCTTTACGAAAAGGTGTAAGACGCTACTACGACAATTGCCTTTACTTATTCGCGCTCCTCGCCCTCTCCGGCAGATACAGAATCTGGTAAAAAAGCAAACTATTCGTAACGGAGGTTATCTAGATGATTTATTACGTTAACGCAAAAGCGAAAAAAAATGGAAATGGTTCAAAAGACTATCCTTTCAAGACTATAAACGAAGCAGCATCTATTGCACGTGCGGGAGACGAGATTATCGTTAAGCCCGGAATATACCGCGAGAAAGTTATCCCGCGTTTCGGTGGAACAGAAGAGAACAGGATTACATACAGGTCTGAAAAACCGCTTGGCGCTGTAATCACTGGTTCAGAAGCACTTAAAGGCTGGAAAAAGTTCAAGGGCGATGTATGGACAGCGAAAGTTGACAATGGCATTTTCGGCGGCTACAACCCTTACACAACATACGTCTGCGGCGACTGGTACTTTGCGCCGACTGTACGCCACACTGGTTCAGTCGTGCTTAACGGACTCATGATGTACGAAACGACAACGCTTGAAGAATGTCTCGAAGGAAAAGCGGACCCATGCGCATGGAATCAAAAAGAATCTGAATACAAATGGTACTGCGAGCAGGAAGGAGAAGCCCCTGCCCCGCAATACAACGACTGCGGCGGAAAATCAGAATATGTTGTCAACGCACAGGCAAAAGAGATAAAAACAGGACGCTTCACTGTTTTCTACTGCAACTTCAAAGGGTTAGACCCGAACAAGCAGGATGTGGAGATTCTTGCACGCCGTAACTGCTTTATGCCGGAAGAAAACGGACTCAACTACATAACTGTGGACGGTTTCAAAATCTGTAACGGAGCCACGACTTGGGCACCGCCGGCATCGTATCAGGATGGGCTTATCGGCCCACACTGGAGCAAAGGCTGGATTTTCGAAAACCTTGAAGTATGCAACAGCCGGTGCTGCGGTATCTCGCTCGGAAAATACCGCGATGAAGAAAACGACATGTACTTCTACACAAAACACCTTAAAAGCCCCACGCAGATGGAGCGAGATGCCGTCTGCCGCGGACAGTACCACGGCTGGGTAAAAGAAAAAGTCGGCTCTCACATGGTACGGCGCTGCCACATTCATCACTGCGAGCAGACAGGCATTGTAGGACGCATGGGCGCGGTTTTCTCCACAATCGAAGACTGCCACATCCATCACATTTGTAACTCACAGCAGCTTGGCGGTGCGGAGACAGCCGGAATCAAGCTCCACGCCGGAATAGACGTTTTGATTCAAAGAAACCACATACACGACTCAATAATCGGGGTTTGGCTCGACTGGGAAGCACAGGGTGCAAGAATCACACAGAACCTGATGTACAACAACGCAAGACCAGATGGGCTTGAACAGGCAAAAGGCGCAATGTTCTCTGCCGATGTGTTTATCGAAGTCGGTCACGGTCCAACAATCATCGACAACAACATGCTTCTTTCCAAAGTCGCCATCACAATTCCAAGCGAGGGAATCGCTGTTGTACACAACCTGATTTTAGGCTCGTTCAGTCTTATAAACTCCGGCGTGGACAGCATTGTTAACGACCAGAGGGAACCACGATACACGCCTTACCACATACGGCACCGCACCGAAGTAGCCGGCTTCATGACGATACTGCACGGCGATGACAGAATCTACAACAACATCTTCGTACAAAACTGCGCCGTAAAGGACAAAAAAAGGACGGCAGAATCAACGGACTACGAAGTTGTAGGAACTTCACCATTCGACATTTTCCCGACATACGACGAATGGATTGCAAACTTTATGATGGGAAAAGAACCCGATATGGGCGCACTTGCAAAATATCATTTTGGGCACTTGCCTGTATGGGTCGGCGGAAACGCTTACTTCAACGGTGCTACGGTTTGCAAGCACGAAAAAGATAATCTCGTCGGAAAAGGCAAGGTTAAAATCAGTCTGAAAGACGGAGTTCTTAAGAACAACCTTTCACAGTTTTTGGGCGACTACACAACGGGCGTAATCACCACGGATGTTTTGGGCTATGCATTCGAGCCAGAGCAGCGTTTCGAAAACCGCGATGAAAGCGATATAATCTTTAATGAGGATTATTTTGGCAACCACCGGGGAACGCACGTTATCCCCGGTCCGTTCGCGGAGCTCAAAGACGAGATAGAGTTATAGGAAGCTCTACAGTAAATTCACTATCAGCACATAGCAGACTGTACCAGAAAGGATGCTGAGAATTGAGTTTTTCTTCCACCGATGCACAAGGGCTATCAACAGGATTGAGATTATCTCTGGGATTCCGTGACTGGTGATAAAACTTGTGCTTTCAGTGCGGCCTAGAAAATCAACAGATTTAAGGCAATATACGACGAGCATTCCCATAATCGCGAACGGAAGAGCTTTTCCAAGGTACATAATAAAATCGGGAGTTTTTTTGTCGCTGCGGAAAATCATGAACGGTAGAAAGCGAAGCAAGGCTGTAACCACCGCCATGATGATTATCGCTATGAGTGTTCTAGACATCAACACCCTCCGAATCAGAGTCCCCGGCAACCCGCGCTGCTTCGGCTGTTCCCGAGCCGGTACTTTCCCCGACAACAGGCGCGGCTTCGGCATTTGCCGGCTTCTTTTTTTGCACCAGTTTGTAGACGGAAAGAACGGCGAAAATCAAAATCATCGCGGGAATTAAAAAATTATCCGCGCCAAAAACTAAAAGACAAAGAACCGATGAGAGTACGCCAGTCACCGCATAAAAATGAGTATCGGAGTGAATCCACTGGTCGCAGAAGACCGTCACGAAAAGCGCAGTAAGCGCAAAATCGATTCCTACGATATTAAAAGGAAGAAGCTCCCCAAGGACAGAACCGATTACACCGCCAAGAACCCACCAAAAGTGATCAAAAAGAGAGACGAAAAAATAATAATCATACTCATGGGCAGGATCAGCATTCGGGGAATTATAGCCGTTGCATACAAGGGAATATGTCTCGTCGGTGAGGGCAAAAATCAGATAAGGCTTACGAGCACCGGCTTTTTTGTAGCGGTCAAGCATGGAAATTCCGTAAAAGATGTGGCGGGCGTTAACCATAACCGTTGTAAGGGCGACCGTCAGCAGAGACACCACACCTCCGCTAATAAGATCGACGGCGACGAATTGCATGGAACCGGCAAAAATAAAGACACTCATACAAAGAACCCATGGCAGCCCAAACCCCTTTGAGTTCATAAGCAATCCGAAAGCTATACCGAGGAAGATATAACCGGCGAGCACCGGCAGTGTCGATACAAAAGCATTCTTAATTGTCTGTTTCATAAAGTTAATGAAAAGCATATAGTGAACAAGATTATGTTGCAAGCCTGAAACAGCTCACATCAGGCAGATTTGACGACGCGCATCTCTAGTAGCCGGCGCGATTTTTGTGTGCTATTATGTTTTTATGATAAAAACAGCTGTAATCGGCATGGGAAATATGGGAAGCAAATACGCTTCGATGATTCAAGACGGAAAAATTCACGGGCTAAAGCTTGCCGCTGTAACGCGAACAAAACCGCAGATTCAGCAGCTGCTCGCGCCATCTTTAGACGCAGGGCTTCCTGTTTTTGAGACCGCTGACGTTCTTTTTGAGGCTGTGGAAAATGGCGAATTGAAACTTGATGCAGTTATAATCGCGACACCGCACTACTCCCACGAAAAGATTGCCGTCCGTGCCTTTAAGAACGGTCTTCATGTTTTATGCGAAAAGCCTTCCGGAGTATATTCACGGCAAGCACGCAACATGGAGAAATCCGCCGATGACGCAGGGAAAGTTTTCTCAATGGTCTTTCATTTCAGGACGATGCCCATTTACAAGGAGCTTAAAAAGCTCGTCGCTTGCGGAAAATACGGCAAACTAAAAAAGATGCGCTGGCTCATAACAGACTGGTACAGGCCGGAAGGCTATTACAAAACGAGTTCATGGCATTCCACATGGAAAACGGACGGCGGCGGCGTGATTTTGAACCAATGCCCACATAATCTTGACCTTCTTCAGTGGATTTGCGGAATGCCGTCAGCGGTTCAAGGCTTTTGCCACGAAGGCAAATACCACGACATCGAGGTAGAAGATGATGTTACAGCCTACTTTGAATGGGCTGACGGTGCGACGGGAACTTTCGTGTCTTCAACAGGCGACGCTCCCGGCGTGAACAGGCTTGAGCTTTTTATGGACGAGGCTCTGATTATCTGCGAGAACGGAAAACTGCGGATTGGGGAACTGCAACAAGAAATGGGAAAAACTGAGGCAGAATACCGTCGCACCTCCACTGAGTTTTTCAAGCCGATAAAAGGAACTTGGCACGAAATTACCCCGCCCGAAGAAACTTCTCCTTACGAAAAGCTGCTCCAGGGTTTTGCGGATGAGTGCGAAGGCACCGCTCCCGGCAAAAGTTCCACTTCCGGCAGAGCAGCCGCTCCCGACGGACGCGAAGGCAGGAAAAGCCTATTGATTTCAAACGCAATTTATCTTTCCTCATGGGAAAAGAAAATGATAGAGATTCCACAAATCGATACAGAAGAAGAATTGCAGTTTGAAAATGCTTTTGAAAGCGCATTAAACAGAAAATGCGGCGGATGATTTCTTTACGAAAGTTACCACCACATACCTGCGCTTTTACAAAAGCTCCAGCCGCATAAGGATAAGCTCCTGAAACCCTGAGAATCGGGAGCGGAATCCCTTAGGATTTCTGCCGTACTCAACAAAACCAATGCTTTTATATAGAGAAATCGCGTGCTCATTATCCGCGATAACGTCAAGCTCCACTTGCACATACCCAGCTTTTCTTGCGCACTCAATACAAGCTTCCGTAAGTACACGGCCAATTCCAAGCCGCCAGTAGTTTTTGTCCACACTAACACCGAATTCCGCGCGGTGATTCAGTTTGAACAGCCTTCCCATGCACCCTATTCCCGCCAGACCAACAACTTTTCCGTCAATCTCCGCAAGAATCTCGATCTCATCAAAGCTTTCTGTCCTACTTTTTAGGAATTCCGCTTCTAATTCAACCGTCTTTGTATTTTCATCAGGATAAGACAACAAAAAATCAGTTTGCTCGTGCGTTAAAAGAAAGTTTTCAAGCACAGCCGCACCATCTTTTTCCGTTGCGTTTCTAAGGCAGCATTCTCTGCCGTCTTTCAATGTTATTTTCTTGTGGTATTTCATCTTGTCAAACTCTCCTAAAGCGGTGCGGAAACACTTTCCTCTTTTTCGATTATGCGTATTTACCCCCTCAAAAGCAAGCGATTGCGCCGCAATATTTGCAAATGTTGGAAAATCACTGTAAAATACGCTTGTACATGACAGGAGGCGCAAGAATGAAACTTATGCCAGCTTTGCCGGAAAGCATTTTCGATATATTTTACCTTTGTTTTGCGATAGTCAGCGGCTTCGTGCTGATAAGGAAAGCTGCCGGAAAAAAAGACATTAAACTGATGGGATGGGCGACGCTTCTTCTTGGCTGCGGCGATGCCTTTCATCTTGTTCCAAGAGTGCTTGCATACTGGCTTCCCGGCGACTTTACGGCGTCGCTCGGAATTGGCAAGCTTGTAACATCAATAACGATGACGATATTTTATCTTCTGTTGGAGTATGTAAGAACAAGCAGATACCACAACGCACTAGTTCAAATCGAAACAAAAGTTATATGGATTCTCGCCACAGTACGAATCATTCTTTGCGCATTCCCACAGAACGCATGGACTTCTGCGAATTCTCCCGTAAGCTGGGGCATTTATCGGAACATTCCGTTCGTAATTATCGGGGTGATGACCGTTGTCCTATGGTTTAAAGACGCTAAAGGCGACAAACAGTTACGGCTCTTATATCTTGCAGTGCTATTATCCTTCGCGTTTTATATTCCGGTGGTACTGCTGGCTCATAAAATCCCGCTTATGGGAATGCTCATGCTCCCCAAAACTGTGATGTATATATGGGTTATTTGTATGTTTAAAAAGGCGGCGCGTTAGCCCGCCACACTGTATTGGGCGCGCGCAACTTCAGCGGCAGAGGCTGTTCCCGCACCCGCGCACCGCCACGCAACTTCAGCCCACCGCCGAACTCAACCGCCACATCCTCACAAAACACGTCAGCCCCAACCGCTGCGCACAACAGCCAAGGAACATCACAAATCCGTATAAATGCTCTTCACACACTTACGCAAAAGTGATATATTAAACGCGTCAAAGGCGACACTATTCTTAGCGATGGTGTCGCCTTTTTTTGTTTCAGGCTTGTGAGGTTGGTATGGCAGATTTATATAGAGAGAATAAGGACGGGGCGTTGCGGGTAGGGAGCGACGGCGAAGCCGGCAAAACGCGAGAGTCGCAGCGTTTTGAGCGAGTCTCGGTCGAGCCCCTGCGAGACCGGTCTCTAGCAGCGGGGGTAGCGTACAAGACCGAAGCGAACAAAGTGAGCGAGGACTTGGGAGCGCAGGGGGACACTTCCCCCTCCCATACTACAAAATCAAAAGGCACAATTATCGTACTTGGTTCCGGGCCAATCCGCATCGGGCAGGGAATCGAGTTCGACTACGCGAGCGTCCAGTGCGTCCGCGCCCTAAAAAAGATGGGCTACGAAGTCGCTATTATCAACAACAACCCCGAAACAGTCAGTACCGACTTTGACACCGCCGACCGACTTTACTTTGAACCGCTCACCCCCGACGACGTGATGAACGTTATCCGCACCGAAAACCCGCTCGGCGTTGTAGCGGCATTCGGCGGACAAACAGCCATAAACCTTACGAAATACCTTGATTCTCAGGGCATCCGCATTTTGGGCACAAGCGCGGATTCCATCGACCTTGCAGAAGACCGCGAGCGTTTCGAGGAGCTTTGCGACAAGCTCGGCATTAAGAGGCCGAAAGGCGTCACTGTTTTCACCGAAGCAGAAGCTCTGGAAGCAGCCGCGCGCATAACGTATCCTGTGTTACTGCGCCCAAGCTACGTTCTTGGCGGACAGAACATGATTATTGCGAACACACCTGCCGACGTAAAAGAATACATGGCGATTATCCTGCGCCAGAAAATAGAGAATCCGGTTTTAATAGACAAATACATGGAAGGCATAGAGCTGGAGGTGGACGGCATTTGCGACGGCGAGGATGTCCTGCTCCCCGGAATCATGCAGCATATCGAACGGACGGGAATCCATTCCGGAGACTCAATCGCAGTTTATCCAAGCTGGTCAATAAGCGACGCGCTCAAAGAGAAAATCGTGAAGCAGTCCACCGACCTTGCGCTCGCGCTCGGCACCAAAGGCCTTGTGAATATCCAGTACCTCATTTACGCAGCCCCAGGTTCCCAGCCTGATTTGTACATTATCGAGGCTAACCCCCGCTCCAGCCGTACAGTGCCTTATCTTAGCAAAGTAACGGGCATCCCGATGGTTGAGCTTGCGACTCGTGCCATGATGGGCGAAAAAGTCCGCGATATGGGCTTCGGTACGGGACTTTACCGTACCCCTAACTATTTTGCTGTAAAAGTTCCCGTATTCAGCTTTGAAAAACTTATGGACGTTGACACCGCGCTCGGTCCAGAAATGAAGTCTACCGGCGAGGTTCTGGGAATTGCACCGACGCGCGAAGAAGCGCTCTTCAAAGGAATGATAGCCGCCGGCATAAAGATGATTCATCCTAAAAAGGGGACAAGAAAGGGGGCGGCCGCCCCCTGCGCTCCAAACGCCACTGACGCGCCGTTTTCCGCTACCCCCTCTGCGGGGGCCACCCCCGCAACGCCCCCGGAAACACGAAGTTTAATGCGCACCCCCGAAAGCCCGGACGGCGTTTTGTTCAGCGTAAAGAAAATGGATTTGCCCGAACTTCCGGAGCTTGCCCGCCGCTTCTACGACTTGGGTTTTACGCTCTACGGCACGAGCGGAAACGCCAGTACAATTGAGCGGAGCGGACTCCCTGTGACTCATGTGGCTAAAGTCCATGAAAACCATAACGACAACATAATAACGCTGCTAGACTCCGGCCGTATCGCTTATGTAATCTCAACGTCGGCAAAAGGCCGCGACCCTGACTCTGAAAGTGTAAAATTTCGCCGCCATGCCGTAGAGCGCGACATAGAGTGTCTTACGGCACTGGACACAGCGACCGCGCTTGCCGAATGCCTGGCAAGCGGCCTTACCGAGGATGACATAAGCCTTGTGGACATAACAAAAATATAGTTGCCCGCGTGTTTTCGGCACAGAGGCGCGGCGCAGTTTCGGCGTGCTGCCCTGCCCCGGAACATTCCTCATAAACACGCGACCACATGCCTATATTCCATAACGTGCGGAAATCCGCTATAATGCCGATATGGAAACACGTAACATTTTTGAGAACCTTTCTTGTATCGACCACAGATACTCTTTGTCGGAGGCGGACGCGTTCGCCGGTCTTTCTAAATACATTTCAGAGGAAGCTTCTATCCGCTCATGCGCCAAGTGCGAGGCGGCCCTTGTAAAAGCTCACCTTAAGCTGCGCGGTAAGCTCTCCGACGACGTTGCCCGTAAGCTTGACGACGTTGCGGCGAACATCGACCCGCAGGAAGTTTACGCCGAGGAAGAAAAGACAAAGCACAATATCCGCGCGCTCGTAAACGTCATGAAAACAAAAGTCGATTCTGATATCGGACCGCTGATTCACCTTGGCGCGACAAGCGTTGACATCCTTGATACTGCGTTAAGCTGCCGTATGCGCGACGTGACGCAGAATGTCGTGCTTCCAGAACTTAAAAAGCTTGAAAATTACCTTTGTGACATTGCAGAGCGTGAATGCGCTACCCCGCAGGTTGGACGCACGCACGGACAGCATGCCGTTCCGATTACGTTCGGCTGGTCAATCGCGGAGTTTGTATCACGCCTTGGAAAGTCGATTCTTCGCATTGAAGAGCTTTCAAAGCAGCTTGTAGGCAAGCTCGCAGGTCCTGTAGGAAGCTACAACGGCCCAAGCATGATTGTAAAAGACCCGGAGGAACTGGAGCGCGTTTACACAGGATTTTTGGGACTTACACCGTCAGAATACTCGAACCAGCTTGTAGAGCCGGAATACGTTCTTCGCCTGCTTTTGGAGATGAACGTTGCGTTTGGAATTATCGCGAACCTTGCGGACGATCTTCGCAACTTGCAGAGAAGCGAAATCGGCGAGGTTTTCGAGTATTTCGCCGCCACGCAGGTAGGCTCTTCCACAATGCCGCAGAAGCGCAATCCGTGGAACAGCGAGCACGTAAAGTCACTTTGGAAAGCGATGTGTCCGCGCGTCATGACTTTCTACATGGACCAGATTTCAGAGCATCAGCGTGACCTTACGAACAGCGCAAGCCAGCGGTTTATCGCGGATTACGTAAGCGGCTTCACAATGGCTGTTGCTCGCATGAACAGCGTCGTAAAAGGCTTGCAGGCGGACAAAGAAGGCATGGCGCGCAATTTGGAGAACGCTGGCGGCAAAGTGCGTGGCGGCGTTCTTGCAGAGCCGGCTTATATCCTGCTTGGCGAGGCTGGCTACAACGACGGACACGAGATTATCCGCAAAATCACGCTTGAAGCTGAACAGAGCGGAAAAACGTTCTTTGAGGTGCTTAAAACTCACGAGAAGGAATATAAGGATATTACGGCGCAGCTTGAAAAACTTGGAGTCGCGAACCCGGCGCAGTTCTTTGAGCATCCGTCAAACTACTGCGGTCTTGCGGCGGTTAAGTCAAAGCGGCTTGCGCAAAAGTACCGCGAGTTGATGAAATAAAATCGGGGTTTGCACCAAAAACAAAAAAGCCGTGACAGCTATAAACTGCACGGCTTTTTTTATTTTTTTGGAACAGCGGTAATAATTGAATTGGCTCTAAAAGTATGAGTTTTGTTCTTCCTCTTTTTCTTTTAGTTTTTTTTCTTTTTCAGTACGATATAATTGTATTCTCTGCATAGTATTGTCATAATCAGAAGATGAATAAACAAGCAAAACGTAATCAGCAACAAAATCATATATCCGACCATCAAAATCATATGCATCGTAATGTGAAAAAGTTTTTATTAATTCGATTTTTGTATTTTTATCAGTAATCCAGTAAACATATTCATCTTTACTATCTACAGGAATTCCATATTGATCGATTAATGTACTTTTAATACTTTCGAATTGCTGCTTACAGTTATTCTTTTGGAGAAGTACATTGTTAACTCTAGAAGTATTCATTGTTTCTCCGAATGCCACACTAATAACTTGTACCAATCCTAATTTTATATCAAATATAGCATTATATAATATAATTCTATCGCTATTTTTTTCTGGCTCAAATGCAACCCATTCGGTTATACCT